>Ga0181517_10001896_pt1 | contig 22355 bp, 23 predicted proteins | sample PEATcosm2014_Bin_31_FD_119748 | JGI IMG/M metagenome (GOLD analysis project Ga0181517, IMG submission 119748) | Peatland microbial communities from MTU Mesocosm Facility, Houghton, MI, USA - PEATcosm2014_Bin01_30_metaG | ecosystem: Environmental > Terrestrial > Soil > Wetlands > Peat | place... | reverse complement strand
TGCGAAAACTAGGTCCTAATCGGCGCCGTCAGGCGCCGACGTTTACGGATTTTCGATACACTACCAGTACCCGGACGGAGGATAGGTCCACGCTGGAGAGCGAACCGAGCGCCGATCCGGAGGCCGGGATTGGCTGGGGAGTCTCTCTCCCCAGCAACCCACTCTCTGATCACGAAACCCAATCCTGGCGCGAACGCGTTAAACTCCGGGGTCTGGGGCGGAGCCCCAGATGTCGGGGGTTTATCGTCCTCCGCTACACCTCCTCAGCCCTGTTCGTCCATCGGCCCTTACTTTCTGTCTTGTCCGACAAGTCATCTATCCGCCCTCAGAGGGGCAAGAGCATCTTCGCCCCGGGCATCGCAATCACACACACAACCTCACAAGGGTTAGAACGGCCGCCGCGCTTGCCCGTGCGTGGACGAAGACACCGCGAGCGGTACCGGCTCGCGGTAAGGCTGTTTCTGTTTTAAGATCCACCAGGTCGATTCGGCCAGATGGCGTGCCACCGCTACTGCGGCTTTGCCATGGCATTTGTGCTGCTTCAGACGCTGGTACAGCAACACCGTGTGAATCGGACCGTGCCGATGTTGCAACGCCACAATGGAGCAGGCCGCTTCCACAAACGCCCAGCGGAGGTAGTGGTTGGACTGCCGCGTGGTCGGCCCCAGATGCACCTTGCCCCCGCTGGCGTGCACCGTCGGCACCAGGCCGGCATAGCTGGCCAGATGGGCTGCGCTCGGGAATCGCTCCACGTCTCCGACCTCCAGCCAGATCGTAGCCCCCAGAATCTCGCCCACTCCCGGCATGGTTTTCAGCAAGCGCACATAACCGATGCGACCGATGTGCTGGGCGATCCGCTGCTCCAGGTTTTCGATGTGCTCGCGCAGTTCGTCCACCACCACCCATTCCTCGAGCGCGGCTTCCCGAGTCTGCGCCGGCATGCCGGCGATATACACGTTCAGCCGTAGCCGCCCTTTGCCTATAAACAGGTCGCCGCAGGAATCGTCGCGCAATCCGTACCGATTCACGGCTGCCACAATGCGGTTCTTGATCGTCGTGCGCTGGGCCACCAGGGCCAGCCGCGTGCGCATCAGCGCCCGCAAATCGCGCAGCTTGGCGGCGGGAATCCACACCGACGGCAAGGTCCCGTTGCGCAGCAGAGTCGCCAATCCGCGAGCGTCCAACGGATCGGTTTTGTGCGGGCCGCGCATGCGCTGTCGGGCCTCGTAACTGTTCGCCAACATCGGCTGCAAGCCCGCCGCTTCCAATTCGTCGATCATCCAGTACCAGCTCCCCGTCGTCTCCACCGCGACCGGAGTTCCGCTGGGAAACCGGCGCAGAAACTTCCGCAGTTCCGCGCGCTCCCGCTCGTGCTCCACGCGCCAAGGCCCTTCGATCCGGCCGTTTTCGTCCACACTGGCGAACACCGAGTAATCCCGATGCAAGTCACACCCGATATACTGTTTCACGCTGCAGCACCTCCTGTGTTGGCTACACAAGGCTGATTTTGACCGATCAGCCTCGGAGTTGCTGCAGCGCTCTCATACAATCACCGCCCCTGCAAAAATCATTTTCCGCCCATTTTCAACCGCTTGGCCCTCGGCACTCCGCCAGTCAGTTTCCTTCTCAGGCTATTCTGAAATCGAAAAAGAGCTGCTCGCTCGCCAAGACGCAGCCCGTTTCGGAGCCACGTCCGGTGCCTATCCGCCTGCAGGGAGCAATTTGAAACCGGGTCACGCGGTGCAACGTTCGAACAGGCGGCCACAGAGGCTTGTATTCTCCTCCTGGAGAGGAGACAGGAACCGGTTCCTCGCAGCCCCGGCGTTTCAGCGCCGGTCAATACGCAATATCGAAACAAAACCAACGGAAATAACTCACGAATACGTTTTCATCTGAGGTTGGCAGGCGGAAGCGCCTGCCCCACTCGCCCGGCACAGTGGGACAGACGCTTTCGTTTGTCAACCCGCTCGCCCCATCAACCTTCGGCGCAGCAGATCCAGCGCCATCTGCGTGGTGAACGTGCGGATGCGGGCGCGGTCGCCGAGGAACTGGCGATGCACCGCGACGGTCTTTTCGGCATCGGCCAGCGCCACGAAGACCGTCCCCACCGGCGCCGCATCTTCGCCGGACTCGGGACCGGCCACGCCGGTAACGGCCAGTGCATAAGTGGCTTTGGTGAGGCGGCGCGCGCCGGCGGCCATTGCCTCGGCCGTCTCCCGGCTCACCGCGCCAAAATGCGCCAGAAGCTGCGGGTCCACGCCGAGCAGCTCCGCCTTCATGGCGTTCGAATACGTGATGAAGCCGCCCAGAAAATAGCGTGAGCTGCCGGGGACGGACGTGAAGCGCTCGCCGAGCATGCCGCCCGTCAGGCTCTCCGCCACGGCCACGGTCGCATGGGCCTTGTGCAGCATCTCGCCGATCGCCACCTCCAGCGAATCGCCGTTGCGCGAGTAAATCTTGTCGCCCAGCAGCGCTTCGATGGGCGCGCCCACTTCGGCCAGCAGCGTTTCCGCCTCTCCCACGCTGGCGCACCGTGCGCGCAGGTGCACCTGAATATCGCCGTTTCCGGCCAGTATGGTGGTGACCGGATTGAGGTACTTTTTGTACACCGGAGAAATGAGCTGATCGAGATCGGATTCCGGCATTCCGGTAACCCGCAGCAGCAGCGTGCGAATGCAAAGCTCCGGCACAATGCGGCGCAGGCGCGGCAGGCACTGGCGCTCGAACATGGCCTTCAGTTCGTGCGGCGGGCCGGGCAGCAGGATCACCACGCCCGCCTCCTCCACCCACTGGCCGGGCGCGGTGCCGCGGTCGTTGGGCAGCACGTCGGCGCCCTCGATCAAGAACGCTTGCCGCTTGTTCACCTCCACCATTTTGCGCTTCATGCGCGCGAAGCGCGCTTCGATCTGCTCGGCGAGTTCCGGATGGAAGACCAGCTTGCGATCGAGCGCCAGCGCGACCGCTTCGCGCGTCACGTCGTCTTCCGTCGGCCCCAAGCCGCCCGAGAGAATTACCAGGCCCGATCGCGAAAGCGCCGCGCGCACGGCTTCCGCCAGGCGTTCGCGGTCGTCGCCGATCACGGCTTTGGCGATAACCTCCACTCCCAGGTTGTTGAGCTCCGCCGTGAGGTAGAGCGAATTGGTATCGACGCGCTCCGCGGTGAGCAGTTCGGAGCCGGCTGCGATGATTTCGGCGTTCATCAGAAGAGAGGCAGGCCCTTGATGCCGACGTCCACGCGGTAGAGCCCGTTCGTGGTCGCGACCACCAGCGCCCGCGATGGCGCGAACGCCAGACCCACGATGCCCGGCCCGGAGAGGAACAGCTCGGCCTGGCGTTCCGGCGTCACGCGCACCACGCCCTTGCGCCCGCCGATGGAAGCCGCCACATACAGGTTGCCGCTTTCATCGAATGCCATCCCCTGGGGCCGGCCCAGGCCGCGATAAAACACTTCCACTTCGCCGTGATCGGAAACGCGGTAGACGCAATCGAAGCTGGAGGTGGTGGGACCGGTGACGTAAAGATAGCTATCCGGCCCGAATGCCAGATGGTAAGCGGCGATGGAAGGCTCGATGGTGGCGAAGACGAAGACCTGCCGCTCGGGGTTGATCTTGAAAATAGTGCCGCTGCGGTCGCCGACGTAGAGGTTGCGCTGGCGGTCGAAGGCGATGCCGGTGGCGACGCCCATGCCTTCCACGTAGACCGTCATATTGCCGCTGGGCGCGGCCTGGTAGATGAAGCCGTCGTAGCGGCTGGAAATGTAGAGCAGTCCTTCCGCATCCAGGGCCAGACCGGTGGCGTTCATGAGGTCGTTGAGGAACGGCTTCATGTTGAAGTTGAGATCGATCTTGAACACCGCTACCGGCACCTTCTGCCCGCGCGAACCGCTGAAGGTGGTGTAAATGTTGCCCAAGGCGTCGATGGCTGGATTGCCCACCGGGTGCAGGTTGTCGGCGATGGGCACGCCGATATCGCAGGCCCAGGCTTCGCTCGACTGCTTGCCGCTTTCGATCACCAGTTCGCCGGCCGTGGCGCCTTCCGGCACGCGCGCGATGACGAAGGAATCCGAGCCGATGATCAGGGGCGCCCCCACGTCGCCGATCATCACGCGCGGCCGGTCCGACTTCGCAAATCCCTTACCGCGGATCTGGAACTCGCCGCCGGCGATGGCGGCGTGCGGAGAGACCTGCGCAATCTGCGGCCGGGTAGCGGGTGATTTCCGGAGGGACATGTTTAATATAGATTGAAGCATCCCGCCAGCAATAGCACAAGTGCGGCATAGCCACCGGCCATGGCATCATCGGCGTTGATGCCGAACCCGCCCGGCAGCGATTCCAATTGCCGCACCGGCGGCGGCTTCCAGATATCGAACAGGCGGAAGAGAGCGAAGGCGGCCAGACAGCTTTTCCAATTCCAGGGGTTCGCCGCGGCCAGCGCGATCCACTGGCCCAGCACCTCATCCACCACCACGAAACCGGGATCTTTCAAACCGGAGACTTTTTCCACCGCGCCAGCGGCCCACACTGCGGGACCGGCCAGCGCGGCGGCGAGCAACAGAAAGTGCCACGGCGCGAATCCGGCGTAACGATGGAGCGCGACGGCGATGGCGACAGCCGCGGCCGAACCCGCTGTCCCCGGCGCCCACCGCGAGCGGCCGCAGCCGAACCAGGTGGCGATGGCGAAAGCGAGTCTGGTGCGCGTGCCCCTAGTCATCCTCGTCCGTTTCGGTCGCGGCGTCCGGGTCGAAGCCGCCCGGCGGGAGCGGGGTCGAGATCACGTATTTCCCCGACGCCCAATTGCCCAGGTCGATGGTGCGGCAGCGCTCGCTGCAAAACGGGAATTCGGCGTCCCCCAGCGCGACCTCATTTTTCTTGCACACCGGGCACTTCATAAGCGGACGGCCAGTGGCTCGATGTGGACCAGGCCCGGCGGCGGCAGCACGGGTGCGGCTTCGGTGGGCGGGAGCAGCGTGCCCACCACGTCGTAATCGTGCGATCCGGTGATGCGCAGGCGGCGTATTTCGCCGGGCCGCGGCGCGGCGCCCTCCACGTCGTTGATCAGCGCGACGCCGTCGATTTCGGGCGCCTGCGTAGACAAGCGCGCTTCCCACAGCAGATCGGTTTCCGCCGAAAGGCCTTCCACCAGCACCGGAACTTCCGCACCCACCAGTGCGCGGCCGCGTGCGCGGGCGATCTTGCGCTGCAATGCCATCAGGCGCCGCTGGCGGCTGCGTTTTGTGTGCGCATCCACTTTGCCATCCAGCGCGTAACTGCGGCTCGAATCTTCGTCCGAGTAAAGGAATACGCCCATATTGTCGAACCGCGCGGCCTGCACGAACTGGCAGAGCTCCTCGAAATCCGCCGCCGTTTCGCCGGGAAAGCCGACGATGAAGCTGGTGCGGATGGCCACGCCGGGAATGGTGCGGCGGATGCGCTCGATCAGCCGCAGGAAAATATCGCCCGAGCCACCGCGCTTCATCCGCTGCAGCACGCGCGCGCTCGCGTGTTGCAGCGGCATGTCGATATACTTCACCAGCCGCTGGTTCCCGGCAATCGCGTCTAACAGGCGCTGGGTTACTTTGTTCGGATAGGCGTAAAGGAAGCGGACCCAGGCTTCGTGCCCGGCGTCGATTTGCGCCAGCCGTTCCAGCAGAGTGGCCAGGCCGTCGCGCAGTCCCAAATCCTCGCCGTAGCAAGTGGTGTCCTGGCCAATCAGGTTGATTTCGCGCACGCCGTGCTGAAACAGGCGCGTGGCTTCGGCGATCACGGATTCGAAGCGCCGGCTGCGGAACGCGCCTCGATATTGCGGGATCACGCAGAAGCTGCACGGGTGGTCGCAGCCCTCGGCGATCTTGATGTAGGCGAAGTGGCGCGGCGTGGAAAGCACGCGCGGCGTAAGGTCGTGGTAGAGATAGGGGACCGCGGGCGCCGCGCCGGCGCCGTCTTCCACGCCCTCGCACAACGCGGCGTCTTCGCACAAAGCCACGATGCGCTCGAGCTCGTTGGTGCCTACCAGCGCATCCACTTCCGGCATTTCCTTGCGGATCTGTCCGCGGTAGCGCTCCACCAGGCAGCCGGCGACAATCAGTTTCCGCGCACGTCCGGTCTTCTTGTACTCGGCCATTTCCAGAATCGTGTCGACGGATTCTTTCTTAGCGGGATCGATGAAGCTGCAGGTGTTCACCACCAGCACATCGGCGTCGCCGGGATGGGGCGTCAACTCGTGGCCACGGGCCACCAGAGCGCCCATCATGACTTCGCTATCGACGAGATTCTTGGGACAGCCCAGACTGATAAAACCGATTTTCAAGCGAGTGTGTCCGAAACGGGGATACTGGCTTCAGGATAGCATCCGGTGGCGCATGCTTCAGCTTCGCTGCGGCCCTGAGGATTATCGGTCACCAGCGGTCGCGAAAATCCGGCAGGCGTGGAAATCCCGAGTTTGCCATTGGTTAGCGGCAGGAATGCGGGTGCAATGCCGGAGTCGAGGCGAGACCGCGTGGCTAGACTGAAATCGGCAGGAGGGTTCCGCTTCCACTCGGCGTCCTTAGACGCGAGGCCGCTTTTCTTCATTCCGGAGGTATCATGATTCGCCGTCTGTTCGTCGCCGCCGCGTTGTCAATTTGCCCGGCACTGGCCGTTCCGCCGTTAACCACCATTCAGGACGTGCTGTATAAAGCCGATGGCACGCGCTTTAACGGCACCCTGACCATCAGTTGGACCAGTTTCCAAGCGGTCGACAACACTTCGGTCGTTACCGAGAGCACGACTGTCAAAGTGCTCAACGGCAATCTGCGCGTCGAACTGGTTCCCAATACGACGAGCACACCGGCGACCATGTACACGGTGACTTACAACAGCGATGGTTTCGCCCAGTTTCAGGAATCCTGGAGCGTGCCGTCCAGCCTGGTGCCGTTACACGTACGCGAGGTGCGCACGGCGCCGGCGTCCGCGGGCGGTTCGGATACGACGGACACGGGCACGACTCCAATTCCGGAGTCGAGTGTGGTGGGGCTGGTGGCCGACCTGGGGGCCCGGCCGCTGGTGGCTCCTGGGTTTGCGGCTGGCCACGCCGCCACGATCAATTCGAGCGGTCAGGTGGACTCGGTGCTGGGCAACCCCGCCGATTGCGTACACGTGGATGGCTCGTCCGGCCCGTGCGGCAGCGGCGGCTCCGGCTCCGCGTATAACTTTGTCGACGGAGACTCGCCGGTCGGGGTGGTGGATGGCTCCAACACGGTGTTCACGCTGAATGGGGTTCCCAACCCCATGTCCAGCATCGCCCTCTATCGCAACGGCGTTTTGCAGAAAGCCGGTTTCGACTACACGCTTTCCGGTAGCGGCGCCATCCAGTTCGCCGGCGCCTCCACGCCGCAGCCGACCGATGTGTTATTGGCCAGCTACCGGACGACGGCCAGCAGTTCCACCTCCTGGCCGGCGCCGCAGGTACTGTGCAGCGGCGCAGGCGCCGCCGCCTCGCTGCCTAACTTGACGGCGCTGGCGGCGTGTAGCATTCCGGGCGGCCTGCTGGCTCCCGGCGACCGCATCGAAATTCACGTCGATTACGCCCACGTGGGCAACGCAGGCGCAGCCGCCATTTCGATCCAGTGGGGCGGCACGACGGCCCTCAATGTCAGTGCGGCTGCCATCGAGACCATGCTCACCGGGCGGCTGGACGCATCGATTCTAGTCGCCGGCGCACAGGTCAGTTCCCAATCCTGGGGCGCCACCACCAGCTTGGCCACCAGCGTCTTGAGCGCACCGGATTCATACAGCGGCGGGCTGACGTTGACCTTCCTCGGTTCGGTGGCCGCTGGCGCCGACGTGATTGCTCTGCAACACTACTCCGTCGTGCGGGTGCCGTAAACGCGGTGGCGTCGGCGCGAAGCTTGACAGCTATCGTGTTATAGTCGTGACCATTGATCGTCCGAGTGCGCAATGACAACCGCGGAGCCGTGTTGGGAGACGCCGTAACGGTGGCGGACACCAGCGCCACACGCAACGTGGGATTGCTCAAACACACTGGCCTGAACGCCGGTGAAGGCCTCTGGATCGTCCCCTGCCAATCGGTTCATACCTTCTTCATGAAGTTCGCGATTGACCTGGTGTATCTGGACAAGCGGCGGCGGGTGCGAAAAGTGCGGCACGCCGTCCCGCCGTGGCGCGTGAGCGGATGCTTCTGGGCCCACTCCGTGCTGGAACTGCCGGCCGGCAGCGTGGCAGAGACGGGAACCCAGACCGGCGACCAGTTGTCGATCGAGTAGCCGGGTTAGCGGCTGACCGACGCGCCCGCAAATTCCTCGACAGCAAGGTGGGCGCTTTCGTCCTGTTAACCCGCACGGCCGCACGCCCACTCGCGAACCAAGAAATGTTATACGTTAATAGCTTCCTAGCGTCCTTGAGGTTGCTATCGTGCCCATATCCCGCTTTGTGAAATGCTTTGCCGCGGCCGTCTGGCTCGCGCCCCTATTCGCGCAGCAGCCGGCTTACCAGGACCCCGCCGTTCCGCTCGAAAAGCGCGTCGACGACCTGCTCGGGCGGCTCACACTCGAGGAGAAGGTTTCGCAGCTCATGAACGATTCCGCGGCCATCGGTCGCTTGGGCATTCCGCAGTACAACTGGTGGAGCGAATGCCTGCATGGCGTGGCGCGCGCCGGCCGCGCCACCGTGTTCCCGGAGACCATCGGCCTGGCGGCCACCTGGGATACCGACCTGCTCTTTCGCGTTTCCACCGCCATCTCCGATGAGGCGCGCGCCAAGCATCACGAGTTCGTCCGCCGCGGCCAGCACAATATCTACCAGGGCCTCACCTTCTGGACCCCCAACATCAATCTCTTTCGCGACCCGCGCTGGGGCCGCGGCATGGAAACCTACGGCGAGGACCCCTACCTCACCGGCCGCATGGCGGTCCAGTTCGTTCGCGGGCTTCAGGGCAACGATCCCAAGTACTTGAAGACCGTGGCGACGCCCAAGCACTACGCCGTCCACAGCGGGCCCGAATCCCAGCGCCACACCTTCGATGCCGTCATCGACGACCGCGAGTTGTTCGACAGCTACCTGCCCCACTTCGAATCCGCCGTCAAGGAAGGCGGCGCGCTTTCGGTAATGTGCGCCTACAACAGCGTGGATGGCCAGCCCGCGTGCGCCAACCCGCGTCTGCTTACCGACGTTCTGCGCAAACAATGGGGCTTCCAGGGGTATGTGGTTTCCGATTGCGGCGCCATTGGCGACATCTACCAGTCGCACAAGTTCGCGGACTCGGCGCCGGAAGGTGTGGCTCGCGCGCTCAAGGCCGGCACCGATCTCGATTGCGGCACCGAGTACAGGAACCTGCTGCCCGCCGTCCGCGCCGGTTTGGTGACGGAATCCGAAATCGACCGGAGCATGCGCCGCCTGTTGACCATCCGTTTCCGGCTCGGCATGTTCGATCCGCCGGCGATGGTGAAATACGCGCAGATCCCCTACAGCGTGAACGACAGCCCCGCGCATCGCCAACTGGCGCTCGAGACCGCGCGCAAGTCGATCGTGCTTTTGAAGAACGACAGCCATGCGCTGCCGCTCGCCAAATCGCTGAAGACCATCGCCGTGATCGGCCCTAACGCCGATGACGAGGACGTGCTGCTAGGCAATTACAACGGCACGCCTACGGCCCCCGTCACGCCGCTGGCCGGCATCCGCCGCAAAATCGGCGCCACCGCCAGAGTGCTCTACGCGCGCGGCAGCGACCTGGCCGACAACCTGCCGGCCTTCGAGACCATCCCTGCCTCGGCGCTGCTGTCCACTCCCGCCGGCGCCCGCAGCGTCAAAGGGGCCAAGGCCGGGTATCACCCGGTCGGCGATGGGCTCAAGGGCGAGTATTACGCGTCCTGCAATTTCGATGGCAAACAGTACCGCGCCCGCGTGCAGACATGGCCGGCTGAGGAGCAAACGCCGAACCAGGTTCCGAAGAATCTGCTGCCGGCGTTCACCCACACCGATCGTGACGTCGATTTCCGCTGGTGGGAGAAGGCGCCGCGCGCCGACCTCAAGGATGACGATTTCGGCGTCCGCTGGACCGGCTTCCTGCGCGCTCCCGCTTCGGGTACTTATCAGCTCGGCGCGTTCGGCACCAACGCTTTTGAAGTCTATCTGGATGGAAAGCTCATCGCCAGCCGGAACTCCATCCATGAAGGCACATACAACTACGGAGTCGTCGAACTCGAAGCGGGCAAGCTCTACCCGATTCGCCTGGACTATCACAAATATATTGGCGATGGCCGGATTCGCCTGATATGGTCGCATCCTGGCGGCGCCGCCGAACGGGAGGTGGCGCTCCAGGCCGCGCGGCAGGCCGACGCGGTGGTGCTGGTGCTGGGGTTGTCGCCGCGTCTGGAAGGCGAGGAGATGCGCGTGCCCGTGGAAGGCTTCAGCGGCGGCGACCGGATCGATATCGGCCTGCCGGCCGCGCAGCAGAAACTCATGGAGGAAGTCGCCGCCCTCGGCAAACCCGTGGTGCTGGTGTTGCTGAACGGCAGCGCCCTGGCCGTCAATTGGGCACGCGACCACGTTCCGGCCATCGTGGAAGCCTGGTACCCGGGCGAGGCCGGAGGCGACGCCATCGCGGATGTCCTGTTCGGCGATTACAATCCGGCCGGGCGCCTGCCGGTGACGTACTATCGCTCCGCCGATCAACTGCCCGCCTTCACCGATTACCGCATGGCGGGCCGAACCTATCGTTACTTTACCGGCGAGCCGCTCTATCCGTTCGGATGGGGCCTCAGTTACACCCGCTTTACCTATCGTCACCCCGTGCTGCCCGCTGAAGCGCCGGCCGGCCAGCGGATCACGGTAGGGGTGGAGGTTCAGAACACCGGCCAGACCGCCGGCGACGAAGTGGTGGAGCTCTATGTGAAGCACATCGGCGCCGCCGTGCCCGCTCCACTGATTTCCCTCGAAGGCTTTACGCGCGTGTCGTTGCAGCCGGGCGAAACGCGCGTGGTCAAATTCACGCTGGAGCCACGCCAACTCTCCACTGTCCAAGCCGATGGCCATCGCCTCGCCGAGCCGGGAACGTTGGTGGTCTCGATGGGCGGTGCGCAGCCCGTTTCCCCCGCCTCGCTGGGAGTGCTGTCGACCACTGAAGTCGTCACCGGCAGCGTGCGCATCACCGGAGAAGCCAAAGCCGTAGAGTAGCGTGGCGCGGACGTGGGCGTCCGCGCCACTTCCCTCAAGCTGGCAGCCGCAGTTCGATTTCTCGCGTGTCGCCGGGCAGAATGCGGAGGTGGATTTCGGTGCGCGGCGGAGGAAACAACTGGGGGAAGCGCTCGCCCCATTCGATCAGGACCAGAGCGCCGCTATCGATGATGTCATCGAGCCCTAGGCCTTCGACCTCGCGGGCTTCCTCAAGGCGGTAAAGATCGACGTGATACACGAGGCCGTGGCCGTACTCGCGGATGAGGGTGAAGGTGGGACTGGAAACATCGTCCGGCAACGCGGCGCCGAGTCCATAAGCGATGCCTTTGGCGAGGGTGGTCTTCCCGGCCCCGAGGTTGCCGATCAACAGCACCACCCCGCGCGGCAATTCGGCGGCGAGGCGTGCCCCGAGCGCGATGGTCTCGGCTTCACTGGTGGTGCGGAAGAGGGGCACACTCCTCCATGGCGGCAGGCAAATACTGAAGCAGGTCGGAAGCGATCAGACTTCGCTCGCCAAGCGCGCGCGCGCCGATCTGGCCGGCCAGGCCATGCAGATAAACCGCGGCGGCGACCGCTTCGTCCGGGTGCTGCGGGAATTGGGCCAGCAAACCGGCAATCATGCCCGTGAGCACATCGCCGGTGCCGCCGGTGCCCATGGCCGGAGTGCCGGTTGGGTTGATCCAAACGCGCCCATCGGGGAACGCGATGATGGTGCGCTGGCCCTTGAGCACCAGCGTGAGCCAATGCGCTTCGGCGAATGCGCGCGCGATGCCGATTCGATCGGCCTGCACCTCGGCAACGGTCTTGCCGGTGAGGCGCGCCATCTCGCCCGGATGCGGCGTGAGAACGCGAACGCGCGGCGTGAGCGGGACCTTGCCGATATCCACCAGCGAGTCGGCATCGAGCACGAGCGGCTGATTAAGGCTTTCCATTAAGCTCGTCACCAGGATCGAGATTTCCGGTTGACGGCCCAGGCCGGGACCCATCGCGATGACAGTCTTGCCTTCGGCGGCGTCGGCCAGCGCGGCGTTGAGCCCGATCGAGCCGTGCGGCGTTTCCGCCAGCGGTTCGGTCATCAGCTCCGGAGCGTGCGCGGCGATCAGCGGGATGGCCGATTCGGCGGAAGCCACGGTTACCAGTCCCGCTCCAGCGCGCAACGCGCCGAGCCCGCACAATGCGGCGGCGCCGGTTTTGCCGCGCGAGCCGGCCACCACCAGCGCATGGCCGAACGTGCCTTTATGTCCGCCCGGCGGGCGGGGAACCATCACACGGCTGAACATCGACGGTTCGACAAGCTCAGTCTTCACATCCCTGTATAGTTCCCAGGGCGTGCCGATGGGCCGCACGATCAATTCGCCGGTGGAGTCGCAGTTCGGCGGCAGCACCTGGCCGAGCTTGGGCGCGACGAAGGTGACGGTGTAATCGGCGCGCGCGACCTTGCCCGCGGATTCGCCCGAATCGCTCGACATGCCGGAGGAAATGTCGACGGCTACGACTTTGGCGGGCCGCAGACGGCCATTGATCTGGACGATGGCCTGTTCGATGGCGCCGGTGGCCGGACCGTGGATGCCCGTGCCGAGCAGAGCGTCCACGATCACCGTCGCCCGGTCAGCTTCCGGCGGAATCTCGGTAGTAACCGGACAACCGCAGGCGCGCAGCATCGCGTAGTTTTGGCGCGCGTTGCCGTGCAGGTCCGCCGGATCGGCGAACAGCACCACGGTGAGCCAGCAGCGCGGGAAGCGGGTATGGATTTGGCGCGCGATCACCAGGCCATCGCCGCCGTTGTTGCCCCTGCCGCACAGCACCACGACGCGCTGCGCTTCGAGCGGGGCATACCGTTCCGCCAGAAACTCCACCACGCGAAGGCCGGCATTCTCCATCAGGACGATGCCGGGGATACCCATTTCGATGGTGCGCCGGTCGACCTCACGCATCTCGGCCGCGGTGAGAACTTTCATATGCGCCTCGCGACTACCATGGTCATGTCATCCTGCAATTCCCCTGCGCCGGTCCAGACGTTTACCGCCTCCATGGTGCGCGCGATCAGCTCGGAGGAATCCGCGTGCGCGTACTTGGAAATCAGATCCTTCAATCGACCCTCCCCGAACATCTCGCCGTAGGCGTTTTCCGGTTCGACGATGCCGTCGGTGTAGGCCACCAACAGATCGCCATGCTCGAGCGCGACGGTACGCTCCTCGTAGCGCGCCAACGGGAAAGCGCCCACCACGGTGCCGGTGGATTCGAGCATCTGCATTTCGCCCGAGCGCAACAACATGGGCGACAGGTGGCCGGCGTTGGTGTAAGTGAGCGAGTGGGTGTCTTCGTGATACAGCGCGAAATAAAAGGTGGCGTATTTCTCGAGGCTGGTGTTGGCGTAAAGCTGGCGGTTGAGGGTGCCCACCAGCTTGGCGGTGGAGAGCAGCCGCGGGGATGCGCCGTTGTTGGCGCCCAACTGGGTGCGCATGGTGGATTGTATGGTGGCCATCAGCAACGCGGCCGAAATTCCCTTGCCGGCCACGTCGCCGATGGCGAACGCCAGGGACTCTTCGCCGAGCGCCATGAAATCGTAGTAATCCCCGGACACCATGCGGGCGGGGCTGCAGACGCCCTTGAGTTCGAGCGTCCTGGTATACGGCACGTCCTTGGGGAAGAGTTGGTTCTGCACTTCACGCGCGATGGTGAGTTCGGATTCCAGGCGCTCCTTCTCCTTGGCCACCACCATCAACTGGCCCAGGTTGGCGGTCATGGCGTTGAACGAAGCGGCCAGTTCGGCGAGCTGATCGCTGCCTTTGATCGGGATGCGGTGGCCGAAATCGCCCTGCTGGATGCGCCGCGTGCCGAGATACAGCTCATGCACGGCGCCGGTGATGCTGCGGCTCAACTGCACGCCGGCGACGAGCGAGATCATTTCTACCAGCAGGAACAGGATGGTCACCACGACAAAAAAGATCAAGGCAAGCTCAGCCCAATCGAACGATTGAAAATCGAGCGATTGAAAAATGGTGCCCAGGACGGCGGAAGCGCGCGTGTCGACGCTAAGGATTTGCGAGCTGCGTTCGCTTGGCGAACGCCACCGCCTCACATCTACCGGATAAAAGCCGTGCACCGGGAAGTCGAACGGATTGCGCGCCTGAGGGACGCGAGAGGCGCGGGAGTGCGCCATCAGGGGCGCAAAAGCCACGTCGCCCAAGCCCGGTACCAGGCCGCCGAGCACGTCAATCGTTACCGGCGCCAGCACCGTCACCTCCTCGCCGTTTTCGATCACGTGAGCCCACGCGAAGAGCTGTTCCTTACCGTCCTCCTGCTTGACGATCAGCCCGGAGGCGTGCCGCCATGAGGGGCCGCGCCATTCTTCGGGTGGCTGCGAGATCTTGTTGTCGGACGGATAGCGAAGCTCGCGCTTCCCCGTGATCAGCAGGGTGAACTCCGGGAATGCGCTGCGGGTCATGGATTCGAATCGGCGCAGCGCGGTGGCGGGTTCCGTCACCGGCACCAGCGCCAGACCCTCGGCCGACCGCAACAGGACCGCCTGGCGGTGCCGCAATTCGGTGTTCACCAGGTACACCGCCATCTGCTCGATCACCGCGTACGTGGCACTGCCGGCCAACAGCAGAATCAGCACCACCGGCACCACCGCGATGAATACATAAGCCGCGATCAGGCGGTTGCGCAGACGCCAGATAGCTTTGCGCAGTCCGCGGCGCGCCAGGCCGAAGACCACCACCAGGCCCAGCAGGAACGACAGGCAAGCCAGCCACCACTGCGCAACTGGCGCGACGCCGGTCAGCCAAAGGAAGACGTTGACCGGCAGCAACAGTACAAAGGCCTTTTCCAGGCGCCCAAGGCTCCGCCACAATACACGCCCGCCTCGCTCCATCTTTCCAGACTAGCGTACCCGAAAGACCTACGGTACAATCTCGGGATGATTACACGTAGACTGGGAATGGGAATCCTGTTCCTGCTATTGGCCACGGCCGCCTGGGCGGCGGACGTAACCGGCACCTGGAAGGGCGACGTGTCGAGCCCGGATGGCAACAGCTTCACCCTGACCTACACCTTCAAACAGGAGGGCACCAAGCTGATGGGCACGGTTCTTTCGCCGCATGGCGACACGCTGCCGATCGACAACGGCAAGGTGGACGGAGACAAGATTTCGTTTTCGGTGAAGGTGGATATGAACGGCAGCGCCACCACTTTTTCGAGCGAAGGCACCATCAACGGCGACGAGATCACCCTCAAAACCAAGGCCGAAGGCGGCGACATGGACTTCCCGCCGATGACCATCAAGCGCCAGAAATAAGCGCAACGGAGCCGCGACCAGAGGGAGCGGCCGTTATAGCTGATTAGGAACGAGGTCTAGCCCTCACGCGAAATCGATCGCGGCGATGACCATTTGCGGCATCGCCTGATTCCAGCTCTCCGGGACGTTGTCGAAGGCAAGCCGGAAGGGCTTCGATTCGCCGGGCGCCAACTTCCCCATCTTGCGGCTGACGATAGCCACCCGCTCGCGCAGAATCACTTGCCCGTACGGATCGTAGAATACGCAGACGATTTCCACGGTGTCGAGCACGCGGTCGCCGGCGTTGGTAATCTTGCCGGTAATTTCGACCACCTCCTGCTTGAGGTAGCTCTCATGCGCCCGCATGTCGGAATCGGTGATGTTGAGAAAGCCGTCGTGGATGTAAGCGCGCGCGATGCCGGTCAGGGGTGGCGGCGCGGGAGGCCCTTGTTGCGAGAGCCGGTTCAGGTATAGCAGCCCGGCCACACCCGCGGCCAGCACCAAGACGACGACGATGGCCACCGGGGGAATCGAGAACCGCTTTTGTTGCGGGCCGGCCGCCTGGTCCGGGCCCGCGGTTTTATTTGCCGCCAACGGTCATTTCTCCAATCTTGAGCGTGGGCGCGGCCACCGAACCGCGAAACTCGAGGTCGTTGCCAACCTCTTCAACGCCCAATAGCATGTCCTGCAGCTTACCGGCAATCGTGACTTCGGAAACCGCGAACGCGAGTTCGCCCGAGCGGATCCACAATCCCGCGGCGCCGCGCGAGTAATCGCCGGTGACAGTGTTGACGCCCATGCCGATCAGTTCCGTGACATAGAAACCATCGGCGATTCCGGCAATAATCCGCTCCGGCGTTTGGACGCCATTTTCCAGGAAAAAGTTCCCGTGGCCTATCCCCGCGTTGCCGGCCAGCCCGCGCGAGGCGTTGCCGGTGGTCTTCATCCCCAGCTTCCGCGCCGCGTAGGTGTTCAGCAGGTAACTCTTGAGCACGCCACGCTCCAGCACCACGGTGCGCCGCGAAGCCACGCCCTCATCGTCGAAAGGCGACGTGCCGAACAGGCCGGGAATTGTGGCGTCGTCAATCAGCGAGAGCTTTTCGCTGGCCACTTTCCGGCCCAGCTTTCCGGCGAGGAACGACTCGTGCCGGTAAATCATCATGCCGTGTACGGCTTCAAACAGGTTTTCGACCAGCGAGGCGGCGACCCGCGGCTCGAACACCACCGGCACCTTCTGCGTAGCCACCTTGACCGGGTTCAGCCGGCGCAGGGCGCGGGCGGCGGCGGTGCGCCCGATCTGCTCGGGCGGCTCGAGTTGCTTGAGCGAGCGGGCGGAATGATACCACGCGTCGCGCTCCATCGATTCCCCATCCTGCGCCACTGGCACCACCGCCAGCGAACACGAGCTGGTGCGATATTCGCCGGCAAAGCCGCGCGAGTTGGCGAAAATGTGCCGCCCGGCGTAGCTGTCAAACGAGGCGCCTTCGGAATTGGTGATGCGTGGATCGGCCGCGAGCGCGGCTTCTTCGGCGCGGCGGGCAAGGTCGATTCTGGCGTTGGTCTCGAGGTCGTCGACGTCCGCCGAATAGAGATCCAGGCTGCCGGAGAGCGCGCCCAATTCCTCCGGCTCCGGCAGACCGGCGTGCGGGTCGTCGGTGGTCACTTCCGCCAGTTCGATGGCCGACTTCACCAGGCGTTCCAGCCCCTCGGCGGAAAGATCGGAAGTGTAGGACGAGCCGGTGCGCTGGCCGATCAGAATGCGCAGCCCGGCGGCGCGCGAGCCGGCCTCTTTCAGGTTCTCCAATTCGCGCATGCGCACGTTGGCGGAGAACTCGTCGCCTTCTTCGATGGTGCACTCCACGTCGCCCGCGCCCGCGGCCAGCGCCAGCCGCACCACGTCCCGAGCCATCTCGCCCAGATGGTTTTCACCGGAAGGCATAATCACAGCCTACCATCGCGGCGCGGGAAACCGTCATGCTAAGGCACCGCACGAATGCGCGCGCCATGTCGCAGGGTTCAAATCGGAAGGAGTGTCGCGGCTCACGCAACCACCCTGGCTACCTCCCCCGAGATTTGCCAGGATGGCTGCGCTTGCCGCCTGATGGGTCTACCTGTTTGTATCGCGAGCGCCGCCTTCCGCGCCAGCGGGAACTGGGCACTGGAACTTCTTTTCAACAAGTTTCTTGGGCAAGCGGATGTTGCAGTTACCCGGCGCGGCGTGTGGCAAAGTTGTGCATAAAACACGCCGCGCTCAAATGTTTCCCTTCGCAGGACAAGGCGAGCGCCGCGCGCGCAACGCTTCAGGCCATCACTTTCAGAAAGGCGGCTTTGAATTTTGCCATTTCCTCGGCCGTGCCCACGGTCACGCGAACGTGAGTGGGCCAACTCGGCCAAACCCGCCCGATGTAGACCTTCTCTTTGCGGATCGCCATGACGATGTTGCCGCCCGGCTGCTTGACATCGACCATGAAACAGTTGGAAACCGAAGGTACGAATGGGAACTTGTGCCGATCGAGAAACGAGAAGACGTCGGAACGCACGTCACCGATCTTCTTGCGGCGTTCCGGCACCACGGTTTTCGATTCCAGGCTGGCCGAGGCGGCCACCATTCCGGTGATCGGCATCATTCCGGCGCTGAAAATGCCCAACTTCTCGAGCAGGTCCGGCCGTGCCAGCGCCGCGCCGGCGCGCAGACCAGCCATGCCGTAGATCTTGGAAAACGTGCGCAGCACGATCACGTCTTTGTCCGCCGCCACCAGATCCGTGTGGAACGGCGCACCGGCGATGTGCGTATACGCTTCGTCGATCATCACCACGGCGCCATTCGGCTTGTTCGCGACCAGCCACTCGATGTCCGCCCTCGGCGTCAGCGTCCCGGTCGGATTATTGGGATTGCAGACGTAGATGAGACCGGCGTCGGCAACCGCGGCCATGGCCTTCACGTCATGCGCGAAATCCTTGGTCAAGGGAACGCGCACCATCCTGGCGCCAATGAACCGGGCGGCGCGTTCGCCGGCTTCGTAACCGGGGTCTGCGGTAACGAACGCTTTGTTGGGCGAGGTGAACGCGAGCACGGCCTGGTGCAGGGGAGCGCTCGATCCGGCGTAGATCCGCACGTAGTTCAACTTCAGTTGTTCCTGTTGGGAAAAGAGGGCCGCCAGCCGGTCGGTTTCGCCGAACAGGTAACGGCCGCCTTGCGAGATGACGTTGGCCACCGCCTCGCGAGCTTCCGGACAAGGCCCGAGGGGATTCTCATTGGCGTTGATCATCACCGCATCCGGCGGCGCGTTCTCGATTTTGGAGAACTGCGCCAGTGCCGGCTCGTTATAGAACGGCAAGCTGGACCCGGCTGCCAGAAGAGTAGCCAGGCGCCCAAAGCTGCGGCGCGAAAACCCGCGCTGCTCGAATTGCGCTTTTTCAAGTTCGGTCAGTTGCACGTCGAGGCTCCTTTTTGCGATATGACCTGGGACCGATACCGATAGAATTGGCGAGCGGGACGTTTTGTTATGATACCGCGCTCCGACCGCCCAGCGTCAATTCCAAGCTGGTACTCACAGTCAAGCGGCGCGATCGGAAACATCAGCGAGCGTAGAGGAGGATCTGAGCGGAGTTCGCAGAAAAGAAATGAGGGCGGTCACTCGCGAAACGTGAAGCAGGGAAGTGACTGTCGCCGGTCATCATTGTGCGCTTCTGGCGCTGGGCCGAAAACCTTTAGGCTCGGCTTGTTCCGACCGTTCAGAACTTCCCGCACTACCGTTCATGCACCGCGAATGAGGCCGCCCTCATCGTAGTCCGGTTCTATTATTGGCACCTCCCGCCAGCCCGCGAGGGCCGACTCCCAAGACGGCGTCGGAATCAACAAACCGGCGTGATTCCATCTACATGTTCACTCCAGTTGGTATTCTTGTCAATAGCAATCGCGGTACTGCGCGTTTGGAATTTACACCTAACCTGATGTGGCGGATGGGACTATTCTCGAAGAAGCCGGCGCCGCTCACCGGAGCGCCCACCGTGCATCGTATCAAGAGCTATGCCGCGGAAAGCGGCTACGTGTACGAATACTTCTACGAAGGCCACCGGCAGTGGCGCGACGGGCTTGGCCGCGGCGTGGAATTCGAATTCCGCGTATCGGCGGGCCGCGAGCAGTGGCTGCCGGCGGCGGTGGTGGTGGCCGATCGCGCGGTGCAGGTTTGGGAAGCGGCTCGCGCGCGGACGCTTTCTTCCACCGAACGCTACGCCATCGCCAAGCTGGCGCTGTTTCAAGCCTTCGACGAACGGACCACGCCGCCCGAGGCGGCCATGGAAGTGCGCGTATCCGGAACCGATGTCGAAGCCATCGCCGAGCGTTTGGGGCTGTAGCATGCACGGGCGCCCAATCGGCCTAGTTTTTCGAATACCCTGGCGGCTCACGGTATAATTGCAACTAGCTTCCGCGGATGTGGCGAAATTGGCAGACGCGCTGGATTTAGGTTCCAGTTCCCGCAAGGGAGTGTAGGTTCAAGTCCTATCATCCGCACCATGAGAATTGTGACTATGACCACACCCAAGTTGATTGGAGTTTTCGGCGTCCTGGTTTCCGCGGCGCTGTGTCAAGTGCCGGCGACGTTGGTGGTTCATGGCGTGGGCGCCACGAGCGCCACGCTTTCCGTTGCCGACCTCGCGAAGCTGCCACAGCAGACCGTGAAGGTCACCGATCACGGAACGCCGGCGACATTTCAAGGCGTCCTGCTATCGGACGTGCTTGCCAAAGTCGATCTGCCGACCGGCGAGAAGTTTCACAGTACGGCGGCATCGTACTACCTGCTGGTGGAAGCCAAGGACAGCTACCGCGCGACGTTCGCGTGGGCGGAACTGGATTCCACCTTCATGGATAAAGCCGTGTACGTGGTGACGATGCGGGATGGCAAGCCGCTCTCGGAGAAGGAAGGACCGTTTCGGTTGGTGGCGCCGGGTGAGAAGCGGGCGGCCAGGTGGGTTCGGCAGGTGACGGCACTCAGCATCCGGCAACCGAATTGAGGCTGCGGAGATCGCCGGACGCCGTGGTCAGCTCAGCCCGTTCCGCCGGTCGGAGGGTACAATACTGGATGGATGGGCATCGGCCAGCGCATAACGCAGAATCGCGACGAAATCCTGCAGGTGGCCGCGCGGCACGGCGCGGGCAATGTCCGGCTTTTCGGCTCGGTGGCTCGCGGTGAGGACACACCCGAAAGTGATGTGGATTTTCTCGTGGACGTGACCGGCGATACAACCCCATGGTTTCCGGGGAGCCTGGTCGCTGACCTTGAACAACTTCTGGGACAGCCAGTGCAGGTGGTAATTCGCCGCTCGCTGAGCCCCTTGATTCGCGACGCTGTACTTCGGGAAGCCGTACCGCTGCGAAGTCCCAGCGCGCGTACGCCGAGCATATCCTGGAGTGCATTCGCAGAATGACCGAGGATTCCGTGCGGGGCCGGGAGGCCGTCTTTGCCTCGCACACGCTCCAGGACGCAATTGTTCGCAACCTTCAGGTTCTTTGCGAGTCGACGCAGCGAATCGAAGCGGCGCACAAAGATCGGCACCCAGAGATCGACTGGGCATCAATAGCCGGCATGCGAAACGTCCTCGTGCACGACTACTTTCAAGTGGACTTTGAGACGATCTGGCTAGTCGTCACCCGAGATCTCCCCACGCTTGAGAAGGCGATGCACGCCATCCTGGCTACGTTGAGTCAAAGAGCTGAATGATGTGCAAGCGGGAGCGGGCTATTCCTGCATCGGCATCTGGTGCTCGATGTCGCGCCAGGCGCTGATTTTGAGACGGCGGCAAACCCAGCACAACGGCTCGTCGGAGCCATCGGCGGTCTCGGCCCCGCAGACGCAACACTTGCCGGCCGGCTTCTTCAGGCTGTCCGCGGAGATGGACTGGCGGGCCAGTTCCAGCAATTCCGCCGGAACCACCTGGTCGGGTTTTGGATTCACCTTGCGTCGCATGGCATCCCCGTGCTCATCCCACTATGGCAGAAACCACCCAGAGGGACAAGTTGAATCTCGGCTAGCTCGTACTAAGCGGGCTAACCGCCGTTTTTCAGGCAGCTTCCGGAATCTGCACAATCACCGCAACTTCCAGCGACGACTGGCAACGCGGGCAGCGCTCGCCCGCAGCAACCCTGGCCCTTTTGCCCCGCAAATCGAGCTCGGCCGGAACCGTATGGGTGCAGATCGGGCAGAACACCTGCCCCGATTTGTGGCTCTCAACGAATGCTTTCATGACCATCTCCCCTCAATCCATGGGACGCGCCAAACGGGCCCAAGGTTCGGAAACATTCGTTAAGATTCTTAAATCCTGCCCGCCTGGACGGGTGCTACGCTGAAAAGATAATGACTCCAGCCCCTCCTAAAATCCAACTCATCCAGTCGCCCGAATACCGTGAGAACTACGCCAACAGCGTCCAGGTGCGGGTGAACCTGTGGGACTTCTTTCTGCTGTTCGGCCGCGTCAGCCAAACCTCGCCGGACAACGTGGCCATACACAATTTCCAAGGAATCTACGTGAGCCCGCAGCAGGCCAAGGCGGTGCTCAATGTCCTGCAGCAGAACGTCACTCAGTATGAAAGCGCGTTCGGCGAAATCAAGCTCGAGCCGCAGGCCGGCGGCGGCGTGGTGCAGTAGCCCCATTGGAGCCGCGTGGTTGACTCGTCGTGCACTCCCCCTAAGAGCGGTCTCTTGCGCTGTCAAGTGTTTACACCGTAACCGGTCTGCTTATCCGTAATCTTGATACTATGTTGCTTCCGGAGAAGTGTAGTGTTTGTCATCACCCATAGGAAACAATTCGGCCCAACGACATTTTTGTGGGAAGTAGCGGCCCCCGACGTGGCGCGGGCGGCCCAGCCGGGTCATTTCATCATGGCCCGCATCGACCAGCACGGCGAG
>Ga0181517_10001894_pt1 | contig 22375 bp, 17 predicted proteins | sample PEATcosm2014_Bin_31_FD_119748 | JGI IMG/M metagenome (GOLD analysis project Ga0181517, IMG submission 119748) | Peatland microbial communities from MTU Mesocosm Facility, Houghton, MI, USA - PEATcosm2014_Bin01_30_metaG | ecosystem: Environmental > Terrestrial > Soil > Wetlands > Peat | place... | reverse complement strand
GGTGTTGGGAACCACCGGGCTCACCTGTTTTGAGGTGATGTCGTAGCGGAAGAGGGAAACCGGGCCGCTGCGATCGGAAAGGAAGTACACCGACGTGCCAACCCAGACCGGGTTTGAGTCGTTGGAGTTTTCGCGAGGCACCTTCTCCAGGTCGAGCGTCTTGAGGTTGACGATCCAGATGGGGGTGGTTTGGCCGCCTACATAACGCTTCCATGCCGGCTGCCACTTGGTGATGGGCTGGTAGGCCAGCGACTGGCCGTCTGGCGAAAAGGAAGCCTGGAAACCGGAGGGCAGCGGCAGCGGCTCGGGAACGCCGGAGCCATCGGCATGAACACGGAAGAGGCGCGCGTAGTGGCGATAGCTGGCCATGCCGCAGATGATGAGCACGTCTTTTCCATCGGGAGACCAGCCGACTACCTGGCTGCCATCGGGATGCCAAGTGATGCGGCGGGGAACGCCGCCGGAGGACGGGATCACGTAAACGTCGGTGTTGGCGTGCAGACGGGCGGAGTAGGCAATCCATGCGCCATCTGGCGAGAAAAAGGGACCCGCGTTGACTTGGCCGTTGGAGGTGAGCCGCTCGGCATCGCCGCCCTGGCGGCCGACCGTCCAGATGTCGTCGGCATAGCGGAAGGCGATTTTGTCCTGGCTGAGTGAGGGGTTGCGCAACAGGAGCGGCGGCTGTGCGGGAGCGGTTTGGGCTGAAACCAGGGCGGGCAAAAGCGTGCCGAGCGCAAGAAAGCCAAGCGCAAGGAAGGAACGGATGCGAATCACAAGTGCCTCCGGAGGGTGGGGTTGAGGTGCACTTAGAGCAAAGACGCGGGAAATCCTGCCAGAGTATCGTACGACGAACTGGGGGCGACCGGTTCCATAAAAATGGGGCCTGGGTGGGAATTTCATTGCAACGGCAGGTGGTTCCGGAACCTGCCCGCCGCGGATCACGTATCAAAAGAGGGCTCAACAGGCCCGGAACCCGCCGGGGGCGCCGGAGCAGAAACGCGGCCAGAACGGTCTGGGCTCCGTCAATAGAAATACCGGGGATTGCGTAGACTGGAAGAAATGGGCCGGAGGCGGCTCCTTCTCGACCTCCCACCTTGCCACGGAACACCCGGGGAAAGCAGGACCATGCAACTCGCTGAGGCCTTCAAACTTGCGCTGCAATCGCTGTGGGCTAACAAGATGCGCACAGTGCTGACGCTCATCGGGGTGGTGATGGGCGTGGCCTCGGTCATCATGGTCATTACCCTGGTGCAGGGCGCCAAGAAATACGTGAGCACCAAGCTCTCAGGCTACGGGGCCGACGTGTTTACGGTAAACCGGATGGCATCGGTCATCCTGTCGGCGGATGAATACTTCAAATACCAGAAGCGCAAAATCATTCGCTTTGAGGACTACGAGGCGGTGCGGGATAACTGCACAGAGTGCAGCGAAGTTGGAGCGCTGCTTAGCAAATCCACGAACGTGGTGTACAACGGCCACTCCAGCAACAACACCACGGTACGCGGATACACCTGGAACATGCCTTCGCTGAACAACATCGATATTGCGCTGGGCCGGGGCTTTACGCCCGCCGACGATGAGCACGGGACGCATAACGCAATTATTGGCTACGACATTATTGACAACCTGATGGGCGATGGCGATCCCATCGGCAAGGAAATTCGGGTGGACGGCATCCCTTACACGGTTGTGGGCGTGGGTGACCGGCAAGGCAAGACGCTGGGGCAATCCCAGGACAACTGGGTGGCCGTACCTCTTTCGACCTACCAGCAGACCTATGGCTACAACGACTCGGTAGACGTCTACGCCCGCGCCAGCGGCGGATCCGCGGTGATGGAACGGGCCAAAGACGAGGTGCGGGTGATTATGCGTGCCCGCCGCCATGATGCGCCCGGCGTGCCCGACGATTTTGAGATCTCGACCAACGACACGTTTCTCGACATTGCCAACCAGCTGCTTGGGTTGTTTGCCTGGGTGGTGTTGGGCATCGCCTCCATCTCGCTGGTGGTGGGCGGGATCGTGATTATGAACATCATGCTGGTCAGCGTCACCGAGCGGACGCGGGAGATCGGCGTGCGCAAGGCATTGGGCGCCAGGCAGCGCGACGTGCTGCTCCAGTTCCTCATTGAGAGCGGCACCATGGCCGGTCTGGGCGGCGCCATTGGCGTGCTGTGCGGAGTGGCTGTGGGCAAGGTGATCACGCTGGTAGTGGGCTTCCCGACCACGGTGCCGCTGTGGGCCGTGCTTCTGGGACTGTTCATGGCTACCGGCGTAGGCATCTTCTTCGGCGTTTATCCCGCCAGCAAGGCCGCGAAGCTGGACCCGGTGGTGGCGCTTAGGGCGGAGCTGTAAGTGCGGATGACAGGTTATAGATGACAGATGACAGTAAAGAGTGGATGGAGGACAGATAGCACCCTTCAGTTAGCCGTTTAGCGATGACTGCGAACGGAACAATTGACTGTAACCTGTCATCTGCAACCTGTCATCTGTCAAGAAAGTGGCTTTATGATTCAGTCGTTCCGGGATTTGCAAATTTGGCAAAAGTCAATGCAGATGACGATTGCTGTGTATCGCTTGACGCGAGACTTTCCGCGCGAGGAACTATATGGCCTGACCAGCCAGATGAGACGTTCGGCGGTCTCTGTGCCTAGCAATATTGCTGAAGGACAGGGAAGGCTCAATCTCGGCGAGTTTCGGCAGTTTCTCGGTGTGGCACGCGGCTCGAATTGTGAGTTGCAGACTCAAGTGGAAATCGCCCGTGCTCTTGGCCTTGGAAAGCCTGAATTGCTCCAGGAAGCAGACGGTTTGTCGCATGAAGTTGGAAAGATGATCTACGCTTTCCTGGAATCTCTCAGGGACTAGCGGTAACTGTAATCTGTCGTCTGAAATCTGTAACCTGTCATCTGTAATCTGGAGTTCCAGTGGCTCAAGGACAAACGCGCGAATCGGTCAAGATGGCCCTCGATACTTTGAGGACAAACAAGCTGCGCTCGGGGTTGACCATCCTGGGCATTGTGATTGGTGTGACAACTGTCATTACCATCTCGTCGGTCATCAACGGCCTCAACAACCGGGTAGGGGAGTTCGTGAGTTCCCTGGGCTCGAACGTTTTCTGGGTCTTCCATATACCGGTGATGGGGGTGCGGCCGACTACCGAGCAGCTCACGCGCAAGAAACTTACCATCGACGACGTGATGGCGCTGCGAACCCTGCCACACGTGGTCGCGGCCGATGGCGGCGAGCAGCACGTTGGGATGTTCCGGGTTGGCGCGGTCAGCGTGAAGTACAACGGCAAAAAGGTTGCCGGAACCATGCTGCAGGGAACCACCTCAGAGGTCGCCCGCGTAACCGACCTCGTCTTCCTTGAAGGCCGTCTGTTTACCGACGAGGAAGACAAGCGCGCGTCACACGTGTGCGTCATCGGCCATGACACGTGGGAAGAGCTGTTCGGCAACGAATCGGCGGTCGGCAAAGAGGTGAACGTCGAGACCGGCATGTATACGGTGATCGGCGTGCTGGACAAACAGAAGCAGCCCTTTGGCGGCGGCAAGAACCAGGCCGACAACATGGTCTACTTTCCGCTGGGAACGTTCCACAACCTGCACCCGGAAGACAAGGACGTATGGGTTAGCGTGAAGTACGACGACCCCAAATACAAGGCGCTTGTGGAGGAAGAGATTCGCGAGATGCTGCGGGTTCGCCGCCACGTGAAGGTGGAAGCGCCGGATAATTTCGAGATCTTCGGACCGGACTCCATGCTCAAGCTCTGGGGCCAGTTGACCGGGGGTCTTGTCGCTTTCATGATTGCTGTCTCCAGCGTCGGCCTGATGGTGGGCGGCGTGGGCGTCATGAACATCATGCTGGTCAGCGTGACGGAGCGCACGCGCGAGATCGGCATTCGCAAGGCGCTGGGCGCCACCAGGAAGACCATCCTTACCCAGTTCACCACGGAAGCGGTAACGCTGTGCGCCTTGGGCGGCCTGATCGGTGTGATCGTGGGCGCGGTGTTTACCTGGATTGTCTACTTCCTGCCCATCGGCCTGCCTGCCTCGCTCTCGACCATGTGGGTCATCATCGGCTTCGGCGTTTCCTGCGCCATTGGCCTGCTGTTTGGAATCTACCCGGCGTGGAAGGCGGCGAACCTGGACCCGATTGAGGCGCTGCGGTACGAGTGAAGCAGCTTCTAGCTGTTAGCTACTAGCTTTTAGCTTTTGGACTGCAAGGCCGTGTAAGCTGCGATTGCTGCCTCTAGCTTAATGCGCTCTTCTGCGGAGTACATTAAGCTAGAGGCTAAAAGCTGGAAGCTGCTTTTATGGCAAGAGGGCAAAATCGCGAGTCGGTCATCATGGCGCTGGAGACGCTCAAGACCAACAAGCTGCGTTCGGGGCTGACGGTTCTGGGTATCGTGATCGGCGTTACTACGGTGATCACCATCTCCTCGGTGATCAACGGACTCAATAAGAAAGTCGAAGACTTTGTGACCTCGATGGGGTCGAATGTCTTCTGGATCTTTCACCTGCCCATGATCGGCGTGCGGCCAACCACCGAAATGCTGACCCGCAAAAAGCTGACCTTCGATGACGTGCTGGCGCTGCGCGCGCTGCCGCATGTGGTGGCGGCCGACGGCACTTTGGAGCACGTAAACCAGCAGTTCCACGTGGGAGACGTGGACATAAAGTACAACGGCAAAAAGGTCGGCGGGGCATTTCTTGCCGGTTCGACGGAGCAGTTGGAGTCGGTGTCGGAACTCAGGGTGAAAGCAGGGCGGTTCTGGACCGTGGACGAGGATGAGCGGCACGCCCATGTTTGCGTACTGGCCCACGATACCGCCGAGGATCTGTTTGGCGAGGACGATCCAATCGGCAAGGACGTCAATGTCGCCTCAGGGCTTTACACCGTCATTGGCGTGCTTGAAACGCGAAAGCGGCCTTTCGGGTCGGGCAAAAACCCCGGGGATAATGGGGCGTTCTTCCCCGTAGGCACGTTCCACAGCTTGTATCCCGAGATCAAAGACCTGTATATCAGCGTGAAGTACGACGACCAGAAGAACAAAGCCCTGGTGGAGGAAGAGATTCGCGAGTTGCTGCGGGTGCGGCGCAAGGTAAAGGTGGAAGCGGACGACAACTTCGAGATCATGGGGCCCGATTCGCTGACCAAGCTGTGGGGACAGTTGACCGGCGGGCTGGTGGCTTTCATGATCGCGGTTTCGAGCGTAGGACTGATGGTGGGCGGCGTGGGCGTGATGAACATCATGCTGGTTTCAGTGACCGAACGCACCCGCGAGATTGGGATCAGGAAAGCCATCGGGGCGACGAAAAAGACCATCCTGACTCAATTCACAACCGAAGCGGTGACGCTGTGCGCTTTGGGCGGAATTGTCGGCGTGCTGGTGGGCGCCATCATTACCTGGATTGTCTACTTTTTGCCCATCGGTCTGCCCGCCGCGCTTTCCCCGGCGTGGGTCATCATCGGCTTTGGCGTTTCCTGCGCTATCGGATTGATTTTTGGTATCTACCCGGCGTGGAAGGCCGCGAACCTGGACCCGATTGAGGCGCTGCGGTACGAGTGAAGCAGCTCTTGGCTATATGCCTTCAGCTTTGTCCTGCTTTTGCCAGCTGATTTCATCTTGAATCGGACCCGCTCCGCAAAAAATGCACGACTCAACCCGAGTTGGACTGTGAAAGGCTCTGGCTGAGAGCTAGAAGCTAGGAGGTAGTCAATGATCGGCTTCTTTATGATTGCCGCACCCGTAAATCCTTGCGATCTGTCGTGGCTGGCCACCTACAAGGAAATCGTTGTTGCTTTCATTGCAGTGCTTGGAACCGTTTTTGGCATTGTGTTTCCCTACCTGTCTCAAAGGAACAAGGAACTGAACCTCAGAATTGCAGATCAGAAACGCAGAACGTACACGCGCTTTCTGAGGAACTTCACCGAGATAGCTGTGGCCGTGATCCACGACGAAGACGTTTCAGGAAAAGAGGCTGACCGCGAGCGGATGCGGGCCAGAGACCAGCTTTTGCTTTACGGGAGCGACGAGGTCATTAAGGCATATGACGCCTGGGTTAGATATTCGGACCTGGAAGACCACGATCTCACGAAGGAGAGTGAGCTGGTCAATCTGATCTTGCTGGCGATCCGTAAAGACCTATTAGGCGGGACTAAGGTGACAAAAGAGCATCTCGAAAATCTGAGCTCCTTTAATCGAGGATAAAACATGGCCACGCCGACAGCTCCTTCTGACGCGATGAAAACGAACTGGGTGAGAAGCTGTATTCTTACCCCTGTGGAAGCGCACGCAATCGCCCTGGCAGTAGCTTGGGGTACGACCGCCCTGGCCGTGGCCGGACTTGGCTACTTTTTGGCGGCCATGGTGGCGGCGCGGGTCTTTGTTTCAATCCGGCGCAGACTGCTGTCGGCATTCGCTCCCGGCGTCAGCGTTCTCAAGTCGCTCAAAGGCCTTGACCCGGGCATGTTGGACGCTTTTCGCAGCCATTGCCGGCAGAGTTATGCAGGCGAGTACGAGTTGCTGTTTGGGGTCTCCTCGCTCGATGATCCGGCGGTGGAAGCGGTCAGGAAACTGATGGCCGAGTTTCCCGAGCGGGCGATTCGACTTGTCGAGTGCCCCCAGCGTTTGGGAACCAACGGCAAGGTGAGCACGCTGGCGCAGATGGTCCCGCATGCGCGCTACGACTTTCTGCTGGTCAACGACTCGGACATTACTGTCGGGCCGCGCTACCTGGAACGGGTGATGGCCTGGTTCGCTCCATCACCGGCGGTTGGCGACGCTGGAAAACCTGTAGGACTGGTCACGGCCCTCTATCGCGGGCGGGCGCATGAAACGCTGCCCTCACGGCTGGAGGCGCTGGGCATCGCCTCCGACTTTATGGCTGGGGTGCTGCTCTCGCGGATGATTGAGGGTGGGCTGAGTTATGGGCTCGGCTCCACGCTGGCAGTGAGCCGGGAAGCTCTCGACAAAATCGGCGGATTTCTGCCCCTGGTGGACCATCTGGCGGACGACTACGAACTGGGGGCGCGCGTGGCACGAGCGGGCTACCGCGTAGCGCTGTCGGCCGAGGTGGTTGAGACCGGCATTCCGGCCTACAACTGGCACGGCTTTTGGGAGCACCAGGTGCGCTGGTCCAGAACCGTGCGCGACGCCAGCCCGGCAGGCTACGCCGGCCTGGTATTTACCCATGGGCTGTGCTGGGCGCTGCTCAACGTGCTGGCCAGTGGGCTGAGCCCGCTGAGTGTTTGGCTGCTGGGGCTCAGCTTTTTTCTTCGCCTGGCGCTGGCCATGATGGTGGGGACGGAGGTGCTGGCAGACCACCAGGTGTTGCCCAGCCTTTGGCTGCTGCCGCTGCGCGATGTGGTGGCAATGTGCGTGTGGGTCGCGGGCCTGGCAGGACACACCATCGTGTGGCGCGGCGAAACGTTTCAGCTAAGAGACGGAAGGTTGTACAAGGATGCTAGGTAGTTCGGAGGCGGAAGCTGCGGGCCGGACCACCGCAATGCTTTTCAAAAGCCGAGCGCCGGGATGTAAGTGGCTGAAATTCAGGCGCTTCGATTGACTCTCTCAACAAAGATAGAACAACTTTCACGAGTGAATTAATAACCTAGCAAGTAATCGCCGGACCACGTGACTCCAGTCGATTGGCGTTCATCGAGTAATTGGGAACTCTTTAACGAATCGGGCGTATCATCCGGTGTATCTCAGAAGGAACTGCGCATTGCTGCGCTGGGCGACTTGTAGTGCAAATGCTCCCCCATCCCGATGAAATCCCGGGGAAGCTGACCGGGGCTGCTGAGGGGTTGTCTCAGGCCCAGCGCGCGGGAGTCTGCGTCTGCGCGTCGGGCGAGGGACTGGTATACGATCTTCGTCTCGGCAACAACAACTCCGACCGCTTCTTCGAGGCAGCGGCGGAGTTCACTGACCGGGTTTTGATCGCGAGCAGGCGGTTCACCGGGTCGTCCATCGATGACTACGCAAGTTATGTGCGGGTTGAGTTGCGGGAAGCGGACAGGAGCCCGGGCGAGTACGCTCTTGACCTGCTGGTCCTGGGGTTGTCGCTGCGCCGGTACCTGGGCGCTGCCGAGAATACGGCACGTTGGGCAGTTGCGCTGGCCGGCGAACTGTATTGGTACCGGCGCGAGTCGCCGTGGTCAAAGCCATTGGCCGATCTGGGACGGGCCGCATTGGGGCGCTTTTTCCTAGCTCCCAAAATTGGCTGCAAGCCCGGTCCCAAACCGTACTCGGTAGAGCGGCTGGTGTGCCTGACCGATTGGCTCCAGGCAACCGGAGAATTCGACCAGATGGTAAGACGGTTGAATAACTGGCGCAGCTTTCTGAGCACGCTTTCCGCAGAGGACGCACGGCGCTGGATGCTCATCTCCGTTGATCTGTTCGACTGGTTCGAGGTTGAAGCAGCCGCGTCACTTCAGGCCTACACGGCCGGAGTGGATGAGTTTCTTTCAACAGTTCATGCCCATCGCGGCATCCGCGAGGACCAGATCTTCTGCGGCCGCGAGCCGGTGGAATACCACCTGGCAATGGTGGCCACCGAAATCATGAACCGGGGCCTTCGGGCACACTTTGAGCAGATGCCGAAGAAGGTGGTTCTGGTGCCGGCGTGCATGCGCGGCAAAAGCGCCAGCGCCTGCCGGGCGCGGGTTTTTGGAGTGGATATAACCTGCGTTGGCTGCGACCCGGCCTGCACCATCAACCGAATCACCCGGCGGATGCGCGACCTGGGAGCAACCGTCTACCTGGTGCCCCATTCCACCGGATTCAGCCGGTGGCTGGAGCGCTGGCAGCGAGAACCGGAGACGGGCGTAGTGGCGGCGGCATGCTTGCTGAACATCCTCTCCGGGGGGTACGAGATGCGCGCCCGGCACATCGCCTCGCAGTGCGTCCCGCTGGACTACCCCGGCTGCCAGAAACACTGGCGGCAGGAAAGGCTGCCCACTAACCTGAACGAAGAGCGCCTGGTGCGGATTGTGACCTCGGCTAAGTGAAATGCTGAGTGGTTGGTGCAATTGGTTGCATGCTAATATCCACTCATCCGGCTCCCCCGCCCGTCTGAGCCGAGGAGGTCGAAATGAGTCCAACCACACGTCGTAGTTTCCTCAAAACAGGTTTGGCCGCCGGAGCCCTGGCGACCGCAGGAACGCTTCCGCTGGCCGCCGCCAAGCGCACCGCGACCGATACCGTGGTGCTGGGCCGCTCAAAGGTGAAGGTAACGCGGCTGGCCTTTGGAACGGGAACCGACAGCGGCTCAGTGCAGGCTGCGCTGGGGCAGCAGGAGTTCACTCGGGTGGTGCGCTATGCATATGACCGCGGCATCCGCTTTTTCGAAACGGCTGAGGCCTACCAGACGCCGGGGATGCTGGGCGAGGCGCTGAAGGGCTTGCCGCGCGACAGCTATCAACTGATGAGCAAGGTGACGACGTTTCACGAGGTCGATGACCCGCAGGCCAAGTTTGACGAGATGCGGCGCATCTCGCAGACCGACTACTTTGACATCATGCTGCTGCATTGGCAGCACACCGCCGACTGGCCGGAGACCACCAAGCGCTGGCAGGAAGGGATGCTTGAGGCGCAGCGGAAGGAGACCATCCGCACCCATGGCGCATCGGCGCATGGGCTGCCGGCGCTGCGCCAGATGCCGGGCAATACCTGGCTCGAGGTGGGGCTGATCCGCATCAACCACAGCGGCGCGCGCATGGACGGGCCTACCTCGGAGGACAGCAACCACCCCGACAACGTGAGCGAGGTTGTGGATCACATCCACCAGTTGAAGAAAGAAGGGCTGGGTGTGATCGGCATGAAGCTGTGCGGTGGCGGCCAGTTCGCTCAGAGTCACGACGACCGCGTGAAGGCGATGCGGTTCGCTTTCCAGAATGCGGGCGTGGAGTGCGCGACGGTCGGTTTCAAGAGCACGCAAGAGGTCGACGAGGCCATCAACAATATGAATCTGGCGCTGACGTAGCGCCGGGAAGAACACTGCGGCGCGCGCCGAGCGCGTGGCATTGCCGGTGGGCATGAGGGGACGACGCATTCAAGCACCCCTCCCCCAGGGGGAGGTTTCTGTGTGGAAACTCTTTGGTTTCAGTCGGATAGGGCTACGGCTGCGCAGTAACTGCGTGATTCCATTGGAGTTGCCATCAGAGTACCTGGAATCAACGAGTTACACCCGTTGACTCCCAATACGCTTCGAAGTTGAGGGCAGGGGTGAAAACCATAATTTAATTCTGCGCCAAGAGAGGGAAATAATCTGCAATTGTCCGAGGGATTTTTTGTGGGCTGGGAGAATTGGGTAGGTGCGGGATTTGGACCTGTCGAGGCGGGTTTGTGCGGGTAGCGTTCGGATTGCCGACGATTTAGGCACCGACTCGATCCCGGATCCTTGGGCACGGTTGTGAGGGCGACCTGGGCGGCGTAGAGGAGCCTGGTGCGGGTTTTCAAGCTTGATGGCTTAGAGCATGATAGTTTCTCCGGTTGCTGACTTTTTATCACCGCAATCTTGATTGTCCGCCCGAGAGGCGTAATTATCTGCATGCGGGTCACGCGGGTTTGTACAAAATCTGAGCCGGGACGCCAGCGACGTTTTTCAGAACCTATCGGGATTTAGTCTCTGGTCTGTTGAGGCCGGTGGAATCCCCGGTCCCCAAGCGCGAGGGACCGGGGGCACCCTCATCTGTGGTTTACAAAGCTTGCAGGACCGGGGGCACCCTCATCTGTGGTTTACAAAGCTTGCAGGACCGGGGCCACGCGCCGATCCCAATAGCGGCTGAAGTGTGCCTGCCTGTTGAGACACTAAGAACCAGGGTTATGTCCCTGGGCTGTGGAGACTCTTCATTCCGTTAGCGCTGAGCCCTGGTGCCCGCGAGAACCTGCTCGAAAACATCTCCCACAAACGCCTCGTCGATGCTTTCATGGCGGAAGAGCAAACGGGCCAGTAGAGGACCGACGATGGAATCGAGGAATACGGTGATTTTCAGGTCGGCGGGAAGGTCGCCTCGCCTGATTGCTTCATTGACGATGGAGCGGATTTCCTTGTCTCGCGGCGAATAAGCGCGCTTCAAGAACTCCTCGCGGAGGGCTGCATTATCCTGAATGGCTGTGATCAGGCGAGCGACGACGATACCGTTTTCGCCGGTGAAGAACCGTCCGGTTTGGAGTATGTACTCCTTAAGGCGCTCCAGGGGCGACCCTTCGCACTTGAGAACAAATTCGTGATCCACGGTGTGCAGAAGGGCATCGAGCAACAACGCCTCCTTGGTAGCCCACCAGCGGTAGACCGTAGCGGTGCTTACACCGGCTTCGCGGGCGATGTGGATGATCGATATTTCGGAAACCGGGTGTCTTTGCAGGAAGCGGTAGGCCGTCTCCAGGATTGAGGCGCGCGATGCCTCGCTGCGCGGCCTGCCGGCGGAGCGCAGGGAGTTGGGGCTGGATTCGATACCCGATTGGCGCACGGATCACCTCTTGCAGTCTAGACCAGAACCAGAGGTGCTGTACCCAGCGGCGGTGGCCTTCCCACCGTTGCGACGGAAAAAACTCGCGACGATGGAGCACGGAGGTCTGGGGCACAGCAATCTCGGAACTACTCCAATACTTCAACTATATACGAAACGATATGTTTCGTTTTATAATAAGATCTCTTACCAGCAAAGGCCGAAAGGGATACTATGGCGGGCGATCGACCGGGCGAAGAATGGATACCCTCCTTCAATCCCTGGCTGATTGCCATCGTTGTGGCGATCGCCGCGTTCATGGAAGTGCTGGATACCAGCATTGCCAATGTGGCGCTTCCCCACATCGCTGGAAGCCTTGGCGCCAGTCAGAATCAAGCCACGTGGGTGCTGACGACGTACCTGCTGTCCAATGCCATCGTGTTGCCGATCACCGGGTGGATTTCCAGCGCCTTGGGCCGGAAACGATTCTTCCTGATCTGCATTGGTATTTTTGCGTCGAGTTCTTTGCTCTGCGGCCTGGCTCCGAACATGCCCATTCTTCTCATGGCGCGGGCTCTCCAGGGAGTTGGCGGAGGCGGTATGCAGCCCATGTCACAGGCAATCATGGCGGACTCGTTTCCGCAGCGGCTCCGTGCGGCAGCATTCGCGCTTTACGGGGTCACGGTGCTGGTGGCTCCGGCACTGGGTCCCATCCTGGGCGGGTGGATCACCGACAACTATTCGTGGCGCTGGATTTTCCTGATCAACCTGCCGGTTGGGCTGCTGGCATTGGGGCTGGTATTCAAGCTGGTGGAAGACCCTCCATTTCTGCGGCGGTTCAAACCCGGCGAAATGCATCTGGATACGGTTGGTCTCTCGCTACTGGTGGTGGGAGTTGGAGCGCTGCAGATTCTTCTGGACAAGGGCCAGGAAGACGACTGGCTGGGCTCCAATTTCATTGTTTCTCTGATTGTGGTCTCGGTGGTGTGCCTGAGTGCCCTTGCGTGGTGGGAGTGGCGGCATAAGGTTCCTCTTATTGACGTGAAGCTATTCACGAATCTCAATTATTCCGGCATCAACATCATGATGTTCCTGGCGGGCGCGGTGGCATTTTCTTCAACCGTTCTGATGCCGCAGTTTCTTCAGAGCCTTGCCGGCTACTCGGCGCAACAGGCGGGGATAGTGGTCTCCGTGGGGGCCATCTCTCTTTTTGTAACCATGCCGGTGGTGGCAGGGCTCACGACCAGGGTTCCGGTGAAGTATCTCATCGCTATCGGCTGGCTGCTTTCCGCGGTGGGTCTGTACATTTCCACGCGGCTTCTGAGCCTCGGGGTGAGTTTTCCCGTGGCGGCGGTCATCATGGTGTTGCAATACGCACCGATCAGCTTCATCTTCGTTCCGGCGATGACTGCCTCCTATTTCGGGATTGCCAAGGACAAGAGCGATTCAGTCTCCGGCATGACCAATTTCATGCGCAACATCGGAAGCAGCTTCGGTGCTTCGGTGGTGACAACCGTCCTGGCGCGCCGCCAGCAGTTTCATATTGCACGGCTGACCGATCACCTGGATCAAGGCGCGGCCGCGCTGACGAGCAGCTTCCAAGCCTTGGCGTTACGAGGAGGCGGCTCGGGCGGCGCAGGAAGCCAGACGATGGGGCTGGCCCTGGTTTACCAGTTCTTGATGGGGCAGGGAGCGGCATTGTCGTTCATCGACACTTACGTGGTCCTGGGCACGGCATCATTTGCGATGTTCTTCGTGTCGTTTCTGCTCAAGTCGAACAGTCCGAAACAAACCGAGGTCCATTCAGCGCATTGATCGTAACGCTTTAACGATGGCCTATGCGCCGAGCGGGGGCCGGCGATCGAGCACCTCGTCCAAGGAGGGAGAATATGGAAACTTCCGATTCGTGGTGTGAGGGTTTGCAGTCCATTTCCGAGCTTGGGCTGGGCTCCTTCCTGCAAGCCCTTGCTGAGGTTACGCCGGACGAGAATCTCCAAAAGGCCAGCGATTGCTGGGTTCGTGCTTTGGAATTCACGGACTGGAGTCCTGGCGAGAGTTCCGAGAGAATCATTTGCCGCGTAACGATCAACGCTCTCGAAATCATGACCGAGCCCAACTAGACCGGAACCAGAGTAAATGCGTCCTGGTGAGGTTTGTTCAAGGTCGCCGCTCCCTGGTGGTCGCGTCGACTTGAGGGCTGTGGCGTCGGGATACATCGACTCTGGTTCCGGTATAGTTCGGAATTCCCGCAAATTCGAATTCCCGCTCATATCAAGCCAAGAGATGCCCCTGGTGGAGTCTGCGGCTGAGGGAACGCCGGAAGGAACGTTAGGGATCGACGCCCATGCGGCTGGGAGCGATGCTCGATTCGCTGCTTGCATCACAAGCATTATTTCTGAGTGATGGCAGCCAGCAACGGGTGTAGAGAAGACGCGAGTGGATTCGCGACGGTGACTCCGTTCCAGGTAAACCCATCTTGCAAATCTTCAGAAAGCAGCAAGCGACAGCCTGCTTCCGCGGCTGCGACGAGAACGACTGAGTCCCAAATGCCAAGCTGATGCTCAGCGGCCAGATCGGTGGCGGCGATCATCACCTTAGCCGTAGTCTCAACCAAAGTATAGGAATCTCGCCAATAGAGGATGGCTAGACGAGCCTCTGCCGGAGTCTGCTTAGCCTTTCTTACAAGAACGTTGAAGAGTTCGCCGAGCGTCTGGACCGGAAGCACGATCAGATCCTGAGGCAGTTTCTGCAACAGGTCAAGCGTTGACTGCTTTTTTGTGTCTCCGTTGAGGCCTTCGGCGTACACAAGGATATTGGTGTCAAGCGCGATCCTCATTGCGTTCATCTTGTATACAACTCGTCGCGCGTCCAGCGGCCAATGTCCACGGCGGGCTTTGCTCGCAGCCGGTCGAAAAGCACAGCTCTCGCCTTCCCCTGGAAACGATTGTCCTCTCCAACGGGAGAAATCCTGGCTACTGGCTTACCGTGGCTGGTCACGATATAGATGTCGCCTTTTTTTACATCTTGCAGCAGCCGGGAGAATTCGCGGTTGGCCTCGGCAGCGGAAACAGGTTTTTCCATCCCTTCCTCCCAGTTTGTTTTGTAGTGATTATAACTACTTATCACGTAGGGGACAAGAGCCGTCTTGGCTGGCCTTAATCGCCCGTTGTGACCGCGGTGGGGTCCTGGGCCTTGATGGCGGAGCAATCGATGGAGAGACATCGGCCGAGCTCACTGAAATTCTTCTCCCAGCGGGGCCGGTCGTCCGCATCCAGTGCGGTGAGTCCGTAGGTTGAGGTGCGGAGAATCTCGTACCAGATGTTCTGCGCCTGCCAGAGGTTGAGCTCAAAGGGCAACTCGACCAGGGTACGGCCGAGCGCGAGGGCGCGGTCCAGCATTTCAAGCGATCCGGAGGACATCTGCAGGTCAATCATGGCGCGCTTCATGCGCTGGTCGGCGATATAGGAGAGGGTCGCGGTCTCCAGTGGAACCTGGTCCGCCTTGGCCAGCGACAGGAACGAGCGCACCAGCGCCTGGTCGATGGTGTCGTTCTCAAGGGCGCGGCGCAGTCCGGCGTTGACCGCAAAACCCGCGGCCAGGGAGAGCGCGGGAGGCTTGGGCAAACCGGCCTGAGAGAGATAGTGCAGCAGGCTGGCGTGGTCCTCGTAAATGGTGGTAAGCGATGTCTCGATGTCCGACAAGGTTGAGGTGAGGATCAGTTTGACGATGCGGCGCTGTTCGTCGCGGAAAAGAGAGGTCAGCGAGTAATCCACGTGGCCGTAATAGCGGTCGAGGAGGCGGATCACCTCAGGAAAGAGCGCGCGCTGCACCTGTTCCGCGGCCTGGGCGGCGAAAGCAACAAAATCAGGAGCGCTGGCTTCTTTGTAAGCCCTTACGGCGGCGGTAATGTTTTGGTCGCCGAAGTGAAGCACGGCAAACGAGAAGTTCTGTTGCTGGCCGGTGATGGCGCTGGCAATGTGAGCGCGGCCCAGCGCCAGGCGGCCGCGGCCGGAAGTGTAGATGTCGTAGGAGAGGCGGCGGACATGGTAGCAGAAGAGGTCAGTCTCCTCTGAGAAGGAAGAGAAGACACTGCTGATGGCGTAGTGGGCGGCGACCTGCTCCAGGCCGAGCTCCATGGGGAGAATCTGCTGCCTGAAGATGCGCGCGCCATCACCGGCGGCCGGATTGTTGGAACGAGCCTCGGCCAGGCGAGCAAGAAACTCGGGTTCGAGCGACGTGGCTTGCTGGCCAAACAGGGCCTGCGCGAGCTGCAGCACACGTGCGGCATAGGCAATTATCTGCACGGTTTCAATGCCGGAAATGTCATCGAAGAACCAGCCGCAACTGGTGTACATGAGCTGGGCGTGGCGCTGCATCTCCATCAACTGCAGGGCGCGCACACACTCGTCGGCGGTGAGCAGATGGCTCTGGTACTCAGTCAAGAAGGCGTCTACCGATTCATCGGAGCGATTGAGGATGACGCGGATGTAGGCATCGCGGGCGGCCCACACATCCTCAAAGAGCTTTGCGCCCTCAGCTTCAGTGAGCGGGACAAGCGCGTCGCGCAGCGCGTCGAGAGCCTGGCGAAGCGGCTCGCGCCAAGCCTGGTTCCAGCCGGGCATGCCGCCGTTGCAGCCGCAATCGGAGCGCCAGCGCTCAACGCCGTGCACGCAGCTCCATGAAGTATTGTCGACAATTTCGCACTCGTACGCAGGCGGGAACTGGCTAAGGAAGCTGCCGTAGTTTGAAAGCGTGACGGTCTTGTCCTGCTCCAGGAGACGCAACCCGTAGGCCAGGGCCATTTCGCCGTGCTTGTGGTGGTGGCCGTAGGACTCGCCATCAGTGGCCACGTGCACCAACTGCGGCTGGGGGTTGTCTTTGAAGCCCGCTTTGAGCCGGGCGGCGAAGTTCTCGCCGGAATTGAGGAGCCCTTCAAAAGCGATGGCGCGCGAAGTGGGACCGTCATAAAAAAAGACAGCGATGGAGAGGCCGGACTGGAAGCGGACCAGGTAGGGCCGGGTGGTATCGACTGAAGCGTTTGGAGTGTCGGACCAGTTCGCTTCTTTGATGGCGCGGATGCGCTTGCACTGGTGCGGGGCCAACAGCGTGAACTTGATGCCGTGCTCGGCCAGGAGTTCCAGCGATTCGGTGTCGGCGGCGGTCTCGGCCAGCCACATGCCCTCGGGCGGCGAGCCGTAGTGGTCTTCGTAGTCGGCGATGCCCCAGCGGATTTGGGTGATGCGGTCGCGGCGGCTGGCAAGGGGCAGAATGATGTGGTTGTAAACCTGCGCCATGGCCGAGCTGTGGCCTTTGAATGTGCGGCGGCTGCGGGCCTCGCCGTCAAGAATCATGCGGTAGGTGCGGGGCGCGTTCTCTTTGAGCCAACTGAGAAGCGTGGGGCCGAAGTTGAAGCTGATGCGCGCGTAGTTGTTGACAATGCGCGTAATCAGGTTCTCTTTGTTGACGATGCGGGCCGCGCCGTTGGTGGCGTAACACTCCGCACAGATGCGCTCGTTCCAGTCGTGATAGGGGGCGGCCGTGTCCTGGGTCTCGACGGTCTCCAGCCAGGGATTTTCCCGCGGGGGCTGATAGAAGTGGCCGTGAATGCAGACAAAATGCTTGCTCGGGGACATAGAGTCTCTAACCTGTCGCCGGGGAACCGGACTATCTGCCTATTGTAGGCTTGCGCGGCCCGCAGGAGGCTTGTCCTTGGCCAAGTCGCAGGCCCGCCACAGGTACCAACTGGCCACGGAGCGGAATGGCGCCCATCGTTTTCCCCTTTTGAGAAGGACTTCGGGCTTGGGCAGGTCGGCGGCCTCAAGCGCGCGCGTCTTGGGTAGGCGCTGAAAGGTGAGCGCGAAGCCCTTGCGTACGCCGTAGTCGGTGACGGGAAAAACGTCTGGGCGGCCCATGCGGAAGATGAGCAGCATTTCGACCGTCCACGGGCCGATGCCGCGCACCTGGGTAAGGTGCTCGATGATTGCGGCGTCGGTCATTTTCTTGATGGCCGCATGGGTGGGGACGGTGCCGTCGAGAGTGCGGGCGGCCAGGTCGCGCACGGCCTTCATTTTGTTTCCGGACAGGCCGCAGGCGCGAAGCCGTTCGTCTGGCGTATCGAGCAGGAGTTGTGGCGCGGGCTCGCCGCCTAAACACTCGCAGACGCGGGCATGGATGGTGGCCGCGGCCTTGCCGTGCAACTGTTGGTAGATGATTGATTCGAGCAAAGACTCGAAGGGGGAGGGAGCTGGGTCAAGGCGCAGCGTGAAGGGGCCGACTCGGTCGATCAGCGCGGCCAGCTTGGCATCGCTGGCTTTGAGATGTTCGACTGCCTCAACGGGATCAAAGGGAAGTTTGCGGCTGCGGCCGTTGTGAATCATGGGAGGAGTTTATCGCAATGGGGGGCGGGGCGGGTGATGCTCCGCGGATGGCGGTCGTACTCAAGGATGCCGTCGGGACGGGCAGGCTGGAAGTGCGAGGTCATTGAATCCAGGGGTATATCAATGGGCCATTATGGATTTGGTGCTCTCACGTTAACTTTGATCCCGGTCATGGTCTTGCAGTCAGTCAGAGTGTAGAACCATTTCTCGCCGCTCGCATATTGGGTGACTGCCGCAGTCGCAGGAAGTTGGAATCCCTGAACATTCTGGAACGTGTAGTCGAATCTGGCATTCGATTTGTTCTGATCGCCGGTTCCGGGTCCGACTTTCACCGACTGGAGGAGATAGCCGTTGGGGCCGCTTACGAAATCCGTGATGAAATGCAGGGACTCGGGAAGCTCGCTTTTGACGTTCGCGATCCGCATATCAGGAAGGAGCGTGAGCGTTGCCGAGACATTGGAGCCGGCCATCACGACCTTGTATCCCGCATCTTCTCGCTTGACGGTGAACTTCGTGGGCTTGATTGGAAGAATCTCATTGATCGCAAACGGCAGCCAGGCGTTTATTCCAGCGGAGGCAAAGTCCTGAAGCACCTTCTCGAGGTCCTCCCCATGGGGAACTCCGGACAAGTCGGTCGCCTTTGGTATCTCCGAGACCACGGCCCCTGAGCGATCCACGAAGACTCTGTGCTGGATAACTTGAAGGCGCTGGATGGTCGGAACTGCATCCGGCGGAACCACCCCAAGCGTGTCGAGGAAGTGTTGCTTCCAATCGAATTGCAATGCGCAATCGAAGGAGACAAGCTGCCGCGCAAACGGAGCGTCGTAGAGACTGCGCGTTCTCGCCAGAAGTGCCTCGTCGGTCTCCGTAGATTGCGAAAAGGCGAGTAAGCTGATCGACACTGCAGCGAATAACAGGCTCATTCGGCGCATGCCCAATCCTACACGGCCGGGCAGAGCCTCGATCCTGCCCTAACGGGGCGGAGGATTCGTGAATCGATGGCTTCCCATGGTTCCGTCCGCCTCTCAGCGGACTCCACCGTGGGCTATTCTCGCACGCTCCCATCCGGGAGCGCAGCCAGAGCGTCTGACCGGACCGGTTCCCTTGCGCTTCTACAGGAGATGTTGTATCTTTCCTGTAGAAGTGAAAGGGGACATATGACTGCTGAGCGGATCGATCTTCCACAAGGCACCCTCGACCTGTTGATTTTGAGGACGCTGGCCTTGGGGCCTCAACACGGGTGGGCCATCTCTGAGCGCGTGCAGCAGATGTCGAGCGACGCGCTGTGGATTCAGCAGGGCTCGCTTTATCCGGCGCTGCACCGGTTGGAGCGGCGCGGTTTGATCAAGGCCCGCTGGGGAACTTCAGAGAATAACCGGCGAGCGAAATATTACGAGCTCTCAAAAAACGGACATCAGCAACTTGAAGTGGAGAAAGATGCCTGGGAGAAGATGACGGCTGCCGTGGCCCAGGTGCTGGGGACGGCTTAGCAGTGCGACTGCGGAGATTTGCGGTTTCCAGGTCTTCCTCCGCCACGGCAGACGAGACCTTGGCACCCAGCCATCCCACCCTAGCGGCAAAAACAAGTACGCCGCGAGGGTGGGGCACCCGGCGCGTTTCATCGGTGGTCACGGGATACAGCCCCAGGGGTTAAACCCCCTGGTTTAAATGGCACTGTTTGGCACGACTGAAGTCGTGCCCTGACACAAAGCGGGTTTTTGAAAACTCTCAAACTGGCATTTTTTCAAGAAAATGCCACCTCGCACGGTGCCAGAAATGGCACGTCAAGTGTGGAAAAGCTCCAGAAGGCGCGCAATGCTGAGCGATTTGATGTTCCGTCTTCGTTCTCTTTTCCGGCGTAAAGCCGTTGAGCAGGAGTTGGACGACGAGTTGCGATTTCACCTTGAGCGGCAGGTGGAGAAGTACGTGCGAGCCGGTCTCTCAGGCGAAGAAGCGATGCGGCGAACCCGCCTGGAGTTCGGCGGGCTTGCGCAGGTGAAGGAGAATTGCCGGGAATCCCGCGGCATTACTTTGCTGGAAACCGCGGCTCAGGACATTCGCTACGCGCTACGACAATTGCGCAGAACGCCGGGGTTCACCATCACGGTGCTGCTGACGCTGGCACTGGGCATTGGGGCCAATGCGGCGATTTTCACGCTGGTGAATTCGGTGCTGATGAAGAACCTGCCCGTCGCCGATCCCAAAGCGCTGGTGCGGCTGGGAAGCGAGAACGACTGCTGCGTCAACAACGGAACCCGTGGCAACGGCAATTATTCGCTGTTCTCTACCGATACCTATGAACAGTTGAAGAAGAACGCCCCGGAGTTTGAATCGCTGGCCGCGATGCAGGCCGGCTTTGGGTACCGGCCGATCATTGCGCGCCGTGAAGGAAGCCAGACCTTGGCGCGTTCCGTGATGGGTGAGTTCGTCTCTGGAAATTACTTCAGCACCTTTGGGTTGCAACCGCAGGCCGGGCGGCTGCTGATGGACTCGGACGATGTGAAGGGCGCGCCTTTTACGGCGGTGATGAGCTACGAGGCGTGGCAAAACGAATATGCCGGCGATACCGCCGTGGTGGGCAGCACCTTTTGGGTGAATACCAAGCCGGTAACGGTGGTGGGCGTGGCGCCGAAGGGCTTTTATGGCGACCGCCTGGCAAGTGAGCCGCCGGAGTTCTATCTGCCCATTCAATCGATGCCGCTGCTGGCCACTGCGCCGTATGTGCATGACCCCGACTCGAATTGGCTCTACATTGTCGGACGTGTGAAGCCCGGCGTGGCGATGGCTCCACTGCAGGCAAAGATGAGCGCGCTGCTGCGGCAGGTCTTTGCGAATTACAAGACCTTTTCACTGGCGAAAGACAAGGCGGAGCTTGCCAAGGCGCATTTGACGCTGATACCGGGCGGGGCAGGCATCCAGCACTTACAGGAGAATTACGCGTCTCATCTGCATCTGCTGATGGGCATTGCCGGCCTGGTGCTGCTGATTGCCTGCGCGAATATTGCGAACCTGCTGCTGGTGCGCGGGATGGGACGGCGCGCGGAGATGTCAGTACGCACGGCGTTGGGAGCGAAGCGCGGAAGGATCGTACGCCAACTACTGACGGAAAGCATGCTGCTGGCCGGGATGGGCGGCATCATCGGATTGGCCGTCGCCTACTTAGGCGCGCGGATGTTGCTGATGCTGGCGTTTCCTGGGGAGCACAACGTTCCCATCCATGCCGGGCCGTCCCTTGCAGTGATTGGGTTTGCATTCGGGCTGTCGCTGGTGACCGGTGTTTTGTTTGGCGTGGCTCCGGCGTTGATTGCAGCGCAGGCCAAGCCGGCAGACGCATTGCGGAACGGGGCGCGGACAACGGCGACGGGAGCTTCGCTGCTGCAACGTTCGCTGGTGGTGCTGCAGGCGGCGCTTTCGCTGGTGCTGCTGGTGGGCGCTGGACTGTTTTGGCAGAGCCTGAACAAGTTGCAGAGCACCGATATGAAGTTGGAGTCGAAAAACCGGTACATTGTGCACATCAATCCCCAGGCGGCGGGCTACTCGCAGACGCAGCTTGAAGCGCTTTACCGGACCATGGAGGAGCGGTTCCATGCGCTGCCGGGCGTGGTGAAGGTGGGCATCGCCACATACACAGCCATGGAAGACAACAACTGGTCGACCTCTATGCAGGTCCAAGGTCAGCCAAACGTGACCCTCAGTGCCTCGTTTGTGAGGGGCAATGCGGATTATTTCGATTCGGTGGGAACGCACGTGGTGATGGGGCGCGGAATCGGGCCACAGGATACTTTCGCCGCCCCGCCGGTGGCGGTGGTGAACCGGGCCTTTGTGAAGGATTTCTTCAAGGATGGCAGCAACCCGATTGGACGGCGCGTCGGCGAGCCTAATTTGCCCGGTGCTTTTCAGATTGTAGGCGTAGTGGAAGATACGGCCTACGGCAGCGTGCGCTGGAAAGACCACCGCATGTTTTTTATTCCCATGATGCAGCGCTTCGCCAGCAACAAAGATCCCATCGAGGACGATACTTCGCTCTTTGCCGGCGCAATGGTGATTGAGACCGCGCGGCCGATGAACGACATGGAGAAGCTGACGCAGACTGCGCTGGGGAGCATCAATCCCAACCTGACCATCGTGAAGTTTCAGACCTTCGACCAGCAGATTGCCGACCTGTTCACCGAAGAGCGGATGGTGGCACGGCTGACCATGCTGTTTGGCGCGTTGGCGCTGTTGCTGGCGACGATAGGGCTTTATGGCGTCACGGCATACGCCGTCGAGCGGCGTACCTCCGAGATCGGCATCCGCATGGCTCTGGGCGCAGAGCGCGGAAGCGTGATCGCGATGGTGATGCGCGGAGCGATGATTCAGACGGCGATCGGACTGGCCATTGGGATCCCTGTCGCGCTACTGTCGGTGCGGTTTGTGAAGGCGCAGCTCTACGAGATCACAAGTGCGGATGCCAGGGTGATGGTGGGCGCCATTGTGACGTTGGCGGTGGCGGCGTGCGTTGCGGGAATCATCCCCGCGCGGCGGGCCGCAACCATTAACCCTGT
>Ga0181517_10001891_pt1 | contig 22401 bp, 17 predicted proteins | sample PEATcosm2014_Bin_31_FD_119748 | JGI IMG/M metagenome (GOLD analysis project Ga0181517, IMG submission 119748) | Peatland microbial communities from MTU Mesocosm Facility, Houghton, MI, USA - PEATcosm2014_Bin01_30_metaG | ecosystem: Environmental > Terrestrial > Soil > Wetlands > Peat | place... | reverse complement strand
TTGGCCTGGGCATGCACCGATTGATGGACATGGTATTGGGTTGGCGACTTCGACGGCAGGCAACGGAATTTGCACGATGAGAATACGTGTAAAGAGCAGCGTCCCCGGGCGCAGCGGGCGCCGACAACCGCCTGATACCCCCTCGCTCTACCGCCCACGCATGGTCCCAGCCCGCCGCGGAGCGGCGTGCTGATGGTAGGCGTGGGCTTCAGCCCACGTTTCGGACGCCGATTGGGCGCGCGCCGCGGAGCGGCGCTTGATAGCTCCCGACCAAACAGGACATGCCATTGAGGATCACACCGTCGCCCAAGCCCGCTCCGCACCCCTTGCGCCTCCCCGCCTTATTTTCCCGATCCAAACATCTTCACCGCCATTTGCATCCCGGCCTTTTGGAGCGTCTGCTGGTTGTCGAGAAACTTCCCAAATGCCGTGGCCTGGTCCGGCGACAAAATCCCCTGCGCCCGTGTCACGTATTGCTGATCGAGCTGTCCGAGTTCCTGGAAATAGGTGTTCATCCTGTCCTCGGTAAACATCGACGCGAAATCACCGTTAATCTTGGACTTATCGGAAAAGTCCGTGGTGAATTTGAAATTCTGGCGCTCTTGCAACATGGCTTGCACCAACTGCTCTTCCTGCGCGTCGGTCAGCGCGGTTGATCCGCTGCCCAACTGGTCTTTGAAACCGCTCACGGCCATGCGCTCACCCATCGTGCCCTCGTAAGATTGAAATTGAGCGAAGCTGTCGTCTCCCAGGAACTCCTTGATTTGCGCGTCAGCCGCGTCATTCCCCTGCTTGACCTGCTGCATCAGGTCTGCCCGTTTGGCGGCGTCCTGGTCCCCCGACATCAGCGACATGCTTACGTCTGCCGCGGCCAATTGCTTGTTCAAGAGCATATCCTTGAGCGTGCCGGCCTGCTCGGACGTCAGGTGCAGGTCGGAAAACAGCTTGGCGTAGTTCTTGTCGATCATTGGGCCCAAAGCCGCCTTCTGCTGATTCTTGATCATCTCCTTCATCTCCGGGTTCTTGAACATCTCGGCGAAGATATTGGACGGCTTGGCGTTCGTTGCCTCGGAGGCATTGCCCGCCGCGGGCTGCTCTTGATGGGTCAGGCTCTCCTGGAGCCGGGCCGCTTCCCGGGTCTTAGCTGCCGCATCGGCGCGCGTTTCCTCCAACTGACTGCGCAAATGCGTCGCCCGCTTTTGCTGCTCATCCAGGCTCGATTGCAGGTCGTCGGCTTTTTGACGCATGGCATTGGCGGCTGTCTTCGCCTGGTCGGTCTTGCGGATTTGCCAGAGATAGAAGCCGCCGAAGACCACGGCGGCGGCCAGTAGGATTGCGATAACAAGGTTTTTCATATGGGTTTGGGCTTTGAGTTTATTCTTAGATTTATTTGTTCATGCCCCACGGCAAGCCGCCCATGGGGTTGATTTGGACACGATAGACGCGGCCGCCGCGCGCGAGCGCCAGACGCGTAAGCAGAAAGGCCAGCAGGATGCAGCCCCCCGCGATGCAACCCGTCAGAGCGAAGCGGTGCTGTTGAGGGCGAAAAAGACTGGCTAACAATATCTGGGAACCGAACAGAATGGCGAAAGAGAGGCCCCACGTCAGCTTTCCCTCGCCCAGCCACACGCCAAACAAAACGCTTAGTGAGGTCGGCGCCAGGAGAAACACGTAGCTATTCAGGACGCCGAGGGCGACCACCGGGCCTAAGGCCCATTGCGCGAACCCGGCCGTCAATGCGCCTAAAGCAACGATCGGTAATCCCACCGTCACCAGCATCAAGGCGGCAAGGCGCGTCTCGGAGATGGGCAGCGTCCGCAGGAACCGCAGTTGGCGCAGAATGGGCAGGAATTGGAAGACCAGAACGAAGCCGCAGGACATGAAGCTGGCTGTTGTCGCAAATAACAGGGTGGCCGCCTCCCCGCCCATCCCTTGCAAGCGCCAGAAATAAAGCAACGCCATCAGGACATTCATCGATGCGATGTAGAGGAACGCGCGGATACAACTGGCTCTCATCAGGAAAGGAATGCCGCCACAACCGGCGGGTGCCTGGTAACGGCCGGTCGCGGCTTTGGATTTCGCCGAAGGAAGGCCCAGGCCGCCCCGCCCCAAGGCGGAAGGCTTGACGCCGCCCGTCAAAGGTCCGACCTGTCCGGGATCAAACTGCTCGGCCCGAACCCAGCCCATCACCGTCAGCAACGCGCCGGCGGCCAATAGAAGGGCGAATTTGACAGGCGACTTCAACGCCTCCTGGCAAAGCAACATAGTACCAAATAGTGTCAGCATTGAGAACCAGGTGACAAAAATCTTGCCGGCCGTTTTCCAGAAGCCCCCGCCAAAGCTCCACGTGGGATTAACGGTCATGGGGAAAACCATTCCGAGCCACACCAGGGTGAAGAGGCTTAACTTCGCCAGCCACTCCGTTGGGAGAACGTTGTCCGGGTGAAAATGGCAAAAGGTCTCGGCTCCCAGGAACAGCAACCCGGCCAGGACGATCGCCGGGATGGGGACAGTCGCCAGCCACCAACTCCGGCCGATTTGCCTGGCTGTCAGCGGCAAAGCCGCGACGGGCCGAAGGAAGCCGCGCCGTAAATCGAACGAAAGCAGATTCGCACCGGCCCACAAAGCCAGCATGAAACCCCAGAATTCAAGGGGCTGGTTCGGTTTCCAGGCCGCGTCCAAGCCGAGCCCGAATTCAAGCGCGCCCGCAAAGGCCAGCACCAGCCACCAGCGCCGGTAATGATCCAGAATTAGCCGTGTCATTCCGCCTCCTCTTCCTCTTCCTTGGCCAGCGCCACAAACAGGTCTTCGAGCGTCACGGGGGTGAGCGAGATTTGCTGCGCCCCCTGCGCCTGCAGCCAGTCGTGCGCGTCGCTTTGCTGGTCGAGCAGCGCCTGCCAGCGGCCCTCGGCGCCTTTCAAAATCACCAGGCCCTTGCGGCTCTCAAAGCCTGCCCCGTTGCCGGTGAAGAATTCCACCAGACGATACCGGTCCACCACCTCGTCCGTGCGCCCTTCGAGCAGCAGCGTTCCGTTCCGTATCATGCCGATGTGGTCGGCGAAGCGTTCGATGTCGCTCAGCCCGTGCGATGAAATCAGCACCGTCCGCTCCCCGTCCTCCACCGCCTTGAGCAGCTCGCCAAAAACCTGCTGCTTGGAGACCGCGTCCAGGCCCGTGGTCGGCTCATCCAGAATCAGGACCTCGGGCCGGCGCGCCAAAGCCAGCAGCAGGCTCAATTTGGTCCTCGCGCCAAAGGATAACGCGACGACCTTGTCCCTGGCGCCGAGACCAAAAGCCTTCATTAGCGCGGCGCAATAGCCATCGTCCCACCCGGGATAAAACCCGCGCACGAATCGAATGGCTTTGCCCACGCTGCCCCAGACCTGGAAGTTCAGGTCGGGCCCAACGTAAGCCGCGCGCTGCTTGAGCTTCACCTGGTCGACGCGGTGGTCGAGCCCCAGCACGCGGATCTGCCCGGCGTCGCTTCTGCCCAGGCCGAAAATCACGTCGATGGTCGTGGTCTTGCCCGCGCCGTTTGGCCCGATAAGGCCGTAGATGGCCCCGCGCGGCACCGACAGGTCGATCGGTCCGAGCTGGAACCGCGAATATTTCTTCACGAGGCCGCGGACTTCAATGGCGTTGCTCATATCATTTGGTGTCTTTGAGGATTTCGCGGGCGAGATCGAGAATTTCGGAAGGCCTTAGCCCGGCTTCGGCGGCTTCGCGGAGGCCTTTGGCCAGCAGCTCTTTCGCCGCGGCGAGTTTCGCCTCGCGGCTCCGGTCGCGCCCCTGCTCGGCCACAAACGTGCCGAGCCCCTGCCGGCGGAAAATGATGCCGTCCCGTTCCAGCTCCTCGTAAGCGCGCTTCACGGTGATGACGCTCACGAGCAGGTCCTCCGCCAGTTGCCGGAACGACGGCAGCGCCGCCCCCGGCTTGAGCCGGCCCTCGCTCACCTCGCGCTTGAGCCGGTCCACGATCTGCTGGTAAAGCGCCCCATCCGCCGCGGGCGAGATCGGCCCCAGCAGCAAGGATTTATGGTCGTTCGTCACTGTGCCTACTGTATATATCACATAGATACAGTTGTCAACGGGAATCTTTCAAGGAGTTTTGGAACAGAGGAAAGGAGCCTGCCCTCCTAACCAACCCGAAGGGTTGGCAGAAGGTAGCCGGGGGGTCGGAGCCCTTGGCGGAGACCCCCGGTAGCCGATCCGAGTTTGTTTGCATCCTGGAAGGATGCCAGAAGGCTGCGCCCCCTCCTCCGCGCCGTTTCTACCGCGTCCGTTCCAAATAACGGCCGGCATTGGAGGATAAGGGGCGACCGAAGCTACCGTTGCGGACTTGCCAGGCCCCCGGGGCTGTACGCCCGAAATATTATAGCCTGGGCTGGAGCGAGCCCTGCGAGCGCAGGCTCAGGACAAAGCGTCGGAACCTCTCCGCGCCCTGTAAGCGGCGCGAGAAGGCCCCCGCCCCACGCCTCTCGAACCACGGCAGGGCGTCACAAAGCGCGCTTGACAATTGGCTGGACATTTCCTGGTTTCTGTGATGGAGTCAGCCCAGGAATAGAGAATCGGTTCGACACGAAGCGGGAAACGCATCGCTTTTGATTATCAGGACGCAGGGGAACGCTTGTCGCAAGGCTGGGCGGCAATTCAGAAAGAAGACCAAATGAACATGAAATCCAACTCAACTCGCGTGTGCCGTGTTCTTCTTGGACCAGCGCTGCTCGTTTACTTCATCCTGCTGGCCGCTTCCGCCCAGGCTCAGTTCTACTATGTGACCAACAACGGAACGATCACCATTACCGGTTACGATGGTAGCACCGACAGCATAACCATCCCCGCGACAATTAACGGCCTGCAAGTCACCGCCATTGACGATTGGGCCTTCGGGGAATGCTTCAACCTTACGAACGTGACGATCGGCAGCAACGTCACCAGCATCGGGAGCTTCACCTTCTCCGATTGCCTCAGCCTGAGGGCCATAACGATTCCCAGCAGCGTCACCAGCATCGGCAGCAACGCGTTCTGGTTGTGCGCTAGCCTTACCAATGTGAGTCTTGGCGGCAGCCTCGCCAGCCTGGGCAGCTTTGCGTTTAGTGCCTGCGCCATCACGAGCGTAACCCTACCCGGCAGTCTCGTGACCATCGGGGATGCTCCGTTCGCGGCTTGCACCCGCCTCACGAACATCGTTGTTGCCGCGCAAAACCCGGCCTGCGCCAGTGTTGGCGGCGTGCTGTTCGACGCCTCCATGACCGCCTTGATCCAGTATCCCTGCGCCAGTCCAGCCGGCGCCTATGTTATTCCTGCCGGCGTGACCAACATCGGGACCGAAGCATTCCAGGATTGCGCCAACGTCGCGACCATCACGGTTCCCAACAGCGTCGCCGGCATTGGCGACTACGCGTTTGCCGGCTGCAGCAACCTGGTGAGCATCCGCATTCCCGACGGCGTGACCGGCATCGGGGAGGGGACGTTCTTTAGTTGCTGCAGCCTGACGAATGCGGCCCTGGGCACCAACGTTGTCGGCATCGGAGATTATGCGCTCTACGGTTGCTCCCGCCTGGGGAGCGTGACCATTCCCAACAGCCTCACCAACATTGGGAATTTTGCGTTCGAGGATTGCACCAGCCTGCCCAGCGTAACGATTCCCAGCGGCGTCACCACGATCGGGAGCAACGCGTTCCAGGGTTGCGCCAGCCTGACGAATGCGACCCTCGACAGCCGCCTGACCCGCATTGCCCCCTACGCGTTCTATGGATGCAGCATCCTGCCGGCCGTGACGATTCCCTACGGCGTTACCAACATCGGGGATTATGCCTTCTACGGCTGCATCAACCTGTCCGAGGTGACGATTCCCCATAGCGTTATCGCCATTGGGAACAACGCGTTCGTGGATTGCTGGCGCGCGACGAATTTGTCCCTTGCCGAGGGTGTCACCAGCATCGGGAGCGACGCGTTCTACAACTGCACGAACCTGCCCGGTGTCGTGATTCCCGACAGTCTTGTCAGCATCGGCGACTCCGCGTTCGAGGAGTGCCGCGGCCTGACGAATCTCACTCTTGGGCATGGCGTCAGCAGTATCGGGAACTATGCGTTCTGGTTTTGCACCCGCCTGCCGGACGTGACCATTCCCAGCGGTGTCACCACCATTGGGTTCGAAGCCTTCGCGTCCTGTAGCAATCTGCTGAGCGTGACGATTCCCGCCAGTGTTACCTCCATCGGAGAGGGGGCTTTTTTCGTTTGCACCCGCCTTACCAACATTACCGTTGCCGCGCAAAACCCGGCGTACGCCAGTGTCGGCGGGGTGTTGTTTGATAAAGCCTTGACCACGCTGATCCAATACCCTTGCGGCAATCCGGCTGAATCCTATGTGGTGCCCAACGGCGTCACGGGCTTCATGGGGGATGTGTTCTATGGCTGCTCGAACCTGGCCAGCGTTACCATTCCCGCTACCGTTACCAGCCTCTTTGGCAATCTGTTCGGCAACTGCACCAGCCTGACAAAAGTCTTTTTCCTGGGTAACGCTCCCGATTCCGCCGGCATCCTCTTTCCCGGCGGGTCAGCCACCGTGTATTACCTGCCGGGCACCAGCGGCTGGACCACCATGTTTGGCGGCTGGCCCACCGCCTTGTGGCTGCAGCCAAATCCCACTATTCTGAGCGCCGGCTCCAGTTTTGGAGCGCAAAGCAACGGCTTCGGCTTTTCCGTCTTTTGGGCCACCACCAATCCCGTGGTGGTCATAGAAGCCTGCACCAACCTGGCCAACCCGGCCTGGACGCCGGCGGCCACCAATACGCTCGTCTGCGGCGCAATCGCTTTCAGCGATCCGCAATGGACGAATTATCCGCGCCGTTTCTACCGCATCCGCTCCCTGCTGGCCGCTTCCGCCTGGGTTCAGTTCACCTATACGACTAACAACGGAACGATATCCATCACCGGCTATACCGGTTCCGGCAGCAACGTGACCATTCCCAGCGCGGTCTACGATCTGCCCGTCACCAGTATCGAGAGCAACGCGTTCGCGAATTGCCCGGCGGTCGCAAGCGTGACGATACCCAGCAGCGTCACCAGTATCGGGAATTACGCCTTCGATGGCTGTGCCGCCCTGACGAGCCTGACGATTCCAAGCAGCGTCACCAACCTCGGGGCTTATTCGTTCTACGGTTGCTACGCCCTCACGAACGTGGCCCTTGGCCACAGCCTCATGAGCATCGGAGACTCCGCGTTCTGCCTTTGCAGCAATCTGATGAGCCTGACGATACCCGACAGCGTCATCAGCATCGGGAACAACGCGCTCTGCGGTTGCACTGGCCTGACGAACCTCGCCCTTGGCACCAACCTCGCCACCATCGGGGATCTTGCGTTCTCGAATTGCCTCCGCCTGGCAACCGTGGCCATTCCCAACAGCGTCACCAGCATCGGGAATTCTGCCTTCTGCGAATGCTGGGACCTGGCGAGTGTGACCATCCCCGGCAGCGCCACCACCATCGGGAGCTCCGCGTTCAGTTATTGCTTCACGCTTATGAATGCGACCCTTGGCGCTGGCGTTACTAACATCGGCGCCTGTGCCTTCTATGATTGCTGGAGCCTGAGGAATGTGTCTATCGGCAGCAACGTCACCAGCCTCGGAAGCAACGCGTTCGCCTATTGCAGATCCCTGGCCGGCGTGACGATTCCCAATAGCGTCGCCGACATCGGGGAGGGTGCGTTTTTCGACTGCACCGCGTTGACGAATGTGACCCTGGGCAACAGCGTCACCAGCATCGGGGACTCTGCGTTCGCCTATTGCGACAGCCCAAACGTGACGATTCCCGACAGCGTCACCAGCATCGGGAATGAGGCGTTTTACGAATGCGCCCGGTTGACGAATGTGACCCTGGGCAACAGCGTCACCAACCTCGGAGGGCTTGCGTTCAACGGTTGCAGCCTGACGAGTGTGACGATTCCCCAGAGTGTCGCCACTATCGGTGCCTATGCGTTCAGTAGTTGCCCCCGCCTGACGAACATTGCCGTTGCTGCTCAAAACCCGTGCTATGCCAGCGTTGGCGGGGCGCTGTTGGACAGGTCCATGACCACATTGATCGAATATCCCTGTGCCAATCCAGCCCGCACCTATGTCATTCCCAACAGCGTCACCAGCATCGGGAATTTTGCATTCGACGATTGCACTGGCCTGACGAACGTGACTATCGGCAGCAACGTCAGCAACATCGGGGATTATGCGTTCAGTGCTTGCACCAGCCTGGCGAGCCTGGCGATTCCCAACAGCGTCAGCAACATCGGGGGTTTTGCATTCAACGATTGCACTGGCCTGACGAATGTGACTATCGGCAGCAGCCTTGCCAGCATCTATTATTACACGTTCTATGGTTGCAGCAATCTGACAAGCGTGACCATTCCCACCACCGTCACCAGCATCTGGGACGATGCGTTCCAGAATTGCCCCAAACTGACGAAAGCCTTTTTCCAGGGCAACGCGCCCAGCTACTGCGGCAGCAGCGTGTTTGCCGGCGAGTCGGGCACGGTCTTTTATGTGCCGGGCACGGCCGGTTGGAGGAGTACGTTCGGCGGCTGGCCCACCGCTCCTTGGTATCAGCCCAATCCCCAGATTCTAGGCAACGGCGATGGCTTGGGCGTGCAGAGCAACCGCTTCAACTTCACCGTTTCCTGGGCCACCAACACCTCCGTCGTCGTGGAAGCCTGCACCAACCTGGCCAACCCCGTCTGGACCCGCGTGGCCACCAACGCCCTCACCAACGGCGTTTTCACTTTCACCGACCCCCAATGGACCGACTATCCGCGCCGCTTCTACCGCGTCCGCTCGCCCTAAGCCGCAAAAACTCAGCGAAACCGCTAATCCACGCTGATGAAAGCAGGCGCGCGCGCATCACGGCAAGTTCCGTGACCTCCACCATTGGACGAGCCTCACCGTCCGGTCCCTCTTTCGAGCCTCCCTCTTATTAGCGTCGATTAGCGTCGATTAGCGGTTTTTCAATTCTTCGGCCTGCGGGGGTCGTTTCCTGGGCCTCCGCTCAAATGCTCAATCCTCAATGCTCAATGCTCAATGCTCAATGAGTGGTCCCTGCGGAAAAAATGGCCCGAGACTGCACCTCCCTACCGTATTACCGTTCCAACGCTCTAACCTTCTAACGCTTTAACGTTCTAACGCCCCCAAAGGCTACTCAAAGCTAGTCGCCGCCCCTTCCTTGGACGCCAGCCACTTCTCATAAGCCGCCTGGTCTTCTACCACGAGGATGCCCGTGGCCATGGCCGAGTGCGCATTCCCGCAGAGTTGAGCGCAGTTAATCTGGTACCGGCCCTCTTTGGTCGGCGTGAACCACACCGGCACCCGCATCCCCGGAATCGCATCCTGGGTCACCCGCATGGCGATGATCTTGAACGAATGCACCACGTCCTTCGAGCTGACGTAACAAATAACCGGCTTGTTGATCGGCACGTGCAGCTCGCCCAGCGCGTTGACCTGGATGTCGTCCTTGCCGCGCGGGTCCGACGGATCGATCCCGAAGATGTTGTCCGACGTTACAAAGCGCATATCCTGCTTTCCAAAGACGCCGTCTTTGCCCGGGTAGCGGGCGTTCCAGTTGAATTGCTGGCCGACGATTTGAATCACCGTCGAGTCGCTCTCCTTGGGCAGCTTATCGACCGCCTTGGCCCAGAACGGCACGGCAAACAACCCGAGCAGCCCCAGCTCGACCAGTGCCACCGCCCCCTCGATGTAGCTCGATGCGTGACTCTTGACCCCGACGTAATCCGCCTTGGGATTGCGCGACTTCCGAAAGCGGAACAAGGCATAGCCAAAGTACCCCAGCCACCCCACAAACAGCACCAGCATCAGCAGGTGCACGTAGATGATCAAGTCGTCGACATGTCGTCCATGCTCCGAAGCCAACACCGGCAGTCCCAGCAGTTTTTCCATATTACGTGATGCGTGATGCGTGATGCGTGAAAATTAACACCGGCACTCGAAGGATCTTTCCCATAATTCATGCGCTCGCGTTCGCCTTCGCCATGCCCGCCAACTCGGAATCGACAGGAGCGCGGACGCCTCCTCCGCGTGTTTCTAAGATCGTGTCCGAAGCCGCGCCCGGTCGGGGGCCCGGGCCTTCAGGACCGCCGCATTTCGGCTTATCCGTGTAGACCGCGTGCCCCCACGCGGCGTCTGCCCGCGATTTCAAGCGAGCCTCTGAACGTGCGGAACTCGCGCCGGCCGCGGCCACCGAAGCGGCTCGCCTCGCCAGAAAGACGAAGAAGGCCGCAAAACCCCCGAGCACCATCACAATCATCCCCAACAGGCTCATGATCCCCCAATTCATCCCCGCCGCCAGCGGCGAGTCCGACTGCCCATAACACGCCGCGCACGCCCAGGCCGAACCGGGCTGGAGCAAGCCACCCAACAGCGCGCCAAGCAAGGCGCATTTGGAGACCGCCCCCGGAGTGCGCCCGTCCTCGGGCGCAGCGGGCGCCGGGGCCCGGCTGACACGGGGAAACCCCCGCGTCCCCGAACGAGTTCGGCCGCTTGCAATGCCTGGAGTCAGGCGGTTGGGGGGAGTCGCTGCGCCCGGGGACGGGCGCACTCCACCAAGCATCGTCTCCACCGTCTTCATAAATACCCTACGTCCTTCGTTTTTTTCAAAAAATACCGCTCGTAGACAATCAGCAGCACGCCCGCGACAATGGCGCCGAGGCCGAAAATCAGGTCAAGCGCCTCGCCGCCGGGGGACCAGTAATCTCTCAACCCCAAGACGCCGCATCCGAAAGCCACCAGCGCGGCGACCGAGATAAACACCAAATGGAACATTTTCAGCGACATGGTTTCAGCATCGTTATCAATGGGTGATGGTGCGGCTCGGAAAATCCGAATAGGCCGCCAGGGTCAGGCACAGCAGCCCCAGGAAGAAAAACGCCGTAAAGCCAAGGATCCCGTAGATCATCTTGCGCTCCGAAATCAGGTGCATGAAATAACACGCCACCAGCGACGCCTTGCACACGGCGATGAAGAGCGCGACAGCGATGTTGATCTCGCGGTTGCCGAACGGGATGTAAGAGGCGCCGACGGTTATCAGCGTGCCGAAGATCAGCGCGTAGAAAACATACAGGTAGCGCCGGACATGATGCCTGACCTCATCGTGGGCTTGCGCGTTGTGAGCGGGAGCATTGTGAGTTGGAGCGTTCATAGCAGATAGAGCACGGGGAATAGAAAGATCCAGACCAGGTCGACGAAATGCCAGAACAGGCCGGAGATCTCGATGCGGTTGGTGAAGCGTTCCGGGTCGGTTTTCCACAGCCGGCTCCCCGGCCCCCAGAGGAAGCCGATGACAATCGCGCCGCCAATCACGTGCAGCGCGTGCAGTCCCGTCAGCGTAAAATAAATCGCCAGATACGTGTGATGCCACGGCCCGTAGCGCTCCATGCTCTGAATCTGGGCCCCTTCGATCCGAATCTCCTTGTGCGCCGCGGGGTGCTCGCGCACATCGAACAATTCCTTGCGGTCCTGCACAATGTGGCCTTTGAGAATCGCGTAGCCCGTGTAGGCGTTGTTTGCCTTCGTCAGGTGATTCTCGACGAAATGGCCGTCAGCCCACGTGCCGTCCTTCAGCGTGATTTCGAAGTGGGTGAATTTGTCATGGTATTCGTAGGACTTAATGCAGACGAACGTCAGCGCCAGCAGCAGCGTGCAGGCATGGAAGAATTTGAACCGGCCGAACTGGCTCATTTTGCACGACGCCCAGGCCATGACGGTGGTGATGCTCGAGGTGATCAGGACGAGGGTGTTGACGGTCCCCACCGGAATATTGAGCCAGCCATGCGGCCAATAGCCGTCCTGCGAGCCGACCCGCAGGAGGATATAGGAGGAAAACAACGCCCCGAACAGCATCACTTCCGAAGCCAGAAAAAGCCAGATGCCGAGCTTGGCGTTGTAAAGCCCCGTATCCGGGCGCGCGGTAACTGTGTAGGGAATATTCATGAGCGCGTTCGCATTAGTCTGGGGTGTTCTGCGGCGTGAAATCCTGTGCGTGGCCGGGCACGCTATATTCATACGGGCCGCGATGGACTTCGACCGGCGTATCGAAATTGCCATGAGGCGGCGGCGTTGGCGTCTGCCATTCCAGCGTGGTGGCCTCCCACGGATTATCCGAATCCACCGGCCGGCCATGCCGGATGCTCCAGAACAAATTGATGATGAACGGGATTTGGGCAAACGCCAGCGCCACGCCCGCCCAAAGAATGAACGTGTGCAACCCCATGATCGTCGGACTGAGCCCGCCGATCAGCCCCGGCGCCTTGGCCTGGGAATAGTTCGCCCCGCCGTCGGCCATCCGCCGCAGCATCCCGGCCATTCCCTGGGCGAACATCGGCTGGAATATCAGGTTCATGAAAATGAACGAGCCCCAGAAATGCACCCGGCCCCAAAACTCGCTCATCATCCGCCCCGTGATTTTCGGGAACCAATAGTAAATCCCGGCGAACATCGCGAAAATCGTCCCCGGCGCGACAATGTAATGGAAATGGGCGATGACGTAGTAGGTGTCGTGCAGGTGGATGTCGCTGTAGCTGAACCCCAGCGGCAGCCCCGTCAGGCCCCCGATGCCGAACATCGGCAGGAACGCCATCACGAAAAGCATCGGCGTGTTGAACCGAATCGATCCGCCCCACAGCGAGATGAACATGCACGTCAGAATGATCACCGACGGAATCGAGATGATCATCGTCGTGGTTTGGAAGAAGGTCGCAATCTTGGTCCCCATGCCAGTCAGATACATGTGGTGGGCCCACACGATGAACGAGAGAAACCCGATGGTCAGGGCCGAATAAACCAGCGATTTGTACCCCCACAGCGGCTTGCGCGTGTTGTTGGCGATAATCTCGGCCACGATGCCCATGGCCGGCAGGATCAGCACATACACCTCCGGGTGGGCCAGGAACCAGAATAAGTGCTGCCACAACAGCGGGCTGCCCCCGCCGCTCACCTGCGCCAGCTTCCCCCCCACCGCCAGACCCGTCGGCAGGAAAAAGCTCGTGTGCGCCACCTTGTCCATCAACTGCATCACCCCCGCGGCTTCCAGCGGCGGAAACGCCAGCAGCAGCAGAAACGCCGTCACAAACTGCGCCCAGACAAAAAACGGCAGCCGCATCCAGGTCATGCCCGGCGCCCGAAGCTGGATGACCGTGGCGATGAAATTGACCGCCCCGAGCAGCGAGGACGTAATCAGGAAGATCATCCCGATCAGCCAGAAGGTCTGCCCATTGGTCGGGATGGCCTCCGCCAGCGGGGGATAAGAGGTCCACCCCGCCTGGGCCGCGCCCCCCGGGATGAAGAAGCTCACGAACATGATCATGCCGCCAATGAAATAAAACTGGTAGCTGGCCATGTTGACCCGCGGGAAAGCCATGTCCGGCGCGCCGATCTGGAGCGGCACCAGGTAGTTGCCGAACGCGCCGAAGGCCAGCGGCACAATGGCCATAAATACCATGATCGTGCCGTGCATCGCCCCAAACGAGTTGTAGAGGTCCGGCGAAATGGTCCCTTTGGCGGCGACATCCCCCAGGACCGACGCCAGCAGCGGCCCCGCCACCGGCACCGGCTGGCCCGGGTGCGCGATCTGCCAGCGCATCATCAGCATCAGGAAAAACCCGAACAGCAGAAAACAGAGCGCCGTGAAGCCATACTGGATGCCGATGATCTTGTGATCGGTCGAGAAAACATACGTGCTCCAGAAACCCGCCTCTTCGTGGCGAGCCTCGTGCGCGTGAGGATAGGGAAGGGTTTGGGCGTCGGATTGCATGTGCGTTAGGTCAGCTTGATTTTGTCCATAGCCATCAGCCCAAACAGCACGGGCAGGTACAGCAGCGAAAGATAGAATAACTGGCGCGCGCGGGGAATCGTCCGGCTCCGGGAGAACTGAACGGCGCACCAGATGAACGCCACCCCCAGCGCCACCGCGCCCGCCAGGTAAATGCCGCCCGCCAGGTGAAACAGGAACGGGCAGAGGCTCACCGGCAGCAGCCCCACCGTGAAAAGAACTGCCTGCCGGCTCGTGCGCTCCCCCGCCGGATCGATCACCGGCAGCATCTGGAAGCCGGCCCGGGCGTATTCATCCCGGTACATCCACGCGATCGCCAGAAAATGCGGCACCTGCCAGAGCGCCTGGATCGCGAACAGCACCCACCCGGCGTCGCTCCAGCTCCCTCGAGCCGCCGCCCAGCCCATCAGCGGCGGCAGCGCCCCGGGCACCGCCCCCACCGCCGTGTTGAGCCAGGTCACCCGCTTGAGCGGCGTATAGATAAACAGGTAAGCGAGCAGCGACCCAGCCCCCAGCAGGCAGGTCGCGGGATTCACCCACAGCCCGAGATAAATCAGCCCCAGCAAGGCCAGGGAAACACCCACCGCCAGCACCGTGCCCGGCTGCAAACGGCCCGAAGGCAGCGGCCGATCCTGCGTGCGGCGCATCTTGGCGTCGTATTTCCGCTCCCATAATTGGTTCAAGGCCGACGCCCCGCTCGCCACCATCGCCGTGCCCAGCAGCGTGTGCAGGAGCAAAACGTAATCCACCGGCCCGCGAAACCCCACGTAGAAGCCAACCAGCGTCGTCAGCAACACCAGGAACGTCAGCCGCGCCTTGAACAGGTCCGCATACACCCCCGCCCACCCCTTCGCCGCAGGAGCGCGGACGCCTCGTCCGCGCGTTCCCAGCGCCACGGGATACGCGGACGAGGCGTCCGCGGTGCTAATGAGACTCAGTCTCAATGGTGCGGCGAAAACTTCCGTTGCTTTGCTTGTCGGTTCTACCATTGCGTTTCCTTACTCAAACCCGATGTGGCTGCGCCCCCAGGGGCACCTTGCGCCAGGCCTCCGGCGCCCAGGGTGAAGCCGCTTGCGCCCACGCAGGCATCGCTTCACGCCAGCAGAGTATACTCAGAATTGTCCCAAGCGCCAGTGACAGCGCCCCCACCACCACGTGCGCGGTCGCGATGTCCGCCGCTTTGTCCGACCAAATCGTCGCCGCGCCCAGAAATACCTGCCCCAAAATCAACCCCAGCCAAACCTTGCTAAGCCCCCCCACCGAGGAAACCCAAATCCCGGAGGGACAAGCTCCGCGAGTCCCCATTATTGGCCCCTGCCCCGCCTTCCACGCGCACGCCGCCACGGCAACCAGGATCAACCCCGCGCCGATCCTGTGCGCCATTTGAAGCTTAATCTGGAACGCCGTGGTCGGATTCGCCGCCTCGACCTCGATCCGCCGCTGGTTGTAATGGGCCACCGATGCCGGATCGGTCGCCGGCCAAATCTTCCCGTAGGCCAGTGGAAAATCAGGAATCGCCAGCCCCGCGTGCTGATGCCGCATGGTCGCGCCCAGGAGCAGTTGCGCGAAGATGAGCAGCGTCGTCAGGCTGAACAGCCAGCGCAATGCCGGGTTCGCGCCTCGCGGGGGCACACCCGGAATCGCCGGTTGCGGCGACGGCTCATTCCACCATCGGCTGGTAACCAGCGCGATGGCGCAGACCAGCACGAAAAAAAGCTGGGCCAGGGCCGCGTGGAAAATGCCGATTTGATCTTTGAGCAAAACCACCCGCAGGCCGCCGAGCACGCCTTGAAGCACCACCGCCAGGAAAGCCGCCACGCCCAGCCACCGCACCCATTTGGGCGCCGGTTCGCAGCGCGGCCAGACCCAGCCCGCGCCGAACAAAGCCAGCCCGGTTCCACCGAGGACGACGCCGTCCGCCCAGTGTCCCGGCAGGGACAGCGCGAAAGCCATCCCGGCAGCCAGCAGCGCCAGCCCCCCCCGGCGCATCCATGGCCGGGCGCTTCTCCCATGAAGCCACAGCGCCAGCGCCACGCTCAGCAGCCCCACCCCGGACGCCGCCAGCCGATGCGTGTGCTCATAGAAAATCCCCCCGACCCAGCGCGAGACCGGGAAAAAGAACATGTTATAGCCGTAGGTGTTGGGCCAATCGAGGACCGCCAATCCAACCCCATGGCTGGTCACCAGCCCGCCGATGCCGATCAACGCCAGCGTGGCCGCCGCGGTGAACACCGCGAACCGATGGCAATAAGGGCTCGTCACAGAACCCCTGGCGCCCTGTTGTTGCGACTGAGTCTCATGTGTAGCCACAAAAAAAGGCCGCCCCGCCGCGGCGGCCTGAGATCGTTATTTCACTTCCAAGGTAAAATCCACTTTCGTCGGCTCGCCCTCTTTGACTTCGATTTCCTGGGTGGCCTTGCCCGCCTTGCGGTGGTCGGCCTCGATCGTGTATTTGCCCGGAGGCACATTGGCGATCTTGAATGTGCCGTCCTTGGCCGATACCGCAAAGTAAGGATGATCGAAAACGCTCACCCAGGCGAACATCCATTGATGCACGTCGCACTTGAACCGAAGGAACATCTCCGGCTTGTCGAAGGTGAAGGTCAGATCGGGCGTGTTGGGCAGCTGCGCCTGGTTGTACTCCTTGTTGTCGGAGCCCGCCGCCGGGGTGTCATGAACGTTGTGCATTACCGGGTCGGAATTCTTGACGATCAGCTTCTGCCCCGTCTGCACCGCGAGGATCTGCGGGACGTAAAGGCAGCCTTTCTGGTCCAGCAGGGTCGGGGCGGCCGACGCGCCGGTCGATTTGCCGCTGATTCCTTGCACCGAGACCACCACGTCCGCCAGCTCCCCTTTGGGGCCCACCACATAGAACCGCGTGGTGGGCATCTCGCTGTGCAGCGGGCCGCACGTGGCGTCCTCCTTGAGCATCGCAATGTCCTTTTCCTTGGGCGGCGTGCCTTTGAGTGTGATGGTGCCGGTGATGTCGCCTGCCGTGGCCGCCTGGAAGGCGAGCATCAGGCTTGCAATCGTAACAAGGGGGGTGGTTGCCGATTTCATGTGTTTGTTGTCTGTCGTGCTTAAATTTGGGCAAACGTAGCACCCCCACCCCTGGACCGCAACCATGTTTTAATTCTGCTCATATTGACGATAAGTAGGAAGAATGCACACCCGGCGCCGTTCCCCTCAATACCAGGAACTCTCAGTGACAGTCGTGGCCCTTTAGCGTAGCGCAGACTTCCAGTCTGCATGACGTGCCGGATACGAGACGCACGGGTCCGGCAAACGGCCCAGGCTGCATGGCCTTATTAAAGGGTTGGAGCGAGCCCTGCGAGCGGAGGCCCAGGTAAGCTGAACCGCGAGGCTCTTCTCCCTCTCCCCGTCCGACGGGGAGAGGGCTGGGGTGAGGGGTCCTCACGCTCCGACGCTCCACGCAAATCAACCGGCTCGTCCCCGTTTGGAATCAATGAAGAGAGGACGCAGCCGCTGCCTGGAAGTAAACCGGCGTTGGCAGGCTTGCAGCATCGAAGTAGACCGTCGCGGAATTGCTGCTCACGGTCACTTGCTGGGTTGCCCTCACCACGTTGTGATTGTCCACCGCATTGACGGTGCAGGCCTGGTTCGGTTCGGCGCTGATGCTCACCGCGATCCGGCCCCGCGCCGCCTGGCAGCCGGATACGCGCGGAGCGGCCGCGGCGACGTTCCCCTTAACGGCCGCCTGGCTGGCCGCCAATACGTTCGCGTTTAAAGGCGGCGGATTGGTGAGATACCCGTTGGCCACCAATTCCAGACGGAAAAACTGCCCAAAGCTGTTGAGCGGCAAGTTGGTTGTCCAGACCGTTTCCGGCGGCGAACTCCAGAGATAGCAGACATTCGTCCAGGTTGTCGCCTCCATGCTGGCCTGCAGCAGGAATGTGGAAGCATAACCCCACGTAAAATCCAGCCCCTGCACCACGCCGTTCGTTTGGATCAAACGCTGGATGGCAACATCGGGCAACAGCTTCAGCGCATACGAGAACGTCGCCGGAGACCCGTCCGCTTCGTCCGGCCCGCATGGCACCAGGCAGGGAACGCATGCATAACCCACGAGGTTTGCCGACACTATTCCGCTGGGATATGGGAAGAGCCACTCCACAGGGTAAAGGGACATAAGCACCGCGGCGCCATCGAAACTATTCGTCGCCAGCCGGTAGGAGGTCTCCGAGCTGCGCATCAGAAAGGTGTTCTCGTAAGGCCGCTCCGGAGGGTCTTGGCTGGGAAACCAGTCGGACTGGGTATTGCCCCAAACGGTATTGGTCCAATCCTGCGGGCTCGTCTGGCAGTCAACCTGGTTGGTGAAATTGACAACCAGTTCGGTGACATACGCTTCGGAGAAAAACGGATCCTTCATTAACTGCATGCGGTATTGAAACCATCCGTCGCCCACGTAACTGCTGTCTAACTCCAGAAATGTCGTGGCGAAGCCCTTTCCCGGCCCCAATGCCAAAAGCATCAGGATCAATCGCAGTAATTTGGCACTCATCGGGAATAAACTATTGCAAAAATGCCGGGCGATGTAAATCGTCAATGTCAGGCCCAAAATCCTCGCCTAAGCGATTTGTCTTAAACCACTAAATACGGAAAAACTGAATCTTTCCGCGTGTTTCGAGTATTCCGCGGTTATATACCTCTCCGCTCCCACGCTCCCTCGGATTCCGTTCCTTACGTGCGGATTTGGGTCACTTCGCCTCCCCAAAACAATACACGCCCCCGTCATCGCATCCAATGACCACCCGCCCCTGCGCCGCCGCTGGCGAACTCTCGATCGGCTGCCCGAGGTCATACGACCACAGCTCCTTTCCCCCCTCCAGCGAGATAAGATAAAGCCGCCCGTCATCGGAGGCGGCGATGACTTTGTCCCCGCAAACAACCGGCGAGCTGTCGACCTTGCCCCGCGTCGCAAAACTCCAGAGCTTCGTCCCATCGGCGCGTCTCAGGCAATGCACCAGCTTGTCCCGCCCGCCAATCACCACCCGATCCCGTGTCACCGCCGGAGAAGAGAAATACGGAAAATCCCGGTCATGAAAGGTCCATGCCCTTTTGCCCTCCTTCAAATCCATGGCGAGCACCTCGTTCTCGTATTGGCCTAGATAGGCCCGGCCATCCGCCACTGCCGGCGATCCCGGCACATACGCCCCGGCGTCGATCTCCTTCTGCTGTCGTCCATCCGCCGCACCCAGCACGTGCAGCAGACCGTCGCACCCGCCGAACACCACCTTGCCCTCCGCCACCGCCGGCGCTCCGTTGATATAATTGCCGGTCTCATAAACCCAATTACTCCGTCCAGTCGCCGCGTCGATGCAATGCAGCTTGAAATCATAACTCCCCACGAGGAGACAGAGGGTCGAGGGTCGAGTGTCGGGGGGCGCAGGAGCAGCCGCTCCAGCCCCTCGACCCCCGACTCCCGACCCCCACTGCTCCGGAGTTTGGGCGGACGCTCGCCCCAACTGCTCCCGCCTACGCTCCCTCTCCTCCTCGGGAGGGGAGGGCTGGGGAGAGGAGGCCCCTTTCCATTTGTCATCCAAACTCGGGGCCAGTGCCCCCGCCCCTCGCCCTCCGCTCCAGTTCGGCGCCCCCAAAATCCTGTCCCCAGTCTGATACTTCCAGATCAAGCTTCCCGACACCGCATCGATCGCATACAGGAACCCGTCGCTTGAACCAGCAAACACCTTCCCTTCGAGCGCCAGCGGCGAAGACGCCACCTCTCCGCCGGTTTTGAAAGCCCAGACCTTCGCCCCATTGGTCAAATTCAGGGCGTAGATATTTCCATCATCCGAGCCGACGAACACCCGCCCGCCAACAATCGCGGCCGAAGATTTGACCGGCCCGCCCGTTTTGAAATTCCAGCGCAACTCCAAGTTGCCGGCAATGTTGCCCTCCGCGGTCCCGGTGAGCGCCGGTCCGCCCCGGAACATCGGCCAATCCGCCGCCCCGGCCGCCCCGCCCACCAACCCCAAAACCAGTCCGGAACTAATGAAACCTTTCACGCCGCCCAGCATCCACCCCCCCGCGAGTTGCCGCCAACAAAAAAAGCGCAACAAACCGCGCCAACCCGCCGGGTTGCGGCCTGGGCGCTATAGTGGCCTCCGCTATGGTTGACGGAAAGAGTCAGTTTTCCAAATGGCCGACCCCGCCCATATCGCGGGTCTTCAGGCCTGCGCACCGCCCGCCCGATCGGCACCCAGCCGACTTGGAAGTCGGCGATACAGCCGGCTGGGAAGCCTGCGCTACGGCCCAGCCGAGCGCTGGCGGCGCCATAATCATGAAATATCCGGGCTGGGGCGGGTGCCGCAATGGCCAATCAGTCGTCCGGTCCGTCCGTTGGAGTTTTCTCCCAAGCTGGAGGTCCCATCAACCGCTCCAGATCCGCTTCAGTGACGGGCACACCAGATTTTAGTGCTTCCTTAAGAGCGGCTTTAAACTTGGCCTGGAAGATCCAGTTTGGAGCGCACAGCGATTCCGGCATCTCGCCGAACCTCTCCTCATAAGCTGTGTAAATGTCCATCTTGTTCATAACTTGACTAATAACTTTACCATGCTAGCCAGATTTGGAAAGCTATTTCTGAACACCTCATCTCCATCCAGGAGAGCGCTGAACGTATTGGCAAATGCCTCCTTCGCTCCATTGTTAGTGGCTTTCATATGCTTCTTGTCATGCCCCGAACCCAATTCCCCCCTGCTGAGACCACAAATCGTATCGCAAAACCGCGCCATCTTGATCTGGTCGCCGAGCGGCGCTGTCTTGCATTTGAACCCATAGAGACTCTCAGCCTCCTTCATCCAGAGCGACTTGCTCCTCAGCTCGCGCTCGGACAGCAGCTTCCCGTTAGGTCCCTTCGCCTTGCGCATGCGCGTTTGCAGCGCCTTTAGGTCATCCTCCATGGCCTTGGCTATGTCCGGATGGACCTGGGTGTCGGTCACCAAGCCGAGCTCGTAATGCGTGTGATGCCCGATCTCATGACGCACCATTATCGGATGCCCATGCCAACTCTTGGGGTTGCTGTCAATGTTCACCAACCTCGCCAGCCGCAAATACCAACCTGGATTCTTACCACCGACCATAAACTGTGCCGTCGAAAGGATCGCCCCCATAACCGCCGGCAACTTCTTGATGACCTGCGCCGCTTCGGAAGACCACCCAGCATTCTTCGCCCGCTGCCAAGCCTCCTCTAGCTCCTGGGGAACCTTCGTGGTTGATGGCCGTCGGCCAGGACCTGCTGGCGGTCGGCAAGGACCTGGTGGCCGTCCGCCGGGCCTCTGGCTACCCCATGGGGATACCGCCTTATCAATATTGATCTGATTCCCGAAATACCCCTGCAAGAACCCTTGCAACCTCGGATCAACGTTCTCCACGCTCGCCTGTGGATTGGCGTTGGAACTTCTCTCGCCCGCCGAGACGCCGGCCTCATCCGTCAAATGCTCCAGAGGCAGCCCGAGCCTTTTCGCCTCCTCCCGGTCCACGTCCTCCAGCTCCCGCGTCCAACCAGAGTCGAACGCCGCCCAAATCGGCGACGTCTTCGGCGCCGCCAGATCATCCTTGAGCGCCCCCGCCCCCCTAACGGCCGCGCCGGCCTGGCGCGCCGCACTCTCCAGCCTCGTCACCTCGCCACTGGCTGCCTCTGCCTGGGAATCCAGCGCTGCCCGCGTCGCAGCAGCGTCCACCTCGGCCTGCGCCCTTTCCTCGGGCCGTCTGGCCGCCGCATCCATGGCTCCTGCGTCCTCTTGTTCGCGTGGCCCCCTAAGCAACTCCTCCATCGCCCGAGACAACAGCCCCGTGCTCGCCGGGTCCTCGCTGTTTACCGATGCTAACGCTCCGGCTCCCGGCTCATGGAGGTCCGCATCGGCTTCCTCCGCCTGCCGGAGCGCCTGCGGGATGAGCTGCCCGGCGGCCTCGGCTTGCTGATGCGGCCCAGATGGCTCGGACGACGGGATTTGGTAGGCGCGCAAGGTCTCTTGCAGGTCCCTCATGGCGGCGGCCGAGTCGAAGATCTGCTGATGCAGCGGGACTTCGGGCGCGCCTGCATTTTCGATTTCCCCGGATTCCCCAGCGGTTGGCGCCACGTTGTCCGGCGGGCGCGGGCTTGTCGGGGTTGCTGCTTCGATGTCGGCCGTGTTATCTCCCGCCGCTTCCTTTGGGCCTTTGCCGGCCAACTCTCGCGGCGCGTGCATGAGGCTGCCGAGGATTTGGCCGCTGAGATAGCTCTCCATCAGCTCCTTGGCCGCTTCCCCCAAAGTCAGGTCGGGGCGGTAGGTCCGCTTGGCTTGGGCCAGGCGTTGCGCGGTGTCGGCTGTCATCACGGCGCCGGCCTGGCTGCCAGCCTTAAACACGGAGGCGATTCGCTGGCCGACGGTCTTGGCCACCGCCTGCTCGGCCTCCTGGCCGCCGGGCAAGCCGCTGAAAATCAGGGCCGTGGCCGAGCCGACAGCGGTTGCGGCATCGTCGGCCTTGCGTTCGGCGTCCTCCTCCCCGGCACCCTGGCTCTTGTAGAAATCGTAGGCCTGCTGCCAGGTCTCGCCGCCGCTGTTGAGTCCGCCGTGC
>Ga0181517_10001890_pt1 | contig 22404 bp, 17 predicted proteins | sample PEATcosm2014_Bin_31_FD_119748 | JGI IMG/M metagenome (GOLD analysis project Ga0181517, IMG submission 119748) | Peatland microbial communities from MTU Mesocosm Facility, Houghton, MI, USA - PEATcosm2014_Bin01_30_metaG | ecosystem: Environmental > Terrestrial > Soil > Wetlands > Peat | place... | reverse complement strand
GGATCTGATTCCCGTCGAATCGTACACGCTGGAAGCGAGTTCCCCCGGACTTGATCGGAAGTTGACCCGTCCGGAAGACTTCGAGCGGTTTCAAGGATGCCTGGTGAAGGTGCAGACCTTTGAGCCGGTCCGCAACAACCGGCACTGGCAGGGAAGACTCGTGGCGGGTGAAGGAACTCCGCCGGAGACCGGAAACATAACGCTCGACTTGGCGGCGATCAAGCAAAACAGCAAGAGCCGGAAGACGGGCCTGAACACGGTGGAGATCGCGCTCAGCAATGTTGAGAAGGCGAATCTGGTACCGGAGATTTGAAAGACAGCTGCTAGCCTCTAGTTCCTAGCTTCCAGCTCTTATTTAGCGGAAGCGAGGATCACATCAACCGCAAGAACAAGCTAGAAACTAGAGGCTAGTAGCTAGGAGCTAAAGAAGAGTATGGCCACCAGCGTTTTGTATCAGAGTATCGAGCTCCTGAGCCAGGAGAAGGGCATCGACCCCGCCATCGTAGTGGGCGCGGTGGAGGAAGCCATTGCCCTGGCCACGCGCAAGTTTTACAAGACCCAGGAAAACATGCGCGGGGAACTGAACAAGGAGACAGGCGAGATCCAGGCCTACATCTACAAGACGGTGGTGGCCGACGAAGAGCAGATCGAGGATCCGGTGAACCAGATCACGCTGGGAGAGGCCAACGAAATGGCGCCCGGCGCTGAGGTGGGCAGCGAGATTCGCATCTATCGCGACACCAGCCCGCTGGGCCGCATCGCGGCGCAACTGGCGAAGCAGATCATCTTCCAGAAGGTGCGCGAGGCGGAACGGGATACGGTCTTCCAGGAATACGCGCACCGCGAAAAGGAAGTGCTGAACGCGACCGTGAAGAGGATCGAGGGCCAGGACGTGATTTTCGACCTGGGCAAGGCCGAAGCGCGCTGCCCCAAGCGCGAGCAGTCGCGGCTGGAGCAATTCAGCGTGGGCGAGCGCGTGCGCGTGGTGCTGCTGAAGGTAGACCGCGCGGCCAAGGGTCCGCAGGTGATTGTGAGCCGTGCGGCGCCGGAGCTGGTGTCGAACCTTTTTCAGTCTGAGGTTCCTGAGATTTACGACAACACGGTGGTGATCCGGGCCATTGCGCGCGAAGCCGGGGAGCGCACGAAAATTGCGGTGCAGAGCCGCGACAAGGACGTGGACCCGGTGGGCGCGTGCGTGGGCATGAAGGGCATGCGCGTGCAGTCGATCATCCGCGAATTGCGCGGCGAAAAGATCGACATCATCGAGTTCTCCGACGAGATCACGACCTTTGCCGAGAAGGCGCTGCAGCCCGCCAAGGTGAGCCGCGTCTCCATCACGGACTTGACCGATAAGCAGTTGGAAGTGATTGTGGACGACACGCAATTGTCGCTGGCCATCGGCAAGAAGGGCCAGAACGTGCGTCTGGCGGCGAAGCTGCTGGGCTGGAAGATCGACATCAAGAGCGAAGAAGAGAAGCGGCAAGAGGTGGAGCAGCAGATGCAGGCGCTGGCCGGCGCGCCGACGACTCCGATCGAACAGGTGACGGAGCTGGGCGATGGCATCATCCAAAAGCTGGTGACCGCGGGCATTACGACCGTGGAGGGACTGGCCGATATGACGCCGGAGCAGCTGGAGGAGATTCCGGGCATCGGCGAGAAGACGCTGGAGAAGATCTCGGTGGCCGTGCGGCACTACTTCGGGCAGCTTGAAGAGGCAGAAGCAGCGGCGGCTGCGGCCGAAGCCGGGGAAGTTGACGAAGGCGCTTCAGTGGAGGCGGCTGCACAGGAATCCGGCGAAGCGGAAATTCAAAATGCACCAGCGGTTGAAGACAGCGCGGAAGCAGAAGCCGAAAACGCCGCCGTGGTGATGGAAGAATTGGAAGGCGTGCAGGCAGCCAATGCGGAAGAAGAGAACCCAGCCGGCGCTGAAGCGGAAGCTGGAGCCGACTCTGAATCCCAGGGCGTAACGGCGGCAGAACTAGCCGTTGAAGACGTGCCCGTGGCTGAGGATCGAGACACAGTGGACACTGAGACGGACGAGACAGAAGAAGGCAAGCAGCCGGCTAAAGAGGATGGCGCATAGGATGCGCAGCATCTTCCCAGGCCAGATTTACGTTAACGCAATGTTGAAGAGCGGCCAGTGCCATGAGGTAGCTATGAGCAACTAAGGGCGTTTTGGCGGCACAGAATTGAAAAGAGGCGGATGAGCAAGGTTCGTATCAACGATCTCGCGAAAGAGCTGGAAGTAAAGTCTCGCGCGATTCTCGACATTCTTCCGGAGCTCGGTGTTGCTGCGGGCAAAACGCACTCCAGTTCGCTCGAAGCCGACGAGGCCGCAAAGGTGCGTGCGCGTCTAGGGCAGGAAGCGCGGCAAGCCTCACATGGCGCCGCGGCTGGCCGGCAGAGCGCGCCAACCGTGGTTCCCAAGATCGATCTTTCGCACATCTCCAAGCCCGGCGATGTGATGAAGGCCATTCTGGCCAAGAAGCAGGAAGAGGAAGCAGAAGCGCGTCACGCGCGCATGCCGGCAAAGCCGGCCGCCCCACCTGCACAACCGGCCAAGCCCGTGGCGCACACCGCGCCCGCCGCTCCCCCGGCTGCCGCCGCCGCAGCGGCACGCCCGGAACCGCGGAAAATTGTTCCGCAGCCGCGGCAAGCACCGCCGATTATTGCCACACCCACAGCTCCTCCGGCCATTGCCAGCCGCCCACCGTCGGGCGCCGTGGTGGCCAAGCCACCCGCAGGCGCGGTACCGGCTGCGCGCCCGGTGGTGGTGGTTGCGCCACCTCCTGCGGGCACAGTGAAGCCGCCCGCGGCTCCGGCCGCGCGCGAAGAGAAGCCAACACCTGCCAAGCCGCTCGCGGTTCCTGAGGCGCCGGCACCGGCAGCCACACTGGAACGTGCAGCGGCCGCACCGGCTGCTCCTGAGGCCTCTGCGCCCCCGGCGGAAGCTACAGCATCCGTAGCCACCATTGCCGCACAATCGACGGGTGCGCCAACAAGCGCGACGACGCAGCGCGGCCAGGGCCGGGTGGCCCCCGCATTGCCTGCGCGCCGCATGGTGATGCCGCAAACCGGACCGCGGCCAGTCTACAAATCTTCGTATGTTGCTCCCGTGGCTCCGGCAGCGGGAACGGGCAGCGGAATTCAGCGCGGCAAGCCGATCTTCGATCGCAGGCCCGCAGGCGGGCCGGGACAACGCGGCCCCATTGGGCCAGGAGCTCCCGGTTCCTTTGCAGGCGGTCCGCGACCCAAGCATCCCACGCGCACTCCCACAGGCGGATTCGCGCCGGGCGGACCGGCAGGGGCCGGCGCGCGGCCTGGTTTTGGCGCGCGTCCCGGCTTTGGCGCACGGCCCGGATTTGGCGCGCGTCCCGGACCTGGGGGCGCTGCGGCGCCATCGGAGACGCCGCGCCCGCAGCGCGCAGCTTCGCGCGGCCGCGGCCGTGGCCAGCAGCAGTATCCGAAGACTAAAGAAGGCCCGATGAAGGGCTTTGTGCCGCCGCCACGCTACAGCGGCATGCAGTACAGCAATGAGCCGGTGCCGATAACGCGCGAGATCACCGTGACCGAGGGCATCAGCGTGAAGGACCTGGCCGAGAAGCTGGACGTGCGCGCCAAGGACCTGATCGCCACCCTGATGATGGGCAACATTTTCGTCACGGTGAATCAGTCGCTGGACTCCGAAATGATCAAGGACATGTCCGCCAAGTTTGGCGCGGCGGCCACCGTGATCACCTACGAAGAGGAACTGGCGAATGAGGCGATCGAAGAGGTGCTGGAATCGGACAACGCCAACGAGCTCGAGGTGCCGCGCGCGCCGGTGGTGACCGTGATGGGTCACGTGGATCACGGCAAGACGTCGCTGCTGGACGCGATCCGGGAGACCGACGTGGCCGCGGGCGAAGCGGGCGGCATTACGCAGCACATCGGCGCCTACAAGGTGAAGTTCGCCAAGGAAGGTTCGCCGGCATCAGGTCGTGAGATTGTGTTTCTCGACACGCCGGGCCACGAAGCGTTTACGCGCATGCGCGCGCGCGGCGCCAAGGTCACCGACATCGTGGTGATTGTGGTGGCAGCCGACGACGGAGTGATGCCGCAGACGCTCGAAGCCATCGATCACGCCAAGGCCGCTGGGGTTCCCATTATCGTGGCCGTGAACAAGATTGACAAGCCCGAAGCCAACCCTGATCGCGTGAAGAAACAGCTTGCCGACCGCGGGCTGATTCCCGAAGAGTGGGCGGCGGGCAGCGAAGGCACAGTGTTTGTCGAGGTCTCCGCCAAGAAGCGGATCCATCTCGACCTGCTGCTGGAGATGATTTGCCTGGTAAGCGACATCCGGGCGCCGAAGGCCACACCGGGACGCAAGGCTGTGGGCAGCGTGCTCGAAGCCAAGCTGGACCGCGGACGCGGCGCCGTGGGTACGATCCTGGTGCAGGATGGAACGCTGCGCCTGAACGATAGCTTCATTGTGGGCAACACCTTCGGCAAGGTGCGCGCCATGTTCGACGACCGCGGGCGCGCGCTCGAAGAAGCCGGCCCCTCGACACCAGTCGAAGTACTGGGCCTGGAAGCGATTCCCGACGCCGGCGACACGTTCCTGGTGGTGGCCGACCGCGACAAGGCGAAGTCGATTGCGACATACCGCAAGATGAAGGAGCGCGAGGCGCAGCTGGCCAAGAGTTCGCGCATGTCGTTGGAAGGACTGTCAGAGCAGATCAGGCAGTCGGGCATCAAGGACCTGCCGCTGATCATCAAGGGCGACGTGACGGGATCGGTGGAAGTGCTGGCCGACTCGCTCATCCGCATGTCGACGGAGAAGGTGCGGGTGCAGGTGCTGCACTCGGGCGTGGGTTCCATTACCGAGAGCGACGTGCTGCTGGCGACGGCGTCGAATGCCATCATCATCGGCTTCAACGTGCGTCCGGAACGCAAGGCCGCCGAACTGGCCAACCAGGAGAACGTGGAAATCCGCCTGCACTCGATTATTTACGAGCTGGCGGACGAGATTCGCCTGGCCATGATGGGCCTGCTGGAACCGACCTTCAAGGAGAACTACGCGGGCCGCGCCGAAGTCGTGAATGTTTTCCGCATTCCCAAGGTGGGCACGATTGCGGGCTGCCGCGTGGTGGATGGCGTAATCCGCCGCGACGCAGAGGTGAGGGTGATGCGCGACGGAGCAGAGGTCTTCAAGGGGAAGATCGGCTCGCTGAAGCGCTTCAAGGACGACGCACGCGAAGTGACCAACGGCATGGAGTGCGGTATCGGGATCGCCAACTTCACCGACGTGAAGGAAGGCGACGTGATCGAGTCCTTCAGCACGGAGCGGCTGGCCGCGGACCTGGGAGCGCTGACGTCGGCCAAGGCGTAACTGTCAACCAAAACCAAGAGGCCCGTCTCTCGTTCGAGAGGCGGGCCTTTTTCTGCTCCAAATGGCGGCTGCATTTCGAGCTCTTTAATTGACGGCAGGTTCACAGAATTCCTGCTGCGCACGTGCCGGCCGGCGCTACAATTTTTCCCAAACGGCCCTGGAGCCTTGCCGACCCCACGGAGACGACCATGCCGACCAAGACGTCCCCCAAGCCCTCTCATCCTGCGCCATCAACGCACAAGGCGCACGCACCGGCCACCACCTACACGCTGGTTACCGAACCCGACCAGGGTTTGACGGCGATTTATAGCCTGATTGCATCGGCGAAGAAGTCGATCGACATGACCATGTACGAGCTGACCGACGTGACGGTGATGGACGCTTTCGCCAAAGCCGCGAAGGCGGGCGTCGCGGTGCGCGTGATCCTGGACCAGAGCGGCGACGAAAAGAAAGTCAACACTCCGGCCTACAACTATCTCCAGCAAAACAAGTGCGGCGTGCACTGGGCGAATCCGGCGTACGCGGTGACACACCAGAAGACCATCACCGTGGATGCTGCGACCTCGGCCATCATGACGCTGAACCTGACGCCAGTTTCCTATAAGACCACGCGCGACTTTGCAGTGATCACCAACAATGCGGCCGACGTGGCCGCCATTGAGACGACCTTCAACGCGGATTTTACGAACGCCAAGATTACGCCGCCCACGGGCGAGAACCTGGTGTGGAGTCCGACCAATGCGAGCAGCGCGCTGCTGGGGCTGGTCAACGGGGCCACCAAATCGCTGCTCATCTCACAGGAGGAGTTCGGCGACCAGACGATTGTGGCTGCGGTTGTGGCGGCGCTGAAGCGTGGCGCTACGGTGACGCTGGTGCAGGAAAACATGAACAACCAGTACAACGCCACGCTGACAACGCTGAAAACCGCAGGGGCAAAGATCGCCACGTATTCGTCGAATACGGGCCGCTACATTCATGCCAAGACGGTGCTGGCCGATTACGGCACGGCCCATGCGAAGCTGTTCGTGGGCTCGGAGAACTTCACCACGCCGTCGCTGGCCGACAACCGAGAGCTGGGGCTGATTTTTTCCGATGCGGCCTGCATGGCGGGCGTAAGCGCGGCCATTACCGCGGATTTCAACGGCGGGGCGGCATTCTGACACGCCTCGCCTTGCCCTGGCGCACTGCGGCCACGTACACTGATGCCTCATCCTCACGCAGGCATCATGTTGGGTTTCGTCCGCTCCTATCTCGACGAATTGTTGACCGGGCTGTTTCTGCTTCTGGTGGCAATTTTCACCGTCGCTCACCCTCCACTGTTCGCTACGCACGGCGGCCAGTTGCTGGCGCGGGTCGTGCTCTGGTCGGCCGCCATTCTGGTTTGCATCCTTCTGGCGGCTTCGCGCTTCAACTCGCGCGCCCGTGGCGCTCTGCATTTTGTTTATGACTTCGGGCCGATCGTGGTGGCAGTGATCGGTTATGTGAGTCTGCGGCTGCTCCGCGCTTCCGCGATCACGGCGTGGCTGGGCATTCCCTCATTCGACCACGAGATGATGGCTGCCGACGTGGCGATTTTCGGCAAGACTCCCTATCTCTGGTTCATGCAGTGGGGACTCGACAGCGGATTGTTTGCGCGGGTCATGTCCGGCTTCTATGCCTTGTACCCGTTCACGCCACTGCTGGCCGTGGGCTGGTTTCTGGGTACAGGCGACAGGAAGCAGTTCCGCCTGGTGCGGCGCGCACTGATTCTTTCGCTCTATTCGGGCTACGTCTGCTATCTGCTGATTCCCGTCTCCGGTCCTTTGTCGCTGGCCGGCGCGACGGTCTCCAATTTTCTTGAGTCGACGCGGGTCTACGCGTTCCTGGAGTCGAATTACCGCTACCTTTACGACTGCTTTCCCAGCCTGCACACGGCCAATCCATGGCTGATTGTGTGGCTGAGCCGCGGCAAGGCGCCGGGGTGGCTGATGGCGGCGGCCGTGACCGCAGCATGCGGCATCACCCTCTCCACCATCGTGCTCCAGGTGCACTACGCGATCGACGTTCTTGCGGGGCTGGCGTGGGTCTTCGTGATGGCGGCGGTGGCCAAGGCTTCGTTGCCTGGCGAGCGGGTGGCGTAGGGGCTGGCGGCGCCGGAGGCTAGGCCGCGTGCGTGCGCTGCCAGACGGCGGCATCAAAGCTGTGGGTCGGCTGGTAGCCTTCGTCTTGGTAGAGTTGGATGGCCTCGGCGTTGGCCTCAGTGACGGTGAGCGAGATTTCAGTAGCCCCGAGGCGCATGAAGTTGAAGGCCGCCTGCGCGAGCATCAAACGGGCCAGCCCGCGGCGGCGAAACTCGGGATGCACGCAGACCTGGGTGAGATGCCCGCTCTGTTCGCTGACGCGCGAGCCCAGCACCAGCGCTGCCAACTCGCGGCTGACGCGCTCCACCACCACATAGGAGGCCTGCGCGGCAAAGGTGCCGCAACCGGCGTAGCGCACGATGTTGTTGAGGAAACGCATAGAACCGTGGACGGAGCGGTACTGATCGTTGATGAGGCTGTCGGGATGGTCGCGATACGCCTCGCAGATGAGGCGCGCTGCCGGGGCCAGATCGGCTTCGCGCCAGGGACGCAGCTCCAGGTTTCCGGGCAGATCCGCATGGGGCTGGCTCCAACGCCCTGCCAGAGGCTGCACCAGGAAAAGGCGGCGGAAGATTTCAAACCCGGCCGCGCGAAAGGCCGGAGCAAATTGGCCGGAAGGATGGAGAAGCAACTGCGACTCGATGCGTTCAACGTGCGGCGAGTTGAGAAGCAACTCGAAAAGGTGCCGCAGCAGCGTATCTTCCCGGGCGCGGGCCGGGCTGGAACCTCCGTATGAGCTTTCAGCGACGCCGGGCAGGGCGAATACGTCGCCGATGACCGCCTTGGTTTCTTCATAGACGCAAAACACGTAGCCGGTGACCTTGCCGGCTTCAATGGCGGCGTAGCCAGGCAACATGCGGTTGTCGAGATACTGCATGAGCAGCCGGGCCGAGGCGCGATAGTCCCAGTGCAGGCGCTGGGCCCAGATCTCGCTCTCCGCATCGAGTAGGGGACGCAGCACGGGCGCCGCGAAGTGCCGCAGGTCGAGAATCTCGAGGTTCGCGTCCATTTCCTGCATCGTTCTCCGAAGGGGTGCTCGAGGGCGGCCGTTCGCGCTCCTGATGCGAAACACCCTTCCGGCCACTTTGACACGAGTGCGCGTGAGGCCGCAAGTGAAGGAGCCGGTTTGGTAGTGAGTCAGATCGAGAGAAACCGTCCCTCAGGGACTAAAGCCCCTCATTCATTTTCGCGTCTTTGCGGCACGACTGAAGCCACCCCAGCGACGAAGACCTGTCGCTAGGGACCCCGGCAAGTCGTGCCCTGACACTTCGTGCGCCACGACGCATATTTCAGCAAGCTCTCAAGTCGTGCCCTTTCACGACGGCTTCAAACTGATCCACTACTGGCCTTTCAGCGGGCTCCCACCAGATAAATCTCCAGCCCCTGCTCCGGCCAACTGAAGAGTTGCTGATGCGGACGGCCCTCCAAAAGCTCCTCAAGAGCCATCTGGGTATCGAGGTCGACGCCATGACGGCCCTGAACGCGGGCAACCAGCAGATGCTGCTCGTCTGGAACGCCGTTTACGTCGTAATTCACCATTTCCTGATCGCGGTAAAATCCGAGGCCGAATTCCACGTCGCGGCGCACGTGAAACACGGCCACGGTTTCGCCGGGAGGCGCCACTGTATCCAGCTTTGCAGCCAGAGGCCGCGCCGAATAGGTGCGATCGAGCAGATGAATGACGCGCTTGGTGGCGGGAATCCCCGGAATCCCGAAAAACGGCCCCACGCCATAAATGAACAGCACGAGAACCACCAGAATCCAACAGGTGGCCGGCCGCAGCCACGCCACACCAAAGCCTCTGGTCACAACGAGGATCAACAAGCCTGCGCCGATGGCCGCCAGAGCGGCAGCGGTCATGGCGTGGATGGGCGGCATGGCCAGATTGTGCGCCACGAACCAGGGCATCAGCAGGACAGCCACGGTGGTGGTGGCGCAAACCGCGGCATGGCCGAGAAGGAGCCAACGGTTCAGCCGCGGTCCGCGGCGGCGGAATAGATAGTCGCCGGTGAGGATGGTGATGGGCGGGATGGAAGGAAGGATGTAGCCGGGGAGTTTGGATTCGGAGAAGGAAAAGAAGAGGACGGGGATGAACGCCCACAGCACCAGAAATTCGGGAAACGCGTCGCCGGGGCGCGTGGGCAGACACTTGCCGTCACGGGAGCGGCGCAACCTCCACTCCGCCACCGAAGTGAGGATGCCATCGATGAGCGCGCGCACTGCGATCACGGTCCAGGGCATGAGCGCGAGCAGCATCACCACCAGGTAGTACCAGAATGGCTGGTTGTGCTGATAACGGTCGGTGGCAAAGCGCTCCAGATTGTGCTCGAGGAAGAACTCACGGAAGAAGGTCGGATTCTGATGCTGCACGGCAATAAACCAGGGCAGCACCATGGCGAAATAGAGAACGATGCCCGGCCACCACAAGGAGCGGAGCAGGATGCTCCACTCCTTGCGCAGAAAGGCAAACGCGAAAATGATGAGCGCCGCGAGAAGCGGGGCGACGGGGCCCTTGGCCAGCGTGGCGAGGCCGGTGAAGAAGTAAATATCGTAGAGCCAGAACTTGGAGCCGGTTTCGTACCAGGCGTACCAACCCAACAGACCGATGGCCAGCGGGGCGGCCATTTGCATATCGGTGGAAGCGCCGCGCGCGAAGCCCATGATGCCGGCGCAGGCCACCGTGATCAGGGCCGCATCCAGATGCCCGCCAGGCCGGAATCGTCGCATATGCAGATAGATGAGCGCCACCATGATGAAGGCGAAGGTGGTGGAGGGAAGGCGGGCGCTCCAGTCGTGGACACCGAAGTCCTGAAAGAGAAACATGGCGCGCCAATAATAGAGCGCCGGCTTTTCCAGCCAGGGATGGCCGTAGAGATAGGGCGTGACGCAGGCATCCAGGCGGCCTTTGAGGGTATGCGCGGAATCGAAGCGCACCAGCATCTCGTGCGCGATCTGGGCATAGCGCGGCTCGTCGGCTCCTACCAGACCCATTCCGTCGCCGCCGAGAATGGGGGTCAGACCATATAGAAGGAAAAAGACGGTGAAGGCAAGAAAGATTGCCGCTTCGCAGAGGATGGGCCAGCGCGGCAGGCGCCAGCGCCGCTCTCCGGATCGATGAGGAGCCGACGGTTCCACGGGATTTCCCATCTCTACCAATTCTCGATGACCATTTCTTCAGGAGCGCGCAAGAGCATGCTCCTTTCAGACGTGGTTTCCCTATTGACGCAGGAAGGATGGGGGATCATCCCGGGCCCGCATGCCATCCACGCCGCAACCGGCGCGAACACGTTGCAGAATTTCGACAGGGACAAGGCTAACAGATTTCCCCAGGTTCTCAAGTTGGCCTCAGGGCCGGGCCTCAAATTCCCAAGGCGCCACGCAGCTCAGCCAGAATCATCTTGAGCGCGCGCGGCAACGGTCCATTGAGGGTGCAGCCGGAGGCGTTTTGGTGACCACCGCCGCCCAGGCGAGCGGCAATTTCCGCGACATTCAATGTGCCCTTGCTGCGCAGGCTCGCGCGGATGTGGCCGTCGGGCAATTCGCGGAGGAAGAGTACGGCGTCGACTCCGGCCATGCCCAAAGCAACGTTGACGATGCCTTCGGAATCTGCCTCCGTGGCACCGGCGCGCTGCATGTCCTGGTGATTGACCCAAAGCCAGGCCAGACGGCCTTCGCGTTTGAGCCTGCGCAGCGCCGCACCCAGCAGCAGCAGTTTGGAGGCAGGCGCAGAGTAGTAGACCTCCTCAGCGATGACGATGGGATCGGCGCCGGCGTGTACCAGTTCGCGCGCCAGGGCGAAGGTGGACTCACGCACGTTGCCGTAAGAAAATCCCCCCGTGTCGGTGAGGATGGTGGTGTAAAGGCACTGCGCCATCTGCGCCGAAATGGCAACGCCTGCCGCCTGCGCCAAGCGATACACCATTTCGCCCACACTGGCCGCACTGCAATCGATCCAGTTGAGTTGCGCGAAATTGAGGCCGGTGATGTGGTGATCGATATTGACCAAAAAGAATGCATCGAGCCCGCGGAGCCGCGTGCGCACAAGGCTGTCGCACTCCAGCAAAATCGCCGCGTCGTATGAGCCACGGATGCGACGCATGGTGCGGATCGCATCGACGCCCGGCAATTGCCGGTACTCGGATGGAACCCGATCCGCCGTGACCAGATCGGCCGACTTGCCCATCTCCTCAATCACCATGCTCAGCGCCAACATGGAGCCCACGGCATCGCCGTCGGGACGCTCATGCGAACAGACCAGGAAGCGCCGGCCGCGATCGAGTACATCGAGGATAGCGGCAAGGGGGTCGGGAGTGGGAACGCCGGGGATTGGCGCAGAACCCGACAGAGGCGCAACCATCGGCGCATGGAGTCCGGGTTTTTGCCGATGAGCACTCATGCTGCTAATCGAATGATGCCTTCTGTTCCGGCGATGATTTCCCGGCCGTGGGGCTGGGCCGCGCATCGCCTGGCTGCGATGCCGCAGGCGCGGCTGCGGCGGCCTCGCGGGCCGATTTGGATTTGCGCGACCGGCTCATGAGCTCGTCAATGCGCGCCTGGAAGCGGCCCGAGCGGTCGGCAAGAAAGATCAATTCGGGCACGTGGCGCTTGCCCATGCGCTCCTTGAGTTCATGGCGAATGTAGCCTTTGGCGGCTTCGAGTCCAGCGACGGTGTCGGCCTCGGCTTTGGCAATGTCCTTCACGGCGCTGTCGATGGCCACATAAACGCGCGCCGATTTTCCGCCGGGATTGAGTGCGACCTCGCTGACGTAGCAGAGATCGATGCGGGGATCGGAGAGCTCGCCCTCGATGAGGACGCCGATCTCCTCGCGCAGCGTTTCTGCCACACGGTCCTGATGATGCTTTCGCGCTCTGTGCTCCGGCATGACTTCCTCCACCCCGTCCGGAAAGGCCCGTCCTTTGCGGGCCGGTTCCTGCACAGGTAAACCATTAAGAATAGCAGAGGGTGGGTGAAAGGATTCGCGGGAATTTAGAGCGGTTCCAGAATTCTCGTACCCCACTTCGCTCGGTGAAAGGTGGCGTTTACTTCCACGCCACAGACGAAGACCTGTCTGTGGGGAGCCCGGATCGGAAAACGCCACTTGGCATCGAGGCTCCTGAGTACAGCAATTCTGGAACCGCTGTATCGGGGCAACTTAACATGGGCGCCGATCGAGGAAAAAGCCCACCGATGATAGCGCAGGGGACAGGAACGCGTTGAGCCTTTTCCCTTATCAAGACCCGAATTGACCCACTACCTCGTTAGCCGACCTGAGCTACAATATGAGAACATCCGAGTCAATCGATTCTTTCTGGAACCCGTAGGGGGCATGTCTTTCTAAAACCCGAAGGTGGCGCGCTTGAGACTGATATCGAAATCACACAGCTCTGCGCTTCTGTGTGCCCTCCTGCTTTTTTTCTGCTCCGTTGCCGCCTATCCGGTCGCAGAGATCGGGATGATGGATGACTGGTCCTATATCAAGTCTGCCCGGGTACTCGCTCAGACCGGTCGCATCGTCTACAACGGTTGGGCCGCGCCGATCCTAGGCTGGCAGCTCTTTTTGGGCGCCCTTTTCGCCCGCCTCTTTGGCCCGTCGTTCACTGCCATTCGCGCCTCTACGCTGCTCGTTGCCTTGGCTACCGCCTACCTTACGCAGCGCACCTTGCTCCGCGCGGGGATCAATCTCCGCAATGCCACTCTCGGCACCCTCACCCTCGTTCTCAGCCCGCTATTCCTGCCGCTTGCGGTCAGCTATATGAACGATATTTACGGGCTCTTCTGCGTCGTACTTTGTATTTATGCCTGTCTGCGCGCACTGCAAGCTAAGACCGACCGATCTGTACTCGCGTGGCTAGCCTTTGCCGCCCTTTCGAATGCCCTGGACGGTAACGTGCGTCAATTGGTCTGGTTCGGCGTCCTCGTCATGGTGCCCTGCGCAGTCTGGCTCCTGCGGCGCCGGCCACATGTTATTCTCACTGGAGCCCTAGTCTACCTCGTCTCTGCGGTCATCATCTTCGTCACCCTTCGCTGGTATCATCACCAGCCCTACGCGCACTCAATGACGGGTTCGCTCCTACCCGGGCGGTTTAATCGCCACAGTGTCAACTACCTTGTGAGCCTGTGCATCAAGGGCTCGTTCAGCTTTGCCATGTTCCTGCTGCCCGTCTTGTTCGCCTTTATACCTGCGCTCTGGGTCCGCAGCCGGCGAGCCCGTGCGGTGATCGCCTCCGGTGGCGTGCTTTGCGTGGCCGGTGGGCTCTTCCTGCAACACAACCGCATTTTCGCTTCATTGTTTGCTCCGTTAGGTAGCTATATTCTCCTGCAGGGCGGCTTTGCAGACATCGCGCTGTTCAGCAATGGTCGCGCCGCCTGGCTCGCGAGTGACATCCGGATCGCCCTCTTCGCTGCCGTCGTTCTCGGATCTTCTTGCTTATTCACTTTCTGGGTCACCAGTCGGCACCAGCCTGCCGCCTCATCAGAAGGGGCACAACACATATCCGGACACAGCTTGCTCGTTCTTCTCGCTCCCTTCACCCTCGCGTACCTCGGCATACTCTTTCTGCGCGGAGCCTTTGAGGGGATCTATGATCGCCATTTCCTGCTCGTTCTCCCAATCGGCGTGCTCCTGCTTCTGCGATTCTTTCAGGATCGCGTTCGGCTCAACCTGCCGACTGCCAGTCTGGTGCTTGTGGGGCTGTTCGCGGTCTACGCGGTCGCTGGCACCCACGACGTTTTTAGCGCGTATCGTGCCCGGGTTGTGGCCATCGCCGAGTTGCACGCCGCCGGGATCCCGGACAACGCTATCGACGCGGGCTCGGAACACGAGCTGATGGTCCATGTCGAGCGCTTTGGCTATGTGAATAACCCGGAGATTTCCGGGTCTATGCCCCCCCAGTTCGCGGATTTTCCAGTTAGCTGTCAACCTATTTCAGCCATGGCGGCCCCTGAGATGGTTCCGGGGTATAGGTTGTCCCTCGATCCAGAAGCGTGCGGAGGCCCTTCCGGCTTCGCGCCTGTCACTTATCAAGGATGGCTGGGGCTTTACTCGTCCACTTTGTACATCAACGATACGACGAAGCTCGTCCCGGCCAAACGCTGAGTTTGTGTGGCGGGTCAATTTGTGCCTTTGTAGGGAGAGCGCTTAACTCGTTCCTGTCTCTTGCGCTATCAACCAGGGGTCTTCCCTTGATCGGCGCCTCTCTCAAATTGACACACTGCCCGCAGAAACACGCTGTGCTTGCGCGGCGCGATCGAGTTCGGCAATATCGAGCTTTTTCATCTTCATCATGGCCTGCATCGCCTTCGAGGTCTTCAGGAGCTCGCCAATGTTCGCAGGCGCGACCTGCCAGCTCACGCCGAACTTGTCCCTGAGCCAGCCGCACGCCACCTCCGTGCCTCCCTCGGTGAGCTTCGACCAGTAGTAGTCGATCTCCTGCTGCGTTTCGCAGCGCACGACGAACGAGATGGCGTCTGTGAACTGGTGGTGCGGTCCGCCGTTGAGTGCGGTGAACCGCAGGCCGTCCAACTCAAAAGAAAGGGTAAGAATGCCGCCGTTGGGACCGGGCGCATCGCCGGTATTGCGCAGCTCGCCGAGACGGCGCGAGTTGGGGAAGACGCCGAGATAGAACGCGACAGCCTCTTCGGCATTGTTGTCGAACCAGAGGAAGGGCGTGATGCGCGAGGATTCCGCAAGAGCGCTCATGGAGACCACCGAAAGAATTGAAATTGCGCCGCGCGGACGGGGAGGCGGCGGATGAAGGCGTTTTTATCAGATTTCGATTGCAAAATGCAAGTGATTTTTGTAGGATGCATGCGTGACCCGGACCTCCAAAGCGAAAGCTCGCTCCGGCTGCCCGGTAAGCGTGTCGCTCGACCTCTTGGGCGACCGCTGGTCGCTGCTAATTGTGCGCGACATGATGGTGCGCGGATACCGCACCTTCCGCGAGTTCCAGCATTCCGGCGAAGGGATTGCCACGAACATCCTGAGCGACCGGCTGCAAAAACTGGAGGACGGCGGCATTCTGAAGCGCGAGGTGGCGGCCGATGACGGGCGCAGGACGTATTACCGGCTGACGGAAAAAGGCATTGCGCTGGCTCCGGTGTTGCTGGAACTGCTGATCTGGGGCGCGCATCACGAGAAGACGGATGCGCCCTGCGCCGCGATTGACGCCATGGAGCAAAATCGCGCGGCCGTGCTCGCGGAGACTTACCGGCGCTGGGAGCAGCGCGATCCGACGCCACTGCTGCCACCGTTCAAGGCAGGTGGAAAAGGGGCAAAAGCGAAAGCGAATACACAATCCAATTCCCCGAAAGGAAAATCCAAACGATGAAGCTGACCACATATCTAAACTTCCCCGGCACGTGCTCTGAGGCGCTCGATTTCTACGTCAAGCACCTCGGCGCGAAGATTCTGGTGAAAGGAACATTCGGTGCGATGGCCGGCCCTAGCGGTCCGCAAAATCTGCCTCCAGGCCTGAAAGCGGAACACGTCCTCCACGCCCGCATCCAGATCGGCGACACGCTCGTGATGGCAAGCGATGGACCTCCGGAGCGCGTGCAGCCCATGCGCAGCGCGTATCTTGCGCTTGCTGTGGACAGCAATGAAGAAGCGGAGCGCATCTACGCGGCGCTCACCGAGGGCGGCGAGGTCTTTATGAAGATGGAAGAGACCTTCTTCGCGCACCGTTTCGGCCAGTTCCGCGACAAGTTCGGCGTGAACTGGATGGTGATTCACGAGAAGCCGATGCCGCGCAACGTCTGAGCGCGGCAAAGCCCGCGGCAGTACGCGATTGAAAAGAAGGCCACGGACTGGTACCCTCATCTGTCCCGGTGAACCGCCGGAACAGCAGGTGCGGCTGTGGCCTTCAAATTTCGGGGTTTCGATTTTCTCCATCTCGACGCGAGCCTGACGGAAGAGGAATTGCTCGTCCGCCGCACGGCCCGCGAGTTTGTGGACGCAAACGTGATTCCCCTCATCGAGGAGTGCTTTCGCGAAGGGCGTTTTCCGCGGGAGCTGGTCGCGCCCATGGGCGAGCTGGGCTTTTACGGCGCCAGCCTGGAGGGCTACGGCTGCGCGGGCATGTCGAATGTGGAGTATGGACTCGTCATGCAGGAGCTGGAGCGCGGCGACTCGGGCTTGCGCAGCTTTGTGAGCGTGCAATCGGCGCTGGTGATGTATCCCATCTTCACGTTTGGCTCCGACGAGCAGAAAAATGCATGGCTGCCGGCACTGGCCAGCGGCGAAAAGCTGGGCTGTTTTGGGTTGACCGAGCCGGGCTTCGGATCGAATCCCGCGGGCATGACCACGCGCGCGCGGCAAACGAGCGATGGGTACGTCCTCAACGGCGAAAAGATGTGGATTACGTCAGGTTCCATCGCTGATGTGGCCGTGATCTGGGCCAGGATCGAGGATGAAAGCGGCGTGCTGGGCGAGGGCGCCGAGAGTATTCGAGGATTTCTCGTCGAGACTAATCGGCCGGGGTTTTCGGCGCATGACATTCACGGAAAATGGTCGTTGCGCGCCTCGGTAACCAGCGGTCTGACGCTTGAAGACGTGCGCGTGCCCGCATCGAACCTGCTGCCCGGCGCAACGAGCTTGAAAGCCGCGCTCATGTGCCTGAACCAGGCGCGTTACGGCATCAGTTGGGGCGCGATCGGCGCGGCCATGGACTGTTATTCGACGGCGCTGAACTATGCCAAAACCAGAAAGCAATTCCACAACCAGCCGATTGCCAGCCATCAACTGGTGCAGGAAAAGCTGGTATGGATGGCGAGTGAAATTGCAAAGGCGCAGTTGCTTTCATTGCAGGTGGGCCGGCTGAAGGATGCGGGCACAGCGGGCCACCAGCACATTTCCATGGCCAAGCGGAACAACGTGTGGATGGCTCTGGAATGCGCGCGCCTCGCGCGCGACATTCTGGGCGCGAACGGCGTCACGGAGGACTTCCCCGTGATGCGCCACAGCATGAACCTCGAATCCGTGAAGACCTATGAAGGCACGCACGACATTCATACGCTGATCCTGGGGCAGAACCTGACGGGGATTGGGGCGTATTAGCCTTAGGATGTTGCCTACAAATTAGGATCCATCCATGCCTGAAGAGCTTATTATCGCGTTGGTCGTGGTGTTCGCTATTGGGTGGGTACTGTTCAAACTGGCCAGTGCTTTTTTTAACGCAATTAGCGAAACTCAAAAGGGCCTTGCTGGCGAGATTGCAAGAATGCGAGCACGGCGCTTCGAAGCACGGAGAACCAAATTCGCCCCTTTGGTCCGGATCGCTCTTCCAGATGACTTGACCACGGCAGAGCGCGAGATTAGGCGCGCGGAAGGGGAACTAGAGCGTCGGCGAACCAATACAGTCTGGAAGCCGGAACGCCCGCCCTGGGAGAAAAAAGCCTTCTTAAAGCAACCCTTCTCGCCCCAGCGCGCGTTCCATAGCGAGATGAACATTGGGGAGATTGACAAGATACTACGCCCCGAGGCTGTCCCTTGGTCAGAAAAAGAGGCGGTCATCCTCAGGCAGAAATGCGAATATCCCCACGCGGCTCCGGTACGTACCGATCAAAGATTTGAAAGATTCTCTTGGTCGCCGCACCTCATTAGCGAAGCGGTGTTTGAATTTGACTCGCGAGCAATTCGAGAAAAGGTTGTTCGCCGGTACTTTGAAGTCGAACGAACGCGAGTGGGCGAGTACAACCGGCGTCGACTTGACATTCTTTCAAGACAAGCCAGTCTAATTAACCAAATTGACAAGTGGAATGCAGAAGAACGAACCCGCTGGGATCAGTACGCTGACACCAACTCGAGACTATTTCAGGAGGAGTTGGCAAAATACAGGCAACACTCTGAACAATACGCGAAAGACTGCATCGAACAGCAACACAAATTCGAGACAGTGCTCGAAGGATTCAAGAACGGAGCAAAAGAGGCTGTGCTCGAAAGAGTGGAGTTTGTCTTGGGAAGCCTCGATCTTCCGGGTTCGGTGCCTCGCCTATGGAATACCGATTATGACGAAGACCAGCATATCCTGATTGTCGAGTTGGGATTGCCTGATGTCGTGCACAGGCCGCCCGCCAAGTTTGTTCAACAAAAAATCGGTATGGTGGCAAAGCCCTTGAATCAATCAGAGCGAAGGGAGTTTATCCCGAAGGTGCACCCTGCAATTTTATTGAGGGTCGGGTTCGAGATTGCAAGGAATAACACGGGGAATACCGTCAAACTACTTGTTTTGAATGGCTGGGTTGAATTTCGCGAGCCAACCACTGGTCTCGATACAATTGCCTACACAGCATCACTGATGGCTGAACCTCATCAACTGGTGTCGCTCAACCTTAGAGACGTCGATCCCGTCGCCGCATTCAATCATCTTCACGGCAAATCCGCCGGGAAATTGATTGAGATTGTTCCAGTTGAGCCGATGCTCAACTTAAGGCGTGTAGACTCACGATTCGTCGATGCAAAAGCCTTGATGGCAGCACCAACCTTGCCATGATGGAGTGGCAAGACTTTGAGCACCTTATTCGAGAACTGTTTGAGAAGGAATTCTCCGGTAGAGGTGCAGAGGTGAAGATCACTCAGGCGAGTAGGGACCGCGGAGTTGATGCGATCGTATTCGACCCCGATCCCATTCATGGCGGTAAATATGTAATTCAAGCGAAGCGCTATACGAATACCGTCGATGTCAGCGCGGTCCGAGACTTGTGTGCAGTAGTTCGTAAGGAGGGCGCGTCACGAGGAATCCTCGTTACCACGAGCACGTATGGAACTGACGCCTATGCCTTCGCGAATAATGAACCTGTTACGCTTCTAAGCGGCGCAGAGCTACTCGGACTGCTAAGGAAGCACGGCTATAGTTTCAGAATAGATTTAGCTGAAGCACGTCGGACACTGCACAATTAGTCCTTCGGCGAGCCGAATTCCCGGCGATCGGTCCCTGGGGCACAATGAACTGCTTCCTCACGCCTCATCCCTAAATAATGGGACAAATAGGCGCGCGTCATTTTTCGGTAGCCAGTTTTCCCGGCCTGTAGACGTCGATTTCAGTGTCGATCCGTTTCATCTTCAGCTTATCCACGCCCCTTTTTCCAGCCTCCGTCCAGGCCTTCCGCAGCCACTCCGGCGCGGACTTAACCGCCTCCAGATAATCCTGCACGCTGAGAATTACGACCGACGGTTCTCCACGGCGATCCACGACGAACCGCTCCTTTTTGCGGACGGCGCGGTCCATGAGTTGGCCGAACTGGGTGCGCGCGATGTGTGCGTCGATTCTACGGTTCATCACCCCTTCTTTCCCAATGCATCAATCAATGCATTGATTGATGCATTGACTATACGCTCCCCCTTGCTCCCGGCACACTTCGTTGTTCCTGCACGTCTCCCGCCTTTGCTGCCGCAAGCCGCCATTTTGTTGCTACAGCGTTTTCGATTCTGCTGTGAATAGAATGCAAAATGCCAAAGGTCGATCTCCTCAAGAAATTCGCTCCTCGCACGGTACTGTCGGTGTTAACAAGTGAATCGAAAATGCTCTATATTCGTACCCATGTACGAGTTCCTAATCCGCCCCGTCCTTCTCGCTGTTTGCGCCAGATTCCCATCGACATTGGCGCTTCAGCGACTTACTCTGATGGCATGAAACGTCACTTGTCGTTACTTGCGCTCCTTGCTGCCTCCAGTTTTGCTCCCGCGCAGCAGCCAGCGAACCCGCCTGCCGCGCCTATCGTGCTGCACGCGGCGCGGCTGCTTCAGGTCGATACGGGGAACGTGCTCCAGCCCGGCGAGATTCTGGTTGAGGGCGAGCGCATCAAGGCCGTGGGAACGGCGGTGGAACATCCGCAGGGTGCAGCAATGATCGACCTCGGCGATACCACCTTGTTGCCCGGCCTGATTGACGCGCACGTGCACTTGTTTCTGCATCCCGGCGCGGAGGACTTGCAGACGGTCGTGGAATCCGTGCCGTGGCGCACGATTCTGGCGGAGCAGGCTTCCAAGGCCGACCTGATGGCCGGCTTCACCGCCGAGCGCGACATGGGCACCGAAGGCGCGGGCTCGGCCGACACGGCGATTCGCAACGCCATCAACATGGGACTGATTCCGGGCCCCAGACTGCGCGTCAGTGGGAATGCGATTGATATTGTGGGCGGGCACGAGGACGCCAACCATTTCAATCCCGCGCAGCACGTGCTCTCGAATGCCGACTACGCGAACACGGCCGATGAGATTGTGGCCGTGATGCGCGAACAGCACAAGGAAGGCTCGGACTTCGCGAAGATTTACGAGACCGGGCCGGACCGGATGATCAACGGGGTGCTGCACACGCCGTACCAGTACACCGAAGCGCAACTGGCTGCGGCGGTGGAGGAAGCGCACCGGCTAGGCACGTTTGTGGGCGTGCACGCCATGGGCGAACCGGGCACGCTCTATGCCGCACAGGCCGGCGTGGCGTCGATTGACCATGCGACGCAACTCAGCGACGAGACCATGCGCCTGATGCGCGAGAAGGGCATCTTTGCGGTGCCCACTTTCACCATCTTCGACTACTTTGCGACGCACCGTGAGTCGCAGGACCAGGCGGCGGCCGAATCGGCGATGCTCGACTACAAGATTGCGGAGTTCAAGAAGCAGATTGCGGCGGGAGTGCCGTTTGCGGTGGGCTCCGACGTGGGACCGTTTCCGCACGGCACACAGGCGCGCGAACTCACGTTGATGGTGCGCTACGGAATGAAGCCGCTCGCGGTGCTGCAGGCCGATATGATCAACGGCGCCAAACTGCTGCGCTGGGGCGGGCAAATTGGCGAGTTGAAACCCGGATACTACGCCGACATCATCGCCGTGCCCGGCAATCCGCTCGACGACATCAGCGTAGTGGAGCGTGTGCGTTTTGTGATGAAGAACGGCGTGGTGGTGCGGCAGTAAGCCGGGTGGCCGAGTGTACACTCATCTCTATCCAGACTGAGAAACTCGAGAGTTCGATCACCCCTTCGTACTTGAAGAATCAAACTCCCAAGGAGTTCGCCGTATGCGCTTCCCTGCTCTGCTGCTTGCCACCACGCTTGTGACCGTGTTTGCCGCATCCGCTGCCGCAGCACCCGATGCGCGTCTTGACGGCGCCTACAAGTTCAATGAGGGTGGATGGACGTATGTGCATTTAGAGGGCACGCCGGAACAGATCGGTTATCAGCATGGCTATCTGCTGGCGAGGGAGATTGAAGACAACGTCCACGTATACCGTGTGGAAGCGCCGCACGATTACGAGCACCAGTGGAGTTTCTTTCGCGAGGCGGGGAAGAACATTTTGTGGCCGCATCTCGATGCGGAATATCAACAGGAGTTGAGAGGGATTGCCGCAGGGCTGAAGGCGCAAGGGTCGACGCTCGACGTGTGGGACATTGTGGCGCTGAACGGCATTATGGAATTGGGGCAATATTATCTGCCATGGCTGGATGCGAAGCAGCACAGGGCAAATCCGCCGCAGGCCGTGGCACCGGGCCACTGCAGCGCGTTTATTGCTACGGGATCGGCGACCAAGGGCGGAAAGATTGTGATCGCGCACAGCAACTGGACCACCTACGCGGAGGGCGAGCGCTGGACTGTGGTCTTCGACATTTTGCCCGCGAGCGGACAGCACATTTTGATGGACGGGATGCCGGGCGTGATCACAAGCCAGGACGACTTCGGCGTGAACGCAAGCGGGCTGATGATTACCGAGACCACGCTGCCCCAGATCAAGGGATTCGACGTGAATGGGATTGCCGAGTTTGACCGCTCGCGCAAGGCGATGCAGTATGCAACGTCAATCGATGAGTACGCGGCGATCATGCGCAAGGGCAACAACGGCGGCTACGCGAATTCGTGGCTGATCGGCGACCGCAAGACGGGCGAGATTGGCTACCTTGAACTGGGGCTGCACCACACGCCG
>Ga0181517_10001887_pt1 | contig 22410 bp, 39 predicted proteins | sample PEATcosm2014_Bin_31_FD_119748 | JGI IMG/M metagenome (GOLD analysis project Ga0181517, IMG submission 119748) | Peatland microbial communities from MTU Mesocosm Facility, Houghton, MI, USA - PEATcosm2014_Bin01_30_metaG | ecosystem: Environmental > Terrestrial > Soil > Wetlands > Peat | place... | reverse complement strand
GAAGACTCAGTTCGGAGAAGAAGGAAGAAAAGACTTCAGCGAATCCTTCGAAGAAAATGCCAGCGAATAAGATCCAATTCCAGACCGGTGATTTTGATCCATTTCTACTTCACCGCTGGCAGCCCGGCCCTGGATGAACGACCAGCGGGCCTCCTGGGGCACCCAAAAGATATTGTCAGCCAGGTATTCGTCTCGGTCCTCGGGGTTGGCACCTTTCTCCGCCAGGAGCTTGGCGTGGCGCTCCTCGAAGGCGTCGGAAATGTATTTCAGGAAAATCAGCCCCAGGACAACGTGCTTGTATTCGGCGGCGTCCAGGTTGCCGCGCAGCTTGTCAGCGGTAGCCCAGAGGGTCGCCTCGAAGCCGAGGGTCGATCCGTTGCCGTTGCCGTTCTTGCCTTTTGAGTTCGCTCGTGTTCCTTGCGCCATGGTTGTGTGCCTGGGGCCGATAATATGTCAAGGCAGGAAGGATTCAAGGGAAAACAGAGGCTCGGGAAAGCAGACGCCGGCACCCTGACCGAAATCCGGCGCGTCATGGAAGACCATGCCTGAAATGCGGCGCGGAAATGGTCCTGCGTCAGGCGGAAGGCGGGTTTGACCGGGAGGCGCAGATCGGGTTTGCGGGGGGGCATCGTAAGCAACAACCGGCAACCACCAATCCGAAGGGGAATATTGCTGAAATCAAATCCCGCTGGCCGGAAGGTGAGTGCGGGTTCCGCTTAGCGGCAGATACCCACTACCGGATGCTGCCACCGCATTCTCGTCCATCACTACCAATGAACTATTCACCTGGTATCTCGGCAGGGCTGCGCCCGCGTGGCTTTTGAAGTAGTCCAGGTATTCTGACAGCGCGGCCCTTACAAGCGGCAGCAAGTCCCTTACGGTTTCGGGAAAAAACTCAGAGACGGCTTTGAACCGATAATTCTCTAAATCCTTCCAATAGCTTTTGTCGCTCCACTCGGTATTGGTGGCCACCCTCGAAGCAGGCTGCGGCAAGCACGGCAGCCCAGCGTCCAAAGTTATGCAAGGAATCGGACCGTGGAGGACACTGTTGCGCTGTGAATAAAAGTCATCAAACCTTTTCCAGGTGCTCGGCCCTTGCGGCAAGGCCCCGTCCATGATCTTGAACATGTCACGGATTTTTCCAACGTGCGCCATGAACGAGGTTATGTCTCGGTGGAGCTTCAAGTAGTCTTCGGCATCCTTGATCGTGGGCAGTTCTTTATCGTAATTGCGCGCGGCCTTGTCCAGGTTCAACAGGGTGATGAGCACCGTGTAATGGGCTTGAAAAAAGGCTTCCCGCTTGAATCCAGCGAGCGAAAGGCCGGGGTTTACGCCGAGTGGTTGGCCTTTCCCGTCGTGTCCAATCACCCGCGCCCAAAGCTCCTCGTATTCGGGGATTCGCTCCCGTATCCACCCAGCGTATTGCGCCTCTACGACATCTCCGTTCTCAAGCCGTATGTCCATACCTTAGTTTATTCATCCGGCCCGATCTGTCCATTTGACGGCCGCTTAAGCACCGCCTCGGCAAATTCCTGCGGCGTTGGTTTCGGCCAGTCCTTCAACCCCCTCTTGAACACCTTCATCAACGTCGCCGGAATGTCCTGCGCGGCCACGAAGCCGCGACCAGGCAGGCCGGTTTTATTGCTCACGACCAAGACCGTCAAGGCTGGCAGGTCGTTGAGCAAACAGTATGATTGGATTGGCTCCAACAGTTGGCCCAGGCCGGGGCGCGGCACGCCAATCAGATCGGCCAGGAGATCGTAGTTGAGGATTTGACGCTGGTGCGCTGCGAGCAGGAGCACCGGCCAGATTTGCGAAGCGCGTTCCGGGGCAGTCATGTTCTTTGGTGGAGCCATTGTAGGTCGCTGCCCAGGATCTTCAAGCCGGAATTCGAGGCTGCATCTGGTTTTTGCGCTTTCATCCCTGCCGCACCAACCCGCCGGTCACCCCTCAGGACAATGGCGGCAGCAGGCACCAGCACACCGGGGCACCCATGGCGGAGGACGGCCTTTGAGATTCCAGACAGACGGCTCGATGCGGGATTGACATCGGTGACGAGGTTTTTGAGATTACGGCGAATGGCAGCGATTAACAAACTGCGGGAGCCGCCAGCCCCCGGCTCCAGCGTGGCGCAGGCAGCCGCGCCGTTCGTTATCGCTATGGGTTTGACCTTGGGGGCGTTGCTCGCAAACGCTGCAACCCAACCAAGCGCGGCGAGCATCGTTAGCGCGGCACGCACGCAGATCGGAAAGACCGTGGGTTACGATCCCAGTTACCGGGTTTTGGATTATCCGAATGGCGACGTGCCTCTGGAGACAGGGGTGTGCGCCGATGTCGTCGTGCGTGCGTTGCGGAAAAGCCTGGTAATGGACCTGCAAAAGCTGGTGCATGACGACATGGGCCGCAGTTTTTCGCAGTATCCCCAGCTCTGGGGGCTGAAAGCCCCTGACAAGAACATTGACCATAGACGGGTGCCAAACCTGCGGGTGTATTTCAAGCGGCAGGGATGGCAACTCCCGGTCTCCAGGGAGGCTCGGGATTACCAACCGGGCGACTTGGTGACCTGCACCGTCCCTCCAAACCTCCCGCATATCATGGTGGTGAGTGATCGAACCAGCGCGGTGGGACGACCATTGGTCATCCACAACATCGGAGCGGGCGCGCAGGAGGAAGATCGGCTGTTTGAGTTCAGCATCACTGGCCACTACCGGGTAAGGATTGAACCCAGTGGTCCGGCGAGCGGGAGCCAGTCGATTCGCTCCCGTTAGCCTTCCCGACGATGCACACCAGCTTCAACAGACGCACGGCGACCAGGGTGAAGGATGGACGTGTTCAGCGTAAGAACCGCCACCGGCCTACTGGGCACGATGGATATGTTTTGGACCGCGAGTCGCCGGGACGGGGATTCCGCCATGTTGTGAGCAAGCGTGATGTGCAGGCGTTTATTGATATTGTCCCAGGGTGGGAGCGTTTCTCCGAGCGGTTGGAACGTGTCGTGTTGGCGAGTCCGGGGAGTGGCTGTGACGGCGAGTATGCCTTTTATCACCGGGAGGAAACCGGGGCGATTTTCCTCCACGCCTGGCGCGAGGATCTTTGGACGGAACTTGCTGTGCCATATTTCGACGCTCACCAGACGATTTTTGAGAGACTTGGCGTCTCATTTGACCGAGCGGAGAACGGCGTTACCTGCCGGTTCACCGAGGCGCAGGCTCGTGCCTTCATGCTCTTGCACGTCTTCATGCACCAGCTTGGCCATCATTACGACCATATTCACCAGAAGCATCTCGGTTCCACAAAGGGGGAGGATTATGCAGAGAGGTTTGCCGCCAGCCACTTTGAGCAGTTGTTTCCAGCGTATGTCCGCGTTTTCGGCCATCCAGGCATCGAGCATTAACACGAACACCCCAGGCCAGAACCAGGGCATCCGCTCCGGCTCGCCGCCTGTCGCCAATGAACCACGACCACGTTGCCAAGTCCCAAGCTCCCTCCGGCGCCTACCCGTTCCTGGCCTATGGGACCGATTGGCTGGCCTTCGCGCATATTGTGATCGCCGTGTTTTTCATCGGCCCTCTGGTGAAACCCAAGGACTACGATACAACGGAATCCCCCGGATGGGTCCGCACGTCAATGCCAGTGGAATTACTCCCACGCAGGCAATAATCCCGGCCACCAGCATCCATTGGCGGCTCATTGACTGCTCATTTGGGGTATTTGGGGTCCTCCCTCTCCTGTATTGTCTGGGCATAAGCCGGAAGCTAAAAACCCATGATCGCCGGTGCGAATTGGTCAAAGCTGGCCATCCGATTCGCTCAGGGGCAAAACCATCCTCTTCGTCGGGGGTGAGACAATGAAGGTGGTGGAAATGCACGGCGGATGCGGATTTGTTGTTGAAGGCATCCCGTTCAGTCGCCTTTGTGTTTGGCTCAGCGAGTTTCCCGGAGTCGAGTTTACCCGCAGGCGCTGGTTCTTCTGGAGTGCACGGGATATTCGGGCCGAGTTTGCGCTTGGAGGCCACTCGTTCAGGATTCAGCCGGAACCTGGAGGCAAGCGCGTCCGGGTTTGCCCCGGTGACGAGTCGTCGATCCCCTGTGAAATTGGAAAGCTGCGGGATTACGTTGCGGGATTGGGCATACGTGAGCGGCAAAGGGAATACAAGCGGGCGATCTCAGACGGGATTTTGAGCGCCTGTGCCAGCCTTATCGTGTGGCTCGGAGGATGGGCCTATCCCGCTTACCTCCTCAAATATGATCCGGACATACGGGGCGACCCCGACTTCCGGGCGGGAGCCGTCGTTCCCATTTCCATACTGGTGGGGCTGGTCTTTGCTGGGTGGGCCATCAAGAGTTTCTGCGGGGCGTATCTCACGGCCTCAGAAATCACGCCTCCGCAGGACAAGTGACGAAAAGGACGAATTGGCGGCGAGACCGCGTGACGAATGGCCGGTCCGCCAGGCTCACACTTGCGATACTGACCACATTGGCTCACCTTGCGGCTCAACACGATGAACGCTGAGATTTCAGTGCGGGTGGCGACCAAGGATGACGCCGAGGCAATCGCATCGTTGGTGGAAGAATTGGGGTATTCGGCAGACGCTGCGGCCATACGCAAGCGCCTGTCGAGCTTGGCTTCCCGCAGCGACCAACTTGTGGCGGTGGCGCGATCCGAGCATGGAGCGGTAGGCGGCTGGATTCAGGCGCACAGCTCCGAGGCTCTGGAATCGGGCTTCCGTGTCGAGATCGTCGGACTGGTTACCACAAAATCGAGGCGCCGCTGTGGCATCGGGCGATTGCTGGTGGAATACGCCGAGTCGTGGGCTGCCCGCGTCGGCGCCCAGGCCATTGTTGTGCGGAGCAATGTGAACCGCCTGGAGAGTCACAAGTTTTATGCCGCGCTCGGGTATGCGAATATCAAGACCCAAAACGTGTATCGAAAGCAAACCACATGATGGTCGGCCGCGTTCTATTCCCCTGAACAGATTGCTGCCTGGGCGCCACCGCCGGCATCGGGGCATTGCCGGCATCTCCGGGTAGAGCCACCAGCGCCAGCCGGCGCGACTGTTTTCTCTGGCATCAGACCGTTTGCCAGCCCACACCGCCGGGCATGACGCGGCGGTTTGGGATTGCGGCGGGAGTCCTGGTTGCGGCTGTGACCGTTTATCTGGTGGTGACATGGCCAGGCGAGCCACGCTATCAGGGACGGTCTCTGAGCGCGTGGTTGGCCATGCTGGATGACCGCGAAGGAGGTAATTATATATACATGCGCCTCGATACGCAGCCGCCGGCAGCACCCACCAAGGAACAGCTTGAAGCCGCAGAAGCGGTTCGGCAGATGGGGAGCAAAGCCGTGCCTGAACTTCTTCGGATGCTCCAGACCGAAGAGCCGGCTTGGCGTCGAGTTTTCCGGGGTCTTCGGGTGTGGTTGCTACGATCTCAAACGCCGCGTCCATCTACCCAAGCGGACTGGAGCACCGCAGAAGCGACGACTCGCCATCGAGCGGCGTTGGGGTTAATCGCCTTGAACCCAACCGACAAACCGGCCGTCGCGCAGTTGCTGCCGCTATTCAAAAAACCTCCGCTCTCCCAGGGGGCGGCGCTTGTGCTGGCGAGCATGGGGACACAGGGGCTTGAACCTTTACGGTCGGAGATCACCAATAACCGGCCCACGGTTCCCTGGGGAGGCGGTTTTGCGATCTGGGCATTGGCACAGTTTCCGACTAACGGCCACGCCATAGCGCCCTATCTCGTGCGTGATCTCACCAACGCTCGTCCGCGCTTCCCGATGGTCTCCGCTTGGGCTTTGACTCGCATCCAGACCGACCCGGAGGCCGCCGTCCAGGCGTTGACGAACCACATAGAAGAACCGGGAATGCGGGACCTGTGTCTCAAGGCACTGGCGAATTACGGCCCTCGCGCCAAATCGGCCGTGCCGTTCCTGATCGATATGGTCCGCCGCTCTCAGAAGGGTGCGCGGCCCCAGGACGTGATCGAGACGCTCAAGGCCATTGACCTGGAAGCCTCAGTGAAGGCATGGGGATACGTGTGGGACGTGCCGAATGCTGAGGAGATGCACGCGAATCGGTGATGCCAGGAGGATGCGGGGCGCCAGACGGTGGAGTTGCCCAACTGAAAAAACCGAAGAAGTAACTGCTGTGAGAGATAGTAAGGCCCAGTCGAAATCAGGAGGAGAACCTAAAGCGCAAAGACCCTTCATCACGCGGGTCGAAGCGCGTCGGCGTGCCGAGCGCCACGTCATGGCTCGGCTTTTCACGGGCGCTCAGGTTCTGGACGGGGCGCATGTCCGGCGAGGCGGTTACGGCAAGGGGAACTGGACGGCCAAGGATGTGTGGGTGGTATATAAGAACCCGGAAAGGCCGGGTTTCCAGTCGTCCGAGATTGTCGTGGTATGCAAGCGCACGGGCCGGGTGCTTTATGAGGGATCGGTGGGCGACGAGGGGTAACAAATCTTGAAAGGCAGGTGGGCCGATGAAGTTCTTCGTTACATCGGCCCTACTCAACCGGCCCTACCGCTTTGTGCGGGCCGGCTGGTTGCCGCCAGTAGAGTCAAGATACACGAGGGCGTTGGCCGAATCAACCGAGAAGGAGGAAAAGATGACAAGACAAGCAGCCTTGGCGCTGGCGAACAGCGGGCATTGCGGGCATTTGAATCACGGCGGGACGTTCAAGGGCGGGTTCGATCCGAGAACGCCGCGTCGTTGCCGCTCCATCAGGCCGGATTCTGACAAACCGATTTCCCCGATCCCCGCCTCGCTGAATTTCCCAAAGCCGCTCGCCATCCCTTTGATGCCGGCGCTTCCCGAAAGTCGGCGCTCACACCGGCCGCGCCCGTGATTGGTCTTGCCCAAGTCCACCGCCGTGGCCACATTGGGCGTGGAGCCAAGCGTGTTCGGGATTCGCTCCGTATCATTCGGGGCCACTTCCCGAAGCCACGCTTGGCTCTTTTGCGGGTTGAAATACCGCACCTTGCCTCGGCTCGGCCCAACGCCGTCGAGCGAAGCCGTGCGCTCGCCTCCAGGCTGTCGTCCGAATAGGGATGGGGCGAACAACGGCAACGGTGCGGCGTTGCGGGTGGCGCTGGCAAAAGGCTGGAGGAGGTTTTGAAAAGAGGGTAGGGCAGGCAGCGCATCACGCGCCTGGCTTTCTTCGACGGTGCCGCAGGGCCGCTCCGCTGCTCAAGCGCCCCGAACCAAATCCCCGAGGGGAACCTTGAGCGCCTTCGCTATCCTCACGAGGCTATCAATAGACACATTCTCTTCCCCACGCTCCACGCTACCGACGTAAACCGGGTGCAGTTCAGCCGTCTCGGCCAGCTTTTCCTGGCTCCAGCCTACGCGCTTCCGTTCGGCGCGAATATTTGCACCCAAGACGCGGCGATGTTGTGGAATGGACGGCGGCACGCCATACACCGAAACAGGAAGCACAAGCCTGGCCCTCTTTAGACAGAAACGCTGATGCCACACAACTGGTCGAGCTATCCACCGAGAGGATGGGGAAAACGCTCCTGAGGACAACGCCCCTGCCCAGCCGCACGAGGGAGGTTGACCGCGCTCATGGTCTATCCGCCTGTGTCTGCGCCACCGGATTTATCTCGGATACAGCGGGTTCGCGTCTGGCTCGATGAAGAAATCCCAATATGGAGCCAGCGCCTTTGTTGCCGGCGAGAAGGCAATGATTTTGCTCAGGGGCAAATAAAGCACGCCCGTCAGCAATTCTGGAGAACCGCCGATGCCGGCGCCTAGCAGAGACGTTGCAGGCCATCCAGCATGATCCGAACCGGCCAGAGGATGTTGCTGATGTTCGATGCCGCAGGGCCGAGCTAAAAACCCCTCATCCATGAAGCATTAACGCGCTGTGGATGCTCGCGTCGGACGTGCCGTCTAAAAGCAATCCGCGGAAACCAGGCGGCGCAAACAGGACAAATCACGAAGGTTTCTTCACGCTGATGAACCTGGCCCTTTTCAAGTTTTCCCGTGTGGCTTTTTAACCCAATCGATTTCATCCAAAGCTCCGTTTTCGTCGGCTGAACTTTCCGAGCCTCTCTTGGAGGGCGAACACGCATCGGGTCCCCACGCTGTGGGGCAACGCGAGATGCCAGCTTATCGACAGGCGTCATTTTATATAAAGCGATTTTCTGGAAAGCCCTCATAGGTTGATGTAATGCCGCCTCAGATCGCGCGGCCGGGCGGATCGTAGCCCTTTGTGGTTACCAACAAGACCCGGCGGAGGCCGAATCCAACCGACAGCCGCCACTGAGCAACGATTACAGCGCGGGCAGAACGGCTGCCCCCGCTCCACTGAATGCTGTGGTTCGGCTCCCTCATTTGTCAAAGTAGTGTTTTCCGGCTTCGGTGAGCCTGACTACGGTGGTGGCCGAAACGGTGCGCTGGAGGGGCGCCACATTGTGCGACTGAGCGAGGCTGACGAGGCCCATCTCAACGAGCGACTCGACATCGGAAGGCCAGAGCAGATCCCGACCTGTAGTAACCAACCCCGCTTCGTCACGCTGCAATAAATACCAAAGAACCCACTCTTGTAAGCGATCCGGTCCTTTTGGTGGTGGTGCTGGTGTCATGGCGTCAATGCCGCACGCCGAAGCTCACTGGCCGGGAGCGGTGGGCAACGGCTTTCCCATTGGAACAAACTGAACCGACTGCTCCCGGCCCAGTGCGGCAAAAAGTTAGCTCGATCCAGCAATCCAGATCCGCAAGACCTCCGGGTGTTCTTCCCGCGTATGCTCAATGCGCGCACGCCAGCCCACGACAAACCACGAGCTGTCGCTTGGACGCGGCCAACTGCTGCGGCGCTTCCCTTCGTCGATCTCGAACATGTGCTCGCCCTCATAGGGCAGAAAGCAGAGCCGGGTAATGCGGCCCTCCGAGAATGCGGTCTGCCACGCCTCGCGCTTTGCATCGTAAACGAGAACCATGTCATGGGCTGAATCTCCCATCGGTCGCAGCGGGCTAACTGTTGTTTCTGCTAACGGTTAGCCCACTGACCTTCGGGCGCAGCGGCCGGAAAACCCGGCACCCGCCACAACACAAGTTCTTTTCCTTCCGCTCCATGCCCATGGGCCAAGCCTAGAGCCTGGCCGGGAGGAGTCAACCGCGAAAATCACGCAAATTCGAGGGTGCCGCTGTGTTCGTCGGCACCCGTCCTATCGAGTTGAGGCAGCAGCGGGAGCCAACGGCCGCCAAGCCGGCATTGGCCGCCGAAACGCTTGGTTACCCGGCTTTGCTCAACCGCCAAATACTGAGGGTTAAAATCCTCCCTCGCACTCTGGACAGCGACCCGGCCACCTGCCAACCACAAACAACTCGATGGCGGGCGTCTCCTCAAGCTGGTCTTAGGTGCTGGCGTGAGGCATGGCCTACGGTGGGATGCGGCCTTGGATTGCGGTTTCGACGGCGAGAATCTGGTCGTAGCGAGTTTGGAACATCGCTTTGTCTGTATTCGCATACGCTGTGCGCGGGTCGTCGTGTTCGGTAATGCTCAGTTTCGCATAGAGGTCGCGCAACGTGGTCGCTTCGGTTGGGAGCAGTGCGACGACTTTCGTGAAACTCTGGAACGCGGTTATGGCTTGGCTCTTCTGCTTGTATTGATGCCGCTGGTGGTTGAAAACATGCGTGTTCACCACCACTTCAATTAGCCGCCGCATTTTCCCGGCAAGCTCTTCCTTCTTTGGTTTGGTTGGTTCACCTGCCGCTGCTAAGATGGCGCTGATGTCGTTCTTTAGGTCGTCAATCTTTTCGCTGTAATCAGCGACGACCGTGCAATTCTCTAGGACATGCACCGACAGATGAGGATCAAGCCCGGCTTGATTCATCGTTGTCTGGAACTGAACAAAGAACTCCCAATTGTGCGTTAGAACGATTATCTGCCGGTCTGCGAACTTCAACGCGAGGTCGCGTAGCCTGGCGCAAAAATTTGCGATGTAGTTGTAATCAAAGCTGGAGACAGGGTCGTCTAAGACTAAAACCGACTGCGGGCACGTTTCGAGTTCGGCGAAGAGTAGCGCCAGAGCATGAAGCCGTTGCTCCCCTTCGCTCAACACGCCTTCGATGCCTTTGCCGCCAACCTGCGGTAACACAGTCACGGCCGCATCAGCGCCTTTCCTTGCGAGCTTCACGCCGAATGCCGCCATACCCTTTTCCGCAAGTGCCCTGTATTCTGCGTCCAACCGGGCCTCGAAGTCCGCAACAACCAAATCTTCGTGGGCTTCCTTCAGCTTCTCCGTGATTCTCTTCAGAACCTGCCTGAACGCCGGCAATTGGACGTTCCAGAATTGTGACTCCTCGACCATTCGCTGTGCCTCTTTCAGGTTGGCCAAGCGATCAGCGATAGCCTGCGCGTATTCCATCGGTTCAAGTTCATTGCGCAGTTTTGCCAACTGCCTCCCCAACTCGTCTTGTCCTTTTGCGGCAGTTTCGATTGCGCTCTTTTTGGACTCCAATAGCGTCGCCCACGTAACCGCTGCCCCCTTTAGCGACTCCAGCGCAGTTTTGGCTTCTTCCGTGGGTTCTTTTGCGACGTCGCAACTGGCGACGATAAGCTCCGAGCCTGTCTTCGCTGCGGTAAGAATTTCCTCGGATATGGTTTTGCACTTGTCCCACGCTTTCCGGTCAACGTGTCCAACAGCGGCGGCGACCTCGCGAGCCGTGGCAATGTCGGCCTTGATAGTGGTGATTTGTTTTTCCAGTTCGCCAACAAGCAGAGCGTGATACCGCTTAAACAATTCGACTTCTGGAGCGCCTAATTCGCGCTCGCAGAGTGGGCACGCATGGCCGGCGGCCTCGTCCATTTTGCAGATTCGAGACGCAGCGCGCAGCAACGCCACCAAGCTATCGAGCGTGCCGCCTTTAGGGATGAGTTCCTTTGCGAGAACTTGTTGCGCTGCTTGCTTTTCCGCCAGCGCCTTCGATTTACTCGCCGGTTCAAGTGCCCAAAGCTCCGCTGCGGAAGTCAGCAGAACATCCAACGCCGCCAGTAACGACTCCAACTCGCGATGTTCCGCACGAAGCAGCCTCAAGCCTTCTGCGGACGTAGCTTTTTCGAGTTGTGCTGCCGCAGCCTGCTTTTCGCCAAGCAACGCTTGGTCTTTGAAGTCCTCGCCGATCTTTATCTGGGCTGCAAGGACGGAAGCGGTCTTGTCGTCTATGAACGCCAAAGGTCGGCCTTTGAACTTTGTGAAGTCGGTCCGAACTACCTGTAACGCCTGAGTCAGCTTCGCCCCGTTGTCGAGCTGAGCGTGTTGCAGAGCCTCTCGAAATGTGGATGTCATAGCCTTCGCCCACTCGAAGACGTGGAGCTTGAACGGCGCGAGGACTATGACGCGGCCCGGCTCGACAGCGTTGGTCACATTCTGAATCGCAATCGCCGTGTCAAAGTATTTAACAGTGACCCGCCTTAGACCGTATCCGGCAGCCGACGTCCACGTCTGGGGCGTGGCGTCGCTCTTGAATTTGAACCGGAATGATGGGTTGGTAGCACCAGCTACGCGGATGTTTTCAAGCGGTCGGTTCGGCTGCTCGGGAGTTGCAAGGACCTTCAACGACTCACACAGGCTGGACTTGCCGCTTCCGTTCGCTCCGAAAATTAAGGTGATGCGCTTCTTGAAAGTAACGTGGAGAGCATCACCGAGGAGTTTGAAATTCCCGAAACCCGTAAGCTGCTCAAGGCGGTCTGCTGGAACTGTGGGCGCTGCTGCGGCGGCACCGGCAGCGGTGGCTTTGATGCCAATGTAACAGGCTCTGCCGGTGTAGAGTGCAACGAGTGTTTCGAGCGTTGGCTGGTCGAGCGCAGACACGCCGCTCACGGCCACGAGGTCGCAAACCATTTTGAACCACGTTTCGCCAATTTCATTGGCAAGGTCATTCAGGTAACCAACCGCGTCTGGGTGCTTGGGCATGGTTCAGTTCGTTGTGAGGTTCACGTGTCCCGCCACCAGCAGGTCTCGCGTTTGGTAACTGGCCTTTCCGCATACTGTGACAGCCGTGTTTTTCATCGGTCGCAGCCTGCCCGCGTCGGCGCTCAGATTCTCGTAACCGCGCTTGGGTATGCGAATGATGGACGGCCCTGCTGCGCTTCCCGTGACCGAAAGACGCTACCGAGCACCCGTTCGCATATTCTGCCACTGAAACTTCCTACCCAAGCGCCCCATGCAGGGAGTCTTATACGCTTTGGCCGTGCCGGTCAATGCTCGAATTGGCGCTTCCCCCGGAGTGGGCCGGCGGCTTGCCCCGTCCGCCCAACGCGGCCACAATCGCCCCCGTGAACAAACCGGCATTGGACCATCTGCGAGCCGGCCCAGTCATGGCCGACTTGATCGACCAGGTCGGCCCGGCCGAGCCTGCACCCCCGCCGGCTCCCACCCTTTGAGTCCCTGGCCCATGCCATCATCCACCAGCGAGCGAAAGCTGCCGGAGCTGGAACAACTGGGCCGCTTTGGCGTGCGCTGGGCGCCCTACCGCACAACGGCGGCGTGGTATCTGTGGAGAGCGGCGGATTTCCTCAATGGCGATGAGTGGTGAGCCAAAACGCAGACGTGGCATGAAGCGCCGAACACTCCGGAAAGTCCGGGCCGGCGGGCAGCCGTTGGAGCATTACAATGTTTACGTGGTGCTGCTCGATCCAGCGGTGGGCAGGAGCCAAAAGGTTCTCGCCGCCAACCCGAAACGAGACCCAAAGAAGCCCTGCGCGTATGTGGGGATGACCGGATTGTCGCCGGAGGAGCGTTTCGCCAACCACAAGGCGGGAATCAAGGCCGCCTCAGTGGTCAAACGCTACGGCATCCAATTGCTCCTGGAGCTGTTCGCACATCTCAACCCAATGCCATACGACGCGGCAGCCCAGATGGAGCAGGACTTGACCGAGGATTTGCGCCGGGCGGGATACACGGTCACCGGAGGGCATTAAACGGCGTCGCCTGTCAGGAAGGTCGGCGATATGGCGGCGGCTGATTATTTCGTGCCGTGGAAACTATGGAACAATCCTTCTGGTTGGAGTAGCCGGGAGGTTACTCGGCGACGCGCTGGAGCCGGCAGAGGCATTACTTCCACGATTAAGTGGAGGCCCGGTCAATGGCGGCGTATTGGCACTTAAAAACTGTCGTGCGACCGCGACCGTTTGGTTAGAACTGGAATTGCCGTTGATAGCGGCCGCAGCGATGTTGTTCGTGCTTGGAGATTGCGGCGCGATCTTGTGGGGGTGCCATTCTGTAAATCTCAAAACCAAACTGGTGAAGAAAACAAGCGATAAGATCCAGACACCAGTGAAAAGGTTGCGCTTAAATTTCAGGTATTTCGAGAGCTTGTCGAAGCCATCGTCTTTGGCGAAAATGCGCTCCAGGTCCTTCTGGTCGAGTAGATCCGTATAGCGATTCTGCAATGCGATGAAGTCCTCTTCCAACCTCTCCTTGTCTTTGTTGAAGATAAGAACCGTTGCGGCCAGGTGGATGCTTGAAAACCCGATGATCGTAAATCCGATGATCGCCAAGGACGGAGTCATGACGCCAGTAAATGAGCTGTCCGTGACGACTTTGACAATCACGCTCGAAATGAAAAAACCTACGAAAGCGATGAAATTCTTCTCCAGTTTATCTCCAAGAGCCTCGGCCAGCTTGCTCGCTTTCTGAGAAAAGTCGGCTAGGAAATCGGTGAGCTTGTTTTTCACCTCGATATACTGCCGGACGTTTTGTTTCAGATAGATTTCAAATCCAGATCGGATCGAGTTGAAGGTCCCCAGCTCGATCGGTAATGCGCCGCCTTTCCAGTGAAGAGAAATGATGTTGCGAGCCAACCCCATTTTATCGGAGAGTCCGCCCCCCGAGTAAACCCATTCATAGACCCTGTGGAGTTCGGAAACCATCGAAGGGTCAACCGCCGAAAGATCAAGGTCGCCGCTGATAGAACGGTATCCGTTTAGTTTGAACCACAAAGTCTCGCGGTCTCCTTCAATCCGGAACCTGGAAATATCCGCAAGGAAGGTGACACATGAGACGAAGCACAGTTTATCGAAAAGCGCGTTCAGACGCTCGTCGGGTGATCGTGTTACAAGGAAAAAGTCATCGGGCACTATGGCGGAATCATCATCTTCGAAATGAGCCAGTTCACTCCGCTTTAGCCGGAGTTCAGCTCTCCGCCGGGGTTTTTCCTCAGAGCGTGCCTTTGGGCAAAAGAGGGTCGTCTTGGTCTGGAAATCTCTTGTTCCTTCAATGGTCTGAATTGTCAGGTTTGCATCCAGGCGGGCAATTTCGGCAAAAACCCCGAACATTTCTCGCAACGGTTTCGCCTCCAGCGTTTGAACGAAGGCGTCCAGGGAGTAAAGTGACAGGATGCTGCAATCCGTGGATTTATTGATTGTGATTCTCAGGGAAACTCGGTCTCCTGGTTCGCCGACCTGGATATGGGTTCGAACTTGATCGAGAAAATCCTTCAAACGTTCGCTATCCTTGGAATTGATGGAGAATGACTCAGAATCAAACGCGACCGCGATTGTCATACCGTCACGCGAGGGAAGGGACGAGAATACCGTTCTCGCGGCGTCGATAGAGGGGCAGACCGGCCTTTCGCCCATAAACTCCCACTCACCCAGAGTGAAAGTTTCCTTGGCGACGACTAACGCGGAATCTGCTAAAAAGAGATTCGCTATTGAAGGTGGCGCCTCCATCGCCTTCGTCAATTAGAAGCCCTCAGGTGCTGCACAGACTTGCTCGCTAGGCTCTGAATACTCCTCGCGCCGACGGGGTTTGGAATCACGATAGGGGTTTGGGTCGGAAAGCTCTCGAACCCGACGTCGCTTCGTATGAAAACCCCCCTTGTGCCGTCCTTTAGACTGGCCGCCCGTATCGCGTCAGCGTCGATCGTATCCTTGATTTCAATGTCGATCTGGTCCGTCAAGGCGAGCTTTGTGCGTCGGCGTTTCTTGACTATCTCCGGGACAATGTCAAAAGTCTCATCAAAGCCTTTTTTCTCGGGCAGTTTTCCGACTTCCTGCTGAATCTTGGCGACTTCCAAAGCCGGATTTATCGGTCTATACGCGCCGAAGACGTTTGCGAGCATGTCTTTGTGAGAATACCTGGCACGGGTGTTGAAAAACGTGATTAGATGGTTCCTGAATTGGTAATAATCAGGCTTGAAGTCCTTTTTCAGACGCCGGGCGAGAAGAGCTTCGATCGAAGCAAAGGCCGTATTGGTGTTGAACTCGTCGGTGGTTTGCTCTTCCAACTCCAGGAAGTTGCTCCACCAAAACCTGGCTATGGTTGAGTTCGAATCGGAGACCGAGACGGTCTTCACATCACCGTCGCCGTCAAATTCAACTAGACAGGCTTTCAGGACTTTCCTTTCAAACGGTAGGCCGTGGTCGTGCTTTCTATACTTCTCGTCGAGGAACTTCGAATTGAAAACTTTAGCCAATAGCACCGAGAGGCCATTGCCATTCCTGAATAAAAGTTGGAAGAGCGTGCCGCGTTGCAAGTCGGTGATTTGACCGTGTTCCTTCTGGGCGGCTTTCTCCTTGATTAGCAAGCGTTTTGCGATGGTTTCAGAAGCCTCATCGAAATTCTCGGCGTTCTCGATCACCTTGCCCAGTTGGGCACGGACCTCGGACGTGCTGGCGGTCCAAGCGAAGCGGCGTTTCTCCTCCTTCTCCGCCACGGAAGCGAGCAGGTCGTTCACGAAAGAGTCCAAATCCGCATTGTCTCCGACAACGTCGCGTTTTACCTCTTTGGTGTCTATGTCGATTGGGTGAACTGAATAGGCGAGCTTATTTATGGTGGTCATTTTAGGCATCTCCCGACATTAGCGCAGCGTTTTGTCTGCGTCCCTACGTCCCTAGAGAACATGGAACTGGGAGCACTTTAGCCACCTTCTGCGTGGGAATGCAACTGGATTCTCTCCACCTCCTAACGGCAGTTTTTGCCTATCGGGTTTTAGCCTCCCAGCCTTTGGCTGGAACGGCCTGAGCAGGGTTCCCGACCCGGTGAGTCGGAGGGAGAAAGCGATAGAAAGACACGCTGGACTTCCCGCACCTACGGAATCGAAACGCCCTGGCTCTCTTTTAGATTGCCCTCCGCTCGCCCACCGAACCATTCTCCCACCGGATGAACCGCTTCAACTTTAAGCGCCCGGTGGCGGCCTCAACGCTCCTGCTCGCCAGCCTGATTTACGGTCAAGACCCGATGCGGAGCGTGATGACCATGGGCTTTGGCAACATCGCCACGCTCAAATGCACTGGCAGCCTGCCTCAGAATGTCAGTTACGCTTTGAAAAGCAGATTCATCTCCGCCTTCCTCGAAACGGGGCCGGAAGTTTCCCCAAAGCTATGAGCATCGAAGAGTTGAATCAGCATCCGTTGAATCAGGCGGCGTTAAGACGGCTGAGGGCCGAGAGATTGGCGGGCGACCAGCATACGGCGCCTCTTCTGACATTGGCGCTGGCGGGGGTGGAGGAAGGGCAGGAGGACAGGGAAGAAGCGATGACGGTGGCGGCATATCTGTTCAGCCCCGGAGCGCAATCGCGGGCGGTGGAGATTCTCGCCGACGATCTGGAGCCGGAGGACGTTGCGACGTTAGCGTTGTCGGACCTTCTGGACACGGCGTTTCATTTGCTGCGGAGGCAGCCGCCAAGAGATTGACGGTCGGGCAATCGGCACCAGCACCAATCTGGTCGCTGCCTACGCCTGGCTTAGCGTGTTCGCCGATACGGCGCCAGGTTCCGCTGTGACCGGGTTCAAATGAACGAACTTGCCCTCGAATTGGATGCCGCCGCCCTCCAGCAAGCGCAGGCCCTCGCCGCTCAGTTTAAAGCCGGGAACTGGCAGGCCCCGATTGCCCGGATGATTCCCGAAGGTGACACCCGCCTCAAGCTGGGCGCCATCACCGTCGGCGCCAAGAACTCGCTCGCCATGATCAACGGCAAGACTCTGGCCGAAGGGGAGGGGCTATCATTCCCATCAAGCCGGCGGGCGGCTTGAGAATCAAGTGCCTAAAGATCCAGAAAGACTCGGTGCTGATCGCGGTGGAGGGCGAGGATACGCCACGGGTTCTCCAGATCAAGTAGGCGAAGGCCAGGGAAGCGGGGCGCGGGGGGGGCGGAAGGGCCGCGAGCGGGGCGAAAGAAAGCCCGCGCCGTCAACGTGGGCTTGAGGCCGATGCCTTGGCGCGGGCGCAGGCGACGCCATGAGGCGTGCTGCCTGCTCCTGCAACCACGCCAGCACTTCGGACTGCGGGATACGCTCCTGCTTGGGCTTGTCTTTCATGCTTGTTTTGGGGAGCTGATGCTCGGTCTGCCGGCGGACTGGGCCGGCAGAACGGGGATCAGTGCCGAGGAATAATCGTGCTTGACAGGTAGAAGCCGAAACCTATGATGGGCGAATGGAATCTGAAAGCGTGGTCAACGAACCGTTCGTATGATCAATAATTGGCGGTCCACCCGGAAATGAAACGTGTTAACTACCGTAAGCTGGCATTTGAGTATTACCCGCCAGTCTGCGCTCACTGTGGTTTTGGTATTGCGGACGTTCTGGAAGTCTGTCACCTCGACTGCAATCGCGATAACAATGGGATCAGTAACCTGGTAATCCTATGCCCCACCTGCCATAAAATGCATGACTTGGACCTGATCTCCACCCAAACCATTTGCACGATGCGTGACCGGCCGAAGGTGGTCCGGTGGTCGAAGCGGATGAAGGACGCAGGCGCAAAAGCGGCGCTGAGTCGCAGGCGCAGAGAACTGGCGCGTGGCCGGAAACGGCGTTTAGCTGCCCTCAAAGCTGCCGCCACGCGAGCACGTAACGGAACGGCAAGGCCCAATTCAGAATGACTGCCATTGGTGCGGCTTGTCCTGATGCTCGGCCTGCCGGCGGTTAGGCCAGCAGACCGTGGATCAGTGAGTTCACCGCTGGCCAGAACGTGACTCAGGTCGTCAGGAATGGATCGTCCCGCTTGCGGATGCCCCAGCCCTTGGGGAACCGCTTCACGTCGTAGATGTGGCCGGCGCGGGAGCGCAGAACGCGACGGCCGGTGAGGGGGGCAAAACCACCGCACCGCGCCGCCACGCTCCAGCGCCACGGCGATAGGCTAGATGCATGTCGGACGCCACATTGACGGGGATCAAGCCACAGAACCAACAGGAGCAGCAGCAGGCCAGCGCGACAGTTTCATGAGCGCAAGCGACACCATGAGCCATGCTGCCGGGAGGGCGGGGGAGGGGGCGCCGGTGCGTGTTCGTCCACCCGGTTGTCAGGTCGAAAACCCGGTAGGATCGATGGCGAACGATGGCTAATAAAATGGCTAACAGATTATAGGGGAACCATACTGAACAATAGTGGCGGAATAGGCTTGAATAGTCCGTAAAATCAGGGCATTCTGCCTTTGAAATCGAGCCATCAAAGCCCGATTCCGACCCTCGCCTCCCTAATTCCTAACTGACAGCTAAAAAGAAGCCTGCCTCTCGTGGCAGGCTTCTTCCCAGGCGCTCACACCGTCATCTTCCTGAGCCTATGCTCAGCCTACGGCGTCGTGGCCACGCGCGCCCGGCCCTTGGCCCAATTCTTCAGTCCAGTGATTTGTTCCGCCATCAGCTTAGACAACGGCACAAACTCGGTCAAAACCTGGGCAATCCCGAGATCAGTCGGCTCCTGCTCCTCATCGAAGGCGGCGTATAGCGCCTCAATGAACACGTTTTCGATCTCGCTGCCGGTCAGCCCGTCACTGGCCCGGGAGAGTTGAACAATGTCGAAGTCCTTCGGGTCGCGGTTGTATTTGGCAATTTGGATGGTCCAAATCGCCTCCCGCTCTGTCTGGTTGGGCAGGTCCACGAAGAACATTTCATCGAAGCGACCCTTCCTGAGCATCTCCGGCGGGAGTTGGGATACGTCATTGGCCGTGGCCACAATGAACACGGGACTTCGCTTCTCGCTCATCCAGGAGATGAAGGACCCGAACACCCGGGCGGAGGTGCCGCCGTCCGTCGAGCCAGAGCTTTTACTCCCCGCGAACCCCTTTTCAATCTCATCAATCCAAAGCACGGCCGGGGCAATCGCCTCGGCGGTTTGGATGACCAAGCGCAGATTGGACTCCGACTGACCAACCAACCCGGCGAAGATCCGCCCGGCATCCAGTTTGAGCAGCGGCACGCCAAACACCTTGGCAGTGGCCTTGGCCGTGAGCGATTTGCCCGTGCCGGGGATGCCCACAATGAGTAGGCCCTTGGGCATGGGCAGACCGTAGTCGACCGCCTTTTGCCCGAAAGCATTCCGGCGTTTCAAAAGCCAGGTCTTAAGCACGTCCAACCCGCCGATGGAATCCAGTGATTCTCGGGTCTCGACGATTTCAAGCAGGCCGTTCTTCTTTACCGCCTGGGCTTTCTCGCGGGCGACCACCGCCGGAACAATTGCTTTGGCCTCCACGACCGAGAGGGCGAAGGCATTCTCGGCTTCAACGGTGGTCAGGCCGCTGGCGGCATCCAGGGCGGTTTCTCGCTCTGCCTTCGCCATGGGGGACAACTCAGCGGATTCCATGATGCCATCCAGCACCGGGCCCAAGGCGGCTTTGTCCGGCAGGGCGAACTCGATGACGGTCAGTTCGCGCTCCAATTCGGGCGGCAGAACCAGCCGGCAGCCCAGAATAATGAGGCTCTTGGACTTGGTCTTGCCCTCCTGGAGCGCGTCCTTCAACTGCCGGACCAGTACCGGGTTGGGATCCCCGGCCAGGAACATCTGGAAGTCCTTCAGGACGCAGAGCGATTTCTCCGGCAGCTCCCGGATGGCGAGCAACGCCTCCAGCGGGTCATTGACCTCCCGCACGGATTTCTTTTCGGTGTTGATGAGGCCGGCGGTAACGCTCCAGCAATGGAGACCAAAGCCGACCTCCTGGGCGATGGCTTTCAGTTCGGCCTCGACCCGCTGTTCCTCGGGCGAGACCAGGTAAAGGCCGGGATAGCCGGCCCGGATGTAATGAATGATCTTATTTCTCACAATTTCCTTTCGTTTGATGGTTTGGGTTTGGAGGAAAGAGCCCCGGTCGCGAGCGTCATGGTGCGCGGACCTTTTTCGAAGGGCGCGGACCGCCGTGCGGGCAAACCGGGGCTCGAATGATGGTACTAATGCGGTGTGCTATGTCAGGTTCGTCGGTAGGCTGGCATTGTGACGAAGGCGACGTCATCGGCGTTGAGGCCGACGCCGACGTCCTGCGCCCACGCCTCTGTTTCGGTTGGCCAGGGATGGCCCTCTACCGGACAGGCCCAGTATTTGATCGGGCTTTCCGGCGGCAGGTTGGATGCTGGAATCAAGGCAACCAGGGTATTGGCGGGCAGGATGCGCCGCTCCCCGGGGTTGCCGTGGACGGTCTCACGGGTGGTGCGTGCCATTTTCATGGTGAGCGTCCTGTTTGTCAGGTCCCTGGGTTGCTTCTGAAGGGTTGACGTTTTCGGCCAGGGCAATGGCTTTGTTGAGCCTCGCCATTGGTTCCGTGAGGTTCTTTGACCAGTTTTCCTGGACGTTCTTTGCCGCCGCCACCAACTCCGGCAGCACATTGGCTGCGTGAGTGGCGTAACGGCTATCAGGGACGAAGTCGAGCCGGCCGAAGCAGGCTTCCTTGGCCGGGTCGTGTCTTCGCCGACCGAGTATTCTTACGGTTGGAATCACCTTGTCGTTGTCCATTTCAGCAAAGCGCCAGGGCAACGGAGTGATATGTCTTAGCAGTTCAGTCAGCTTCATGTTCTCCTTTCTTTAATGTTGGCCGGCGTCGAAGCACTGCCGGCAGACCTCGATCCCGCCCGGGCAGCCGACGAGATACGGGACCCTTTCACCGCAGTCGCCGCACTTCTCGGCCGTGCCGAGCAGTTTCCGGGCTTCGAAGATGAGTTGGTTCAGGGTTGCGATGTAATCTTCGGAAGTGGTCTCGAAGGGATTGCCGTCCAGGCCTTCCTCGCCCTCGTGTGTCAACAGGGAGACGTTTTGCACAAAGCCGAGCAGTTGAGGCTGGGCTTGGGCGGCGTTGACGACCGCTGTCAGCGCGGCCTGGTCGCCGTCGAAGGCTTCACAGGCATCACAGCGTTGAATCTCATAACGCGGAGATTTGTCGTTGCCGGCGTTGCAGAGAATCCAGCCCTTGCCGGCGCAGGCCGGGCATTGTTCCGGGAAGAGTTCAGGCATTGGCGTTTCCTTTCTCCTTATCGAACTTGGTTCCAGCGAACTCGACCCAAACCCAGGCCGCTACGTAACAGCCGTTGTCATTGCCTTCGCTGAGCGTGGCGTTGTCGTGGATTTCAATCACGCCCGCTTCCACGCGCTGTTCCCGGGCCAGGTCGATGATTTCGAGCCGTCTTACTTCGGACTGAACGTGGCAGGTCTGGCAAAGGCCGTCCTCCATCACAAAGTCGCCGGGTTTCTTGCATTTAGAGCAGAGCATTGAGGGTGGTCCTTTCCCATTGCAGACAGGTTTCCCGGGAGGGATGCGAGAAGGCGACGACTTGCGGGGAGGAGGCCAGGCGTACTTCCCAGTGTTGGCTTGCCGGGTTGAATTCGACCGCGCTGGCGCGTTGCACGTCCAGCCGGCCCAGTTCCCGGAGCGGCAGGGCCTCGGTCCATAAGCACCGGACGGTGCCGTCCGGGGTAAATGTGATGATGTGTTCATTCATGGTTTTGTTATCGTTCTCCCTCCCAGTGCCGCACCGCCCGGCGCAGCACGGCGCGGAAGCTGTGGCCCTCCCGGTCGCAGAAGAGGCCAATATCGGTGATCAGGTCCGCGATGTTGTAATCCTCGGGATTGGCCAGTCCGGTGTATTGGCAGATCCCCTCGGCGGCCCGTTCGGCAATCTGGCCGTTGGTCAGTGATTCCCGGCCGGCGGCGCCCCTGGCGTCGGGATCGAATTGGTGCGGTTTTGCCTGTTCAGCCGCGCACTCTTCGCAAAGCCAGGCTTGCCTGTTTTGCGGCAGGGGATGAATGGATTTGGCCTCCGAATAGGGCTTGGCGCAGCCCTCGCAGCAGGGTTGAATGCTCATGTTGAATGTTCCTCCATAAAGCCTGACGGCCCGGCTGAACACCGGGCTGTCGGGCAGGATTGTGGTTTGAACTGGTTGGGTTAATGGCCGGGTACTGGCCGGTCCTTCTGGAAGCCGAAGTAAAAGCGAGGATGGTGCTGAAACAAGAGCGACCCCAGTTGGTTGTCGGCCTTGCGTCTGACCACCGCCAACGGCGCCATAAACCCCAGCACCTCAAAGTCGGCGGCCAGTTCCGCCGCGTTCCACACCGGGCCGTGCCGGGCTTGCAGGACGGGACGTTCTGCCGTCGCGGCGTTGATTTCCAATAGCCGTGCTCGCCGGACGGCTTCGGCTGTTTCAATCAATGTCGTTTCCATGGGTTTCAGGTTTTGTCGATGACAAGCAGCGTGGCTCG
>Ga0181517_10001882_pt1 | contig 22438 bp, 18 predicted proteins | sample PEATcosm2014_Bin_31_FD_119748 | JGI IMG/M metagenome (GOLD analysis project Ga0181517, IMG submission 119748) | Peatland microbial communities from MTU Mesocosm Facility, Houghton, MI, USA - PEATcosm2014_Bin01_30_metaG | ecosystem: Environmental > Terrestrial > Soil > Wetlands > Peat | place... | reverse complement strand
CCGCGCCGCGATCAGCTTCTGAATGGCCTCGCGCGTAGGCACCAGGACCTTGCCGCCCATGTGCCCGCACTTCTTGGCGGACGAAAGCTGATCTTCAAAGTGAACCGCAGCCGCACCCGCCTCAATCATGGCTTTCATCAATTCGAACGCATTCAGAACACCGCCAAAGCCTGCCTCGGCATCGGCCACAATGGGCAACATCCAGTCGACAGAATTGCTGCCTTCCGCATGGGCAATTTGATCGGCTCGAATAAGGGCGTTGTTGATGGAGCGCACCACACTGGGAACGCTATTGGCCGGATAGAGACTCTGGTCCGGATACATCTGGCCGCCCAGATTCGCGTCCGCCGCCACCTGCCATCCGCTCAGGTAGATAGCCTTCAATCCAGCCTTGGCCATCTCGACCGCCTGGTTTCCGGTCAGGGCGCCAAGCGCGGGAATATACTTCTCGCGATGAAGCAGGCTCCAGAGCTTCTCCGCGCCTGCCCGGGCGAGCGAATACTCCACCCGAACTGTTCCGCGAAGCCGCCTCACGTCCCTGGAATCGTAGGTGCGGGTGATTCCCTCCCACCGGGATATGCCCCACTCCCTGCCGTTCGAATTGCTCTTGCTCATCTACCTCTCCTTTTGTGCGGTATGCCCGCACCGCCCTCGGAATATGTTGCGAGTTAAAGCCTTTCATTCCTGGAGCGCAAGACCCGCTCGTCCGATTCGGGCGAGTGGACAACGATGCCCAGCCAGCGCGATAATCGGAGCGCCGCGGAAGCAGGCAAGCACAGATGGAAGTTAGGATTGCGTAATCACATGCAATATGCGATCTCACCGTGGATTCGGCCGGTAACTGGAGTCGGAGGCTAATTTCGAAAGCACGACCACCTGTCAACCGGATTGGATAGGCTTCTGAAAGGTGCGCAAGAAATGAAGATTGGACCGCAGCTCTTGAAGGATTTGCACAAGGCGCTTAACCTTCGCCACGTATCCGCGGGAGTGGCCATGCTGAACGAAACAGAAGCAGCATGGTCAAAGCTGCTGCCCGGCGATGCGCATGCAACAGAGTTGCTTATACTGATTGCGCAATGGATCGATGTAGGCTACCGCGATTACCATCTTCTGGATTCTCTTCTCACCAGATTCTCGGCCAAATTCCGTCAGAAACTTCCCTTGCAGGATTACGTTCGCCTGCGCATGGTGGAGGGCTTCAGGGCTCTCTCCGCGGACGAATTGGATAAAGCCATTGAGACCTTCGATTTTGTTTTGACGGCCGAGCAGGACATGGCAGAGGAGCAACCGATGACGCTGGCTCATTTCTGGAAAGGCCGCGCGCATCGCAAGAAGGGCGAATACGAGTTAGCTCTCAAAGAGATTGTGCTGGCGCGCGAGCAATCGCAGCAGTCCAGCGACAATTCCGTTTTTACCGCGGTAATTCAGGTGCAGGAGAGCTGGCTGCTCTTCCAGAAGGGTCTGAAGAAAGATGCTCTGCGTTTGCTCAGTCATGCCGAAGCGACGCTGAAAGATACCGACCATTATCTTGCGCGAGGCAATATCGAATCTGCGCGCGGCCGCATCGTGCGGCGTTCCGGTGAATATACGAAAGCTCTGGAACATTACGATCGCGCCATTTCGATTTACTCTCAAGGCAACGCCGATCATCGCAACGTCGCTCGCGTGCTGGTGAATGCCGCCTATGTGAAACGGCTGCTGGCATTGCAGATTCGCAAAAAGATCGATGTGCGGGCCGACAAGACGAATCAGGATCGTCCCCATCAACTTGCAGCGAATAGTTCGTTGGCCATGCGCAACCGCTATCAGCAACTGTGCAGCGAGGCGATTCTGCAACTGCGCCGCGCACGGGAGATTTATACGCTGCACGATGATTCGCGTGGGCTCGGAACAGTGATCGTGCACTCCGGATATCTGCATCTGGACGGCGGCGATATCGATCGTGCGGCAAGAGAAGCGATCGAGGCATATCGAATTGGACAGGAAAAGAACGACCAGATCCTGATGGCGCGTGCGCGCGTGCTTCAGACCGCGACGGAGAACTCCAAGATAGAGGAGCAGCTTGGCGAGGATATCGACATGGCTCTCTACGCGAATCATGCGATGGAGCTGAGTGAAGAAGCCTTGTTCTTGGCCCGGCACACGCAGAACCGCCGCTTGCTGGCCGCCGCGCACATCGCGCGCGGCATGACAGCCGCCAACGATTTCTTCCAGGATTGGGACCTGGCCAAGCGATGTGCGAGCGAGGCGACCGATCTTATCAAGGCTGGCGAAAACGATCATCTGCTGGATGAACTCGCAGCCTTGAAGTCCTATATCATGCACGCGTCCGGCATCAACGACACCCTTCGCGGATGGTCCGAGGGGATGGTTGGCGATAAGACGTTTCAGCAGATCACCGAGGAATTCGCCGAGATCGTGATTCCCAAGGTATGGCTGCGCGAAGAAAGAAAGATTTCGAAAGTGGCAGAGAGTCTTTCCGTCTCGCCGAAGAAAGTCCGCCGCATTCTGCGCAATGTCGGCTGGCTCGAAGCGGGCAACTCCGCCCCGCCCGGTAGGGAAACTCCAAAACCAGCCGCCCGATAGATACATTTTCGAGCCCGCACACGGTCGCAAAAGAGCCAACCGGCCGCGATCAGCGGCGGAATAAAATTCTCCATTTCATCACATCGGCCTGTGCTGACCGTCACAGCGCGGGAAGACCGTCAAGTGTGAAGTGCAGGTATGGCCGTCTCCGGGCCTCCGTTTACCCCCGAAAATCCCCCCCCTGGAGGACAGCATGCAGTATCTTCTCACCTTAGAGATGGCGTCCCCGCTCCTGGAGACGATCAGGCCGAGCCTGACGTCGCATGACTCCAGCCAAGAATGCAGCCTCGAACATTGGCTGGAGGTTCGCAAGCTGGTTAATGCGGAAGATCCTGATTTTAGTGGTTATGTGTTCGACGATGCCTTGTTGTCGCCCACTAGTTTCATGAGGGGAGAGCTTCGCTAGAAGTGAAATCCCCCTCCGCAAATTAGCACTTCACCCGTCACGTAGTCAGAAAGTGGACTGCAAAAGAAGAGTACTGCGCCGGCGGCTTCGTCTGGCGTTCCCAGCCGTCCCAGCGGACAAGCGTTCTTCACGGAATCAAGCAGACTTGGTTGAACACCGAGGCGAATTTCGTGACCGTGCATATCCAACTTGGCCTGGTTGTCGCTCAGGGGTTGAACGAGCCGTGTGCCAATCAGGCCAAATCCAACCGCATTCACGTTGACGTTGTATCTCCCCCATTCTTTCGCAAGCGTCTTGGTCAGGCCGATAATGCCAGCTTTTCCAGCCGAATAGCCGGCCTGGCCGGGGTTCCCGTCGGTTCCCGCAATCGAGGTGATGTTCACAACTTTGCGCATCACGCACTGCGACTTGGCGATCTCTTTCTTCGCCGATTCACGGATAAATCCAGAGGCCGCGCGCAGCAGCCGGAACGGTGTAACGAGATGGATATCGAGCATCGCCTGAAATTGCTCGTCGCTGGTCTTCTGGATCACGTTGTCCCAACTGTAGCCGGCGTTGTTCACGATGATGTCGATCGCGCCGAATTCAGTGAGCGTAGCATGAACAACCATATCCGGAATCGCCGGGTCGGTCAGGTCTCCGGTCACGTGGCGTACCCGGTCCGGGCTGCCCAATTCAGCCTTGGATTCCCGCAGCACATCTTCGTCAAGGTCGTTGATCATCACCTGGGCGCCCGAAGTGACCAAACGCCGGGCGATTGCCCTCCCAATGCCCCGCCCCGCGCCGGTTACGAGCGCGGTCTTGCCTTGCAGAGTGAATGGGATGCCCGACGTGTTTTCCGCTGCCGTTGCGAATCTCTCGAATTCCATCGCGACCCTCCTCTGAGCCCGAAGTACGCTGCATTGCAGCATAGTAAATGCTGCGATGCACAAAAGAAAAGATGCCGGACTGAAAAAATATTGCAAGTTACAAATTGGCAGGCAACCTCGCCGAAGAACCTCTCGTCCCCCGCCGATGCTGCGAAGTGCATGTGGCTGTATGCGCTTCGCCCTTCACCCCGGTTTGCGCATCCTCCCAATGCACGCAAGCCGGCATCGGCGGCAGCCGGCAAATCGGTCCCGGCAGCGCCGGCGTCACAATTTGGGCGCGATCTGCACCCTTCCGCCCCTACGATCAAGGAACTGAAGAATTCAAAGCGAAAGGATTCGTGTTATGAACAACCGTGAAGTCGTAGTTCTGAGTGCGGTTCGAACTCCCATCGGCAAGTTCGGCGGGGCTTTGAAAGACGTCCCCGTTACCGATCTTGCCGCCAAGGTCATCTCCGAAAGTGTGCAGCGCTCCGGACTGAGCCCAGCTGAAATCGGAAATGTAGTCTTCGGAAATGTCATCCACACAGAAGCGAAAGACATGTACCTTGCGCGCGTAGCGGCATTGCGCGGCGGCCTGCCTGTCGTTACGCCTGCTCTGACCCTGAATCGCGTGTGCGGCAGTGGCTTGCAGGCCATTGTTAGTGCCGCCCTCGCGATTGCTCACGGGGATTCCGACACGGCGATAGGCGGCGGAGCCGAGTCGATGAGCCGGGCGCCCTATTGGATGAACTCTGTGCGCTGGGGTGCGCGCATGAATAACACAACCGCTGTGGATGTTCTGGTAGCCGCGCTCACCGACCCGTTCGAAGAGATTCATATGGGTCTGACTGCGGAGAACGTCGCGCGCAAATGGGGAATCACCCGGCAGGATCAGGATGAACTGGCGGTAGAAAGTCATCGCCGCGCAATCAACGCAATCCATGACGGCAAATTCAAAGACCAGATCGTTCCGATCGAGCTCAAGACAAAGAGCGGATCGACTCTTTTCGACACCGACGAATCGCCGCGCAGCGATGCGTCCATGGAGAACCTGAGCAAGCTCAAACCGGCATTTGACAAGGACGGCACCATCACCGCGGGCAACTCATCCAGCATCAACGATGGAGCGGCGGCGCTGGTGCTCATGGAGTTGCATGCAGCGCAAGAGCGCGGGCTCAAGCCGATAGCCAAGCTGATCGACTATGCGGTGACGGGCGTCGAACCCGGAGTCATGGGAATCGGCCCGGTGTCGGCCGTCAAACAGTTATACCAGCGAACCGGCCTGAGCAATGATCGGATCGATGTATTTGAAGCAAACGAAGCTTTCGCGGCGCAGGTGCTCGCCGTCCGGCGCGAACTGGATCTTCCCTGGGAAACAACAAACCCCAATGGCAGCGGCATTTCTTTGGGACATCCTCTTGGAGCCACGGGAGCCATCGTCACCGTGAAGGCGATCCATGAACTGCACCGGGTCGGCGGCCAATACGCCCTGGTCACCATGTGCATCGGCGGCGGGCAAGGAATCGCTGCCATCTTCGAATCCATGAATTGAGAAGGGAGAACCCAATGGCAACAGCAACCTTGTCCGAGGTCATCGTAAAGTCATCCAAACCACTGGAAGGCAAAGTCGCGCTGATCACCGGTTCCTCGCGGGGCATCGGGCGCGCTATCGCGAGAGAGCTGGTCAACAAGGGAGCAACGGTGGCAATCAACTGTCGTACCGGGCTCCTCGCTGCCGAAGAGGCCAGAGACGAATTCGAACATGTCGGCGGCAAGTGCGAAGTCTTTCAAGGCGATATAGCGGAACATCAGGAAGCCCGCAGGGTCGTCAAAGAAGTCCTCGCGGTTTTCAATCGAATTGATATCCTCGTGAACAACGCTGGCATCACCCGCGATCGAAGCATCCGCAAAATGACGGACGACGATTGGACCGAAGTGATCGAAACGAATTTGAATGGCGCTTTCTACTGCACCAGCGCCGCGATCCCGGCGATGATCGAGCAGAACTTCGGCCGCATCGTCAGCATCGCGTCCTTTGTCGGTCAGGCCGGCAACTTCGGCCAGGCAAACTATGCAGCCAGCAAGGCGGGCCTCATTGCATTCACAAAAGTGCTGGCCATGGAGTTGGCAAAATACAACATCACTGCCAACGTGATCGCGCCTGGATTTACGGCAACAGACATGCTGACCGCCATCCCTCCCGACCGTCTGGAAAAGCTTTTGGAAAGGATCCCCTTGCACCGTTTGGCGCATCCGGAAGAGATCGCCAAGGCCGCTGCATTCCTCATCTGCGACGGGGATTACATCACGGGGCAGCAAATCAACGTGAACGGCGGAGTGTACATGTAACATCTGGGCTTGCGGCCAGCGCCGCAACCGTGCGATTTTGTAAGCACACGATTGTAGCGCCGGCCTCCTGGCCGGCTGTGGTGCGGGCGTCCTCGCCCGCACCTCTTCAAGAGCGATTACCCAATCAGAAAGTCATGAATATTAGCGCGAGCGAGCGCCAAGCCACGCATCGATGTGGGGCCAAGTCTGCTGGTGAGCGCGACTACCGGCCATGATTCCAATGTGCCCGCCGGAGACGCGCAAAATCTCAGTGTCGGTGCTTCCGATTCTGGGCAGGATTGTCTCCGATTGGCAAGGTGGAGTAAGGTGATCGCCATCGGCAATCACGGTAAGCAGGTTCGCACGCAGGCGCTTCAAGTCAACGAGTTCGCCGCGAATCTTCAACTCGCCTTTGAGCAGGCGATTATTACGGTATAGATCGACAATAAGCTGGCGGTAAGCTCCGCCAGCCATGGGATAGATGTCCCTGACCCAAGTGTTCATGGCATGCCAGGATTCAACGGCGCGCGCATCGTCCAGGTTATCCCAGAGCTTGACGTAATTCGTCACGTAGTTTTCGACCGGCTTGAGGGCCTTAGATCCATAATCGATCATCTCGCCCGGCATATTGCCGAAGGTGTCGAGCACCCGATCGATGTCGAAATACCGTTCGTCCGTCCAGCGCGCGAAAGTCAATTTCTCGCGGTCTGAAAAATCGAGCGGCGCGGTCAGCAAGAGCAAATTGCGCAGTCCATCGTCCGGTCGCATCGAAGCGTAGATTGTGGTGATAATTGCGCCGATGCACCAGCCAAGCAAGCTGAACTCATTTGATCCGGAGAGCATCTTCATCTTGCGAATCGCCCTCGGCATATAGTCCAGCGTGTAGTCATCGAATTTAAGGTTCTTATCCTCTGCGCCTGGAGTTCCCCAGTCGAGAAGATACACATCGTAGCCTTTGCCGACCATGTATTCGACGAAGCTGTGACCGGGGCGAAGGTCCATGATTGTGGGGCGATTCATCAGCGCGAAGATCAACAGCAAAGGCACGCGATGACGCGCTTCCGCGGCAACCACAGGGATATATCGATAGAGCTTGGCCTTGTTCAAAGTCCAGACCAGCTCCTTGGGGGTTTGGCCGATGGCCGCTTTCGTCGTCAACAACCTGTGAAATGTCTTTAGTTTGTCGTCGACAACAGACCAACTGGTGGACAATTCCTCAGTCTGCATCATAATCGGCCCCTTAAACCTTTCTTGCACCGGCCCGGTGTGAAGATTTCGCTGCGGCGGCAGAGGGCAGAGTTACCGGCGGAGAAACTTCCGCGGCCGGCGAACGGCTGGCGGAAACCAATTCGGCGAGCCGATCCAGCTTGGCGTCCATATCGTCTAATCTCATCTCTAAATTGCCAAGCTGTTCGGCAAGGCTGACTATCTGCTGTCGTGAAGGTATCGATAACTGCTCAAGGGCCATCACCATGGCCTTGTCGAGAGCCTCGCGAAAAGGCGCTGACAAAGTGAGTGAGCCATTGAGCAGCGCGCCGGTCGCCTGCGCGTACTCCTCGCTATTGACCGCTTTGATCATCACCTTCGACATATTTTCGAGATATGCATCGCGCATGGCGCGGAACGCCTCGAACGGATCGACTGGAGCTGAGGTTCCATTGTCTGCGGCCATTTGAACCTCCCACTTTCATTTCAACATGAGCATATACCAAAGCGAGGCGGAGATATTGCCGATCGCGCGCTCCAATCTTCGAATTTCAGGAGCGCCCTCCGCCCCGCATCTGGTTCCCCCGCAAGGAGATCTACCGAAGAACGGTCTCCTCGAATACGTCGAGAAGCTCTTTTTGAGCTTCGACAACAACCTCAAACCCGCGCTGCATGGTCTCAGCCGTCGTGGCGGCAGGTGTTCCGGCATAGCCGAGCTGATTCTTCGCGGTCTCAAACGCCGCCTTGGTTTGCTTCGCGGAATAGTCAAGGGCCGTCTTCTGTGCGGCGATCGTGTGTTCAATGGCCTCCTTGGCAACCTTCTTGGCTCCATCCAGGTTGCCCGTGGCCTTGATCTTGCGTTCCTTCACCAAATCCGCCAGTGCATGAGTTTGGTCAACAACGATGTCGATTGCACCCTTCTGCGTGTCGGCAAAATGTTCGGCCGCCGTCGACGCCAGATTGAGCATGAGTAAGCCGGGCTCCACCAACCCTTGTTTCTTCCAGGCGGCGACAACTTCATTGTTCTGCTGAACTGCTACTTCCAGTGCCTTCTTTTGGATTTCGGCCAACCGATCAACGCCGCTAGTATAGAGCTGAGTCATTGATTCGATTACGTCGATTTGCTCTCCTTCGGCAGCCATCACCGGCTCGCCGGTCGAAGTTTCTTTTGTTTTCATCTCTTTCTCCATCCTGCGCCCGTGCGCTGCGTGCTATGCTGCAATGCAGCATAGGTTGATGTTCCCTCGCATCGCGAATTCTGTCAAGAGGTAAAATTGCAAAATATGGCGAAGAAAAGTGTAGTAATCAAAAAGTACGAGAATCGCCGCCTTTACGACACCACCAATAGCCGCTACGTGAACCTTGAAGAAGTGGCGCAGTTGCTGCAGCAAGGGAACGACGTTCAGGTGCTCGACGCGGCTTCCGGGGAAGACATCACCCGATTGATCCTCACCCAAATCATTGTGGAGGACGCCAAAGCCGCGGATTCGAACTTCCCGCTGGATCTGCTGCGGCAAATGGTCGTTGCATCCGGGCGCGCATGTCAGGAAAGCGCTTTGAAATATATGAAGGCGATGCTCGACATGTACCAGAGCACCTATCGCGCCATGCCGAATCCATTCGACTTCATGCCCGGTGTTCGAGCCGGGCAGGAGAATGCAGGGGACGGCAAGCGAGCGGCTGGGCCGGAAAACAGGCCGCCGGCGAACGGAGAATCGCCCCGCCCCAAAGACCCAACGGAAGTGCAGGACCTGAAAGGCCGGGTGGCGGAACTGGAGAAGCTCGTCTCCACGTTAGTTGCCGAAAAGACGAAGGGCAAACCAACTCCGAAGAGAAAGTAGATTGACTGGCCGAAGCGCCGCTTTCGGGCGTTCGCATTTGTAACTGCTTCGACCTTTCACGGCGAACCGCACCCTGAATGGGGCGCACGCTAGTGGATTTTTGAGTGTTCTCCTGCGCTTTCTGTGAATGCGACCGCACGCTTGGCTCCAAAAGGGCGACTGATAACGGCAACTATTTGCTTGCCACACAAGACATGCCAGGGTGACAGCCCCCACTACATGCAGTTGCTGCGATCCCAGGTTGGCAGTGACTTCTCAAACCGCAATTTTGAGGCAGTCCTGAAATTCAGTGTCATCGACGGAAAGACAGGCTCGCCGTCGATTCTTGCCGTCCACTCCTGGTGAATTTCCACTTCGCCGCCCGTCACACCCAAAGCAGAGGCTGCCGAATCGGGTAATTGCGGATGATCTCTTTGTCTGCTGGATCAGGGTTCAGCGTCTTCCACAGATCGATATACTGCTGGTCGTGAAAGGCGATGCCAGAGAAAAGCAGTCCCGGCGAGCGCACCGGCAGCGCGTCGAAATGCTCCACATCTTTCGCCCACTTCCAGGCGCCCTTGTCCTTGAGAAACGGATAGATGAACTCCGCGGCCTTGGCTAGCCCGCGTCCATCCGGAAGCTGGAAAGCAAGCGGGTCGGGGCTCAGCCCCTTGAGCGACTGGCACAGGCCGGCCGTCACATCGAAATTGAATATCGAATAGCTGTAAGGCTTGGTGCGCGTCAGTTCTTTCGGAAACGATCCGTCAACCGCCGCCTGGTCCGGCAACAGAGTCTCGCGGTAGCGCCGGTACACTTCATTTCTGACCGCCTCGTTGCCCACCAGGCGCGCGAACTCCGCGGCCTGCAGCGCCCAGCACATCGCGTGATTGTTCCGCGTGTCGCGCTCCTGTTTTCCGTGTTCGCTGTTCGATAGCCAATCGAGATAGTCGCTGAACCATGCGCCAACAGCGCGGCTGTCAGCTGCGCCGAGCATCTCGGGCATCAGGAAGCTCGCGGCCCTGGCAACTTCGACCAAATGCAGTGTGTCGATAATGCCATACGAGCGGCCCGTCGAAACACCTTGAACCGCCTGGGCAAACTGCAGGTTAGGGTTCATGCGCGTTGCGGGCGTCACAAACCACGCGCGCAGATGATCGCAGGCCCGCTGCCCAAAGCGCTTGTCCCCGGTGAGAATCCACGCAGCGGTCAGGGCCGGCATCTGCATCGAAAGCGCAATCATTGCCTTCCGATGTTCGTTGAAGTTCTCCGGATTGCTTTGCCCATCGCGGTTGATGTAGGGCCCATTCGGATTACTCGGATTCGGCCAGAAATAGTCCGCCTGAGAATAGAAATCGTGCAACCCGCCGGCGCTGCGGCCCGCCGGAAAAGCCGTGAGAGTAACGGGAGCCAGTAAGACATATCTGCCCGCTACATCCAGAATTCGCTGGCGATCTGTCGCGGCAACCAGCCGGAACGCCTCCGATTCCCTTGCGGGCCGTGCCACTCCTCGCGCAAAGCCCGTGGCTGTGGCCAGGCTGTAGGTTGCCGTCAGTTTCAGAAAGCTTCTTCGTCCAAGCGCGGTTGTGTGCGGCATTTTCCTCTTTCCTTGGCTTCCATTGCATTCTTGGCGCCCACGTCAGACTGACGCGAAACGCCCCGTAAATTACAGACCAGTTGACCCTCGGCAATGCAGCCGCCAACTTGCGAACTCGCCAACCCCGCGCCAGCGGTGGCTAACTTGCCAAATCGGGCGCAGTACAAAATCTTCGCCTGGATTCACCAGCTTGGGGACCCGTCAAACCCTGGCTTCTTGCCAGGGGGAAGGCTATCCCAATCTTTAACGTCCGTCTCGATAGCGATTCATCGTTCGAATCATTCCCGAATACCGTCAATCCCGGAAAATGCTATTCTACACAAAAGCGATAACGTGCATCATTTTGTCCTTGTCTCACAGTTCTTCCCGTCTGGCTGCGAAAGCTGATCACTGTAGTCAGACCAGGGCATTCCACAACTCCAGCTGCGCAAACCTCGAATCTCTTACGGAACGGAATACGAAATGACGAAGACCTCACGAGTGAAGCAGGCCGGGTGGCAGGTTGCATTGCTGCTCATCGCGGCAACTGGATTTGCAAGCGCACAGGCTGCTCAGCCCAAGCCGGCAGAGACCGCGCCAATCGCCCCCCCCGCATCGGTGGAGCGGGCGTCCGTGGGCGACTCGCCAGACGATCCGGGCCCGCTGGCCACCGATCTTTCCTCCGCAATCACCCATGCCGCGATCCGCAACGCAGCCCGCAAAGTGGCCGACTGGCAACTCGCCCAGGTTGAGCAGAAGTTCAATCAGCAATGGACCTTTGCGGCACTCTACGACGGCATGTTGGCCGCGTCGAAAACCACCGGCGACCCGCGCTACAACGGCGCGATGGTTCGCATGGCGCAGCGCTTCGACTGGAAGTTGCTGAACAACCGATTCCCGCACGCCGACGATATGGCGCTCGGCCAGTCATACATGGATCTGTATATGCAGACGCACGATCCGCTGAGAATGGCGGACACCAGGGAGGTCATGGATCAGTTGCTCGTCCGCAAGGACGATCCCTCCAAGCTGCTTTGGTGGTGGTGCGATGCTCTGTTCATGGCGCCCCCAGTACTTGCCCGCATCTCCGCGGCCACCGAAGATCGGCGCTATCTCGACTATATGGATCGCGAATGGTGGCAGACTTCGGCAAGCCTTTACGATCCCGCCGAGCATCTGTACTTTCGCGATAGCCGCTACTTCACGCAGAAGCAGCAGAACGGCCAGAAAGTATTCTGGTCGCGCGGCAACGGTTGGGTGATGGGCGCCTTCGCCAAAGTCCTTGAAGTGATGCCAGCCGACTATCCAAGCCGCGAGAAATACATCGCGCAGTACAAGCAAATGGCGGAGCGAATCGCGTTCATCCAGGGCAAAGACGGCCTCTGGCGCAGCGGCTTGCTCGACCCATCCGCATACGATCTCCCGGAGGTTTCAGGGTCGGCATTCTTCACCTATTCGCTGGCGTGGGGCATCAACCATGGCGTGCTTGATCGCGCAAAGTTCGCACCGGTCGTCGAGCGCGCCTGGGCTGGAATGCTGTCGCATATTTATGCGGATGGGCGTCTGGGCTCCATCCAGCCGATCGACGGGCAGCCAGGTAAGTTCAAGCCTTCAGCGAGCTACGTCTATGGCGTGGGCGGCTTTTTACTCGCAGCGTCCGAAGTGGACGTCATGGCCAATCGTTGAACCCAAGCCGCGGGATTCCGGCTTGAATATTTGAGGGAAGAAGCGTCAAGGATAACAAGATGACACACGCAAGAAAGCCGCTGCCGGGCAAACCACCAACGATCATCGATGTCGCCCATGAAGCCGGGGTCGGAGTGATGTCTGTCTCGCGCGTGATGAACAATCATCCCAGCGTGAAGGCTTCTACTCATGCCAAGGTCATGAAGGCAATCGCACGGATCGGCTATACGCCGAATCATGCCGCGCGCATGCTCAAGGGAAGAACAGGCCGAACCATCGGATTGGTCGTGCCTGATCTGTCCGACTTTTTCTCCAGTTGCTTTCATGCGATTCAGGAAGTGGCAATCCATCACGACTATCAGACCCTCGTCGTCGCCACCGGAAGAAGCGTGGCAGTCGAAGATGCGCAGCTTGAGTCCATTCAAAAACACCGTGTCGCTGGACTGCTAATTGTTACTTCAGGCAGCGACGGCAAGCGTTTGAAGATGATTCAGGAGAGCGGCATTCCCGTCGTCGCTCTTGACCGGCCCCTCTCCGGCTTGCAAGCGGATGCCGTTCTTGTCGAGAACAAGGAAGGCGCAGAGCAAGGCGTTCGGCACTTGATCGAACATGGCCAGAAGAAGATCGCCTGCGTGGGTTTCGACTCGGGAAGTTACACGGTGAGGCAACGAATCGAGGGATACAAGGCCGCGATGCGCGTCGCCGGACTTCCACCTCTCATCTTTTCCAATGTCAACACCCTTGAAGAAATGCAGGCTCTCGCACACCGCTGGAAGACCGCCAAAGACCGCCCCACAGCGGTATTCACATTGAAGCGAATCACTTCGATTCAAATGGTGCAGGCCTTCCACCATTACAAGCTGAGAGTGCCTGAGGATATCGCGGCTGTTGGCTTCGATGACTTCGAGCTGGCCGAAGTTCTGGGAACTCCGCTGACAGTTGTACGTCAATCTCCAACTGAGATCGCCCGCGCGGCCGCCGAGCTTTTATTCAAGAAGATCGCCGGCCTGAGCGAAACCCCGCATCGAGAAATGCATGCGTCGAAGACGCTCTTCCCAGCCCAACTGATTCTTCGCCGTTCATGCGGATGCCTCGCAAAGGATTAGCGCCGCGGCCGCACTTTTTTGAAATATTTCCCGAAAAGAATGGGTGCCCCAGGTCCCTCGCTTTTGGGGACCTGGGAAAGCGACAATCTACGCGGTCATCGTACTGGTTGTGCACTTCTCTTGCGCTGAATTTCACTTACTTACAGTTACTTCAACCTCGCCCTGCGAATGATCTCCACATACTGCTTCGCCGTTTGCGTAATGATTTCCGGCTTTCCATCGGCCAATGCCTTTGGGTCTACCAGGTCTGCGCCTACACCCAGAGCGAATGCGCCCGCGGCCAGAAACTCCGCTGCCGTCGCGAGCGAGACTCCTCCGGTGGGAATAAGGTCGATCTGAGGGAACGGCGCTTTCAGCGACTTCAGATATTTCGCCCCGCCCATCGCGCTGCATGGGAACACCTTCACCACATCCGCGCCGGCTTCCCACGCGGTAACTACTTCCGTTGGCGTAAGCGCACCCGGAATCACCGCTACACCGTATCGATGGCAAAGCTCGATGGTCGTCAGCTTGAGCGCCGGGCTCACGATGAACTGCGCACCCGCCAGAATGCATGCGTGTGCGGTCTCAGGGTCGAGCACCGTTCCCGCCCCGATCAGAATGCGATCGCCGCTTTGCCGCACCAGGGAGCGAATCACTTCGACCGCGTCGGGCACCGTCATGGTAACTTCGAGCGCCGCGATTCCACCGGCTTCGATAGCTTTCGCCAGAGCCAAAGCCTCTTCGACCGAACTGGCCCTCAGCACCGGCAGCAACGCTGTTTCCTTGATACGTTGCAATACTTCCGTCTTCTTCATCGCAGCGGCCTTTCATTGCCTTCATTCTGGTCGAAACCCGCCTGGTGTTTCATGCCTGCGTCTCTTGAGTCAGTCTGTTAAAGCCTCTTACTTCTCTTTTACCTTGATCACGAAATACACAAACGTTCCGCCCTCGGACACAAGCAACTGATGAGGCAAACCCGCAGGGATATGGACCACGTCTCCCTGCGCCAGTTCTGTTTTTGTCCCATTCAGCACGGCAGTGCCGCGAGTCTCGCCGGCGCTCACGGTCTTGGCGTCCTGCACGGTCCCGCCAGTCAGCAGGGTTGCCTGTCCTTCCACAATGAAGAAAACATCCGCGTACTCCCCATGAACCTCCGCTCCGCCATTCTTGTGACGCAACGAAATCATCGTGAAGTGATTTGGATACTCGTCCAGCTTGCTGCTCGCCGCACCCTCGGGGCCATGAGCCTTCGCGTCCAGCGCCTGCGCCTTTTCAATCAACTGACTCTGTGTAAAATGATCGACGGCAAGCGTCTGCGCGCCGGCGCCCGGCAGACCGGCCGCGGCAAGAGCAATGGTTACAGCTGTCTTGTGCATGAATCACCTCGAATTGCTATTGGTGCATCTATTTTCGCAGGCGCGATTGATTGTTTGCTCGCCCGCTTGATTTACTCAGCGGCCCAGCCACCCGCCATCGACAGCCATCACATGCCCGTGTACGTAATCGCTGGCGCTCGATGCGAGAAAGACGACCGCACCCGCAAGATCGTCTGGGCAGCCCCATCGTCCCGCAGGAATGCGTTCCATGATCTGGCTCGACCGCTCTGGGTTCGCCCGCAACGCTTCAGTGTTATCGGTAGCCATGTAGCCCGGCGCAATAGCATTGACGTTCACCCCTCTTGCGGCCCATTCATTGGCAAACGCCTTCGTCAGTTGGCCAACGCCGCCTTTTGCCGCGGCATAGGATGGAACGAAGACCCCGCCCTGAAAGGTCAGCAGCGAGGCAATGTTGACGATCTTTCCCGATCCCTGCGCCAGCATATGTTTGCCGGCATGTTTTGTCAGACGAAAGACACTCGAAAGATTCGTGTCGATCACGGACTGCCAGTCTTCATCGGAGTGCTCCACAGCGGGCGCTCGGCGGATAGTACCGGCGTTGTTCACAAGAATATCGATTCTGCCGAAATGAAGTACGACCTCTTCGATCAAGCGCAAGCAAACCGCGGCATCGCTCACATCGCCAACCACTGCGAAGTGATTCCCTCCCACCTCGGCGAGCATCTTCTCGGTGGCTTCAGGTACTTTGCTCGAACCATGAATGGCCACGCTTGCACCGGCTTCAGCCAATGCCATTGCAATGCCAGCGCCCAGCCCGCGCGAAGAGCCTGTCACGAGCGCGATCTTCCCCTTCAAACTGAATCTGTCCAATATCAATGCGCGGTCCTTTCCGGTTACTTCAAATCCGCAATATCCAGGGCGTCCATGTCGCTATAAACCTGATTCTCTCCGCCCATGCCCCAGCAGAAAGTGTAGTTGCAGGTTCCAACTCCGGCATGGATCGACCAGCCGGGAGAGATCACCACCTGCTTGTTCGCAACAACGATGTTGCGCGTTTCGTTACCAGGGCCCATCAGGTGAACCACTCGCTGAGCGGCGTCAAGATTGAAGTAGAGATACACTTCCGAGCGCCTCATATGGGTATGCGCCGGCATGGTATTCCAAACGCTTCCTGACGCGAGTTGCGTGAATCCCATCACCAATTGGCAACTGCGCGTTCCCTCCAGATGGATGAGCCGCGTAATATCGCGCAGGTTCGCGGTTTCCTGCGAGCCGAGCGTAGTCTTCGCCTGTTCGGCCGAATGAATAAGCTGCGTGGGATGCGCCGTGTGGGCGGGATAACTCAGCAGATAAAACTCCGCCGGACGTGCGGCATCGGCACTCGAAAAAACAATCTCTTCATTCCCACGGCCGACATAAAGAGCGTTCAGTGTCTTGAGCTCGTACTGGGCACCGTCTACTCTTACGCTGCCCGCGCCGCCGATATTCAGTATTCCGAGTTCGCGCCGCTCGGTGAAATACGATGCCTTGAGCGCGTCGTCGGTGGGCAGGCGCAGAGGCTCGCCAGTGGGCACCGCCGAGCCAATTACCGTGCGGTCGAGATCGACATAAATCAAATCGATCCGTCCCGATTGGAAAAGGTCGTCTACAAGAAACGTTTCGCGCAGCTCTTGCGTGGTCATCGTGCGGTAGCGGATCGCGTCCGCCATTTGCAGCATCTTCATCGGAAACTCACTCTCTCAACGCCTCAGATCCAAGTTGTCCAGGGCTGGGTTCTTTACCGTTCGATCTCGTATTTCTGGCCTGGAGTTTGGGTGCCCCAGGTCCCTCGCCTTTGAGGACCTGGAAAAGCACAAATCTACGCGGCCACCCTACTGCTTACCGTGCTATGCGAGCCGCGCCGCCGTCCATTACGCGCTGTACCTCGGCGAGACTCGCGGTACTCGTATCTCCGGGCGTCGTCATGGCAAGCGCGCCATGCGCCACGCCACACCGCAAAGCCCACTCCACTCCCCTGCCTGCGAGCAGCCCGTAGATGAGCCCCGAAGCAAAACTATCGCCGCCACCCACGCGATCCAGAATATCGATATTTCGCTGCTCAACATGGGCGATTCCTCCGCTATGCAACGCAATCGCCCCCCACGCATTTTCCGATGCTGTGTGCGCCGTGCGCAGGGTCGAGGCGATCACTTTAAGATTTGGATACGCATGGGCAAGTTCATTGAGCATCTTCGAATAACCTGCCACCGGCAATTCGTCGAAGTCCTTGCCGACGCCTTCAATCTCAAATCCAAGCATTGCAAAAAAGTCCTCTTCATTGCCAAACAGCACATCCACTTTCCGCACCAATTCGCGATTCACTTCCTGCGCTCTTGGCTTGCCGCCGATCGATTTCCAGAGTGACTCACGGTAGTTCAGGTCGTAGGAGATCACAGTCCCCGCGTCCCTTGCCGCATCCATCGCGTCGCCCGCAACGGCGATCGTGGAATCGGAAAGCGCGGCGAAGATCCCGCCGGTGTGAAACCAGCGGGCGCCATTTTGCTGGCCGAAGATCTTCTTCCAATCGAAGTCGCTGGCCTTGATCTGCGACACCGCGGTGTTGCCTCGATCCGAACACCCATGCGCGGCGCGCACGCCGAAGCCGCGTTCGGTGAAGTTCAGGCCATTGCGAACCTTGCGCCCAACCCCGTCAAAAGGAGTCCACTGAACAAGGTCGAGATCCACACCGCCTTGCAGCATCAGGTCTTCCAGGAGGTGTCCGACGGCATTGTCGGCCAGCGCGGTCGCAATGGCCGTCTTCAGGCCAAAGCAGCGCCGCAGACCGCGCGCCACGTTGTACTCACCGCCGCCCTCCGAGACCCGAAAGCTTCGGGTTGTGTGAATGCGATCCTCGCCGGGATCGAAACGCAGCATCACCTCGCCCAGGCTGATGCAATCCCAACGAGCCGCCCCAGGCGCCTTCAAGACCACACATATTCCTTCCATAGTCGCTCCATTAAACAATAACGATACCACAATGCTTTCCGACTGGCGGCACAGGTCCCTGGGCAACCGCGCAACCTGCGCCAACTCAATCGCGCGGATGGCGATGTCTTCTCAGTTCTTTGAGGTTCAATTGCAAAATGCTCGAACCGATGCGCAAGACTTCGACAGCCCATTGACAGTGCCGCTAATGCTGTCGTAATCTCGGTTCGATTCGATAACGTTATTCTCTTTTTGGACTTTGCAGCCGCGGCGAGAAGCGCGTCGTCGATGAACGCCTTGATCATTGGAGGATCGTCGCGCATGGTTGAGCAATCCGGGAATCACAGCCAGTCTACCCGACGCTTGCGCGTTTGGCTCGGGTTAATCGCTTTCCCTGCCGCGGCCTGCCTGTCAGTCCTGCTTCCTTTGCTTCCGTCTCAGGCATCCGCGCAGCAGTTGCGCCTTACCAACCCACTCAGCGTCGACCGCACGGAAGAAGTCGTCGAAATCCCCCTTGCACAGGTCGCCAGGCACCTGCATTTCCAGATGGGCCAGTTGCAATTCCTCGTGGCCACGGACGTCGCGACCGACCTCCGCATTCCGAGCCAGCTCTTCAGTAATACGCCGGGCGTCGATCCGGATACGCTCCTTCTTTTGGTCAAGCTGCCGGCCAATGGAGCGTTGAACGTGGCATTCCGGCTCGATCCGGCAGCGCCGCCTCAAAAGCCCCACGTGTTCGGCCGCACGGTTCCGGAGCGCAAAGACGACTTCGCCTGGGAGAATGAGACGGTCGCTTATCGCATTTATGGCCCGGCGCTGGAGGCCACCGGCGAGATTTCGTCGGGAATCGACGTATGGTCGAAGCGGATTCCGAATTTTGTCGTGAATAACTTCTACAAGCAGGACCATGAAGCCGCTCTCACGCACAACCCCGCCTTGTCGTATCACAGGGACAATGGAATCGGCCTCGACTCTTACGATGTAGGAAGGACCCGTGGCTGTGGCGGCACCGCCGTCTGGGAAGACGGCAAGCTGATCGTCTCGAAGAACTATACGGCGGTCAAAATCCTCGCAGCGGGGCCGGTGCGTTTCGAATTCGAGATAACCTACGCGCCATGGACCGCAGCGGGCACATCCGTCACCGAGACCAAGCGAATCAGTCTCGATGCCGGATCTCATCTGAACAAGATCGTCTCGACCTTTACGTTCGCCACAGACCAGCCCCTCGCGTTGGCCGCCGGCATAGCAATTCACGAGGGCGCTGTTGCCACATTGCCGAAAGGGGCGAGCGCCGTCTCCGTCTGGGATACCCCTCAGAACCCCTCCGCGGGAAGAATTGCCACTGGCCTGTGGGCGCCTTCAGGCGAACATGCCCAGACGCTGACTGCGGACAATCATGCGCTGTTGATCTTTGCACGGCATTCCGGCGAACCTTTCACCTACTTTGCCGGGTCGGGTTGGTCCAAGGCCGACATGCCCACCGAAGCAGATTGGAATTCCTATCTGAAGACATTTCAGCAGATGCATGAACACCCAGTTACATTCAACTGGCTCGACAAGTAAAAACTCGCAATAAAGACCGAAATGAGGGCGCTGCACTAGAGCCGTTCCAGGAAAGCTATCCCCCAGGCCGACTTCCCTCAAGGTCGCCACTCGCTGGGGCTCGCGTCGACTTGAGGGGAGTGCCTCCGAGGTACACCATTCCTGGAACCGCTCTAGCCCCGCACGCAACGCCTTCCTTTTCCCGAATTCGCACTTTCATCTCGCGCTTGAGCGCCCCGCTGCAGCACATTCCCCGCTCGCAGTGCTAGCCTGTTTGAACTTGCAGGTGAACGTGAAAGGCGCCGCTGAAGAACGATGAAGCTTACAGTTGCTCAAAAGATGGGTCTGCTGATTGTCACTGCCCTGGTGGGCATTGGCTTCATGACGGTGCTCTCCGGAGTTCTGATCAGCCGGGTATTCAACGGAGCCAATTTCGCCAACGTCAATACGCAGCCAAGCATCGTCATTCTGGACAAGGTGCGCGCCGATTTTCTGACTGCCCGCCTCGAACTCAACCGGCAGGTGGAATTCAAGGCCCTGAACGACAAGATTCAAGCCCAGGATTCCTGGACCCGGTATGAGGAGGCGCGCGAGTCTCTGGTGGCCGGCCTGGGGCATTACGAAAAGGATGGATGCTTCGGGGCGTCGTGCTTCGCCGATGATCGGGACAGAAATTACCTGAGGCAGATCAAGGAGAAATGGGAGCAACTTGACAGGGAGTATTTGCTGGTCGTTGCCCAATTGAATTCGGGACTGGCCGGGCAGGCGCACACCTCCCTCAACACCTCCGCTGCGACGGCAGACGATATGTCCGCATTGATCTCCGAGCACATCGGCTATAACGTTCAGGCGGGAATCAATGCCGCTTCCGCCGCCGAAGCAACCAAGCGCCAAGCGATGAACCTGTCGTTCCTAATCGCGGCGGCAACGCTCGTTCTGGTGGCTTTGATTGGCTTCCTCGTCACGCGCACTCTTCTGCACCAGCTGGGCGGCGAACCCGAACAGGCGGCGGCAATTGCCGGCAGCCTGGCCCTCGGCAATCTGGGCATCAACGTGAAGCTGCATCCCGGCGATTCCACCAGCCTGATGGCCAGCATGAAAACGCTGGTCGAGAACATGCTCCGCATCGCGGAACGGGCCGACGCCATCGGAAGGGGCGATTTCGAAAACAACGTCGAACTGCTGTCGCCGGACGATCGTCTCGGCAAGGCCATCAACAACATGACCGCCCTGCTGCGCAAGAGCAAGGCGGAAGACGATAGACACAACTGGCTGCAGCAAGGCTACGGCCAGCTGGCTGCCGCCATGACCGGGGACTATCCTCGCCAGCAGCTTGCAGAGATCGCCGTCAGCGCGCTGGGGCGCTATCTCAATGCGGGGCGCGGCGTCCTCTATATCTACAAGCCCGACGAGCAAGCGCTCGACCTGCTCGGCGCCTACATGTACACCGAGCGCAACTCCATGGTTAGCCGCTTCAAGGTAGGCGAAGGGGCTATCGGGCAGGTAGCCCGCGAGCACAAGCCGATCATCCTCCGTTCACCCGGCGCGGATGCGGCTCCCATCCAGACCGGCACCACTTGCGCGACGCCGCTCTTTACTTACACCTGGCCGCTCTTGCGTGAAAACGAACTGCTGGGCGTCATTGAATTGGCCAGCTTCGAGCGCTTCACCGATGTGCATCTGGAGTTCCTGCAAATCGCCGCGGGCATCGTCGCATCGAATCTCTTCGTCGCCGGCCAGCGCGAAAACATCCAGCGGCTGCTCAGCATCTCTGAAGCCGCGGAGCGCGACGCACGCATGCAGAGCGAGCGGCTGCAAATCATCAACACCCAGATGGAGGAGCAGCAGCAGCAGTTGCAGCAGCAAAGCGAAGAGTTGCAGCAGACCAACGCGCAGATGGAAGAACAGCAGCAGCGGCTTCAACAGCAGAGCGAAGAGCTGCAGCAAAGCAATGCGCAGATGGAAGAGCAGGCTCTGCAACTGCAGAAGAACAACGAAGAACTGCGGCGCAGCCAGGACGAAGTCAGCGCCAAGGCCGCGCAGTTGGAGGTGTCGAACCGCTACAAGACAGAGTTCCTCGCCAACATGTCGCACGAGCTGCGCACTCCGCTGAATGCGATCATCCTGCTCTCCAAGATGATGGCCGACAACCGCGACGGCCGGCTTGTCCCCGAAGACATCAAACGCGCGGAGGTCGTGCATCGCTCCGGCGAAGACCTGTTGCGCCTGATCAACGACGTTCTGGATCTGTCGAAAGTCGAATCCGGACGCATGGATGTGAACCTGTCGCCGGTTGCCAGCAGCAGCGTTGCCCATGAGCTCCACGACCTTTTTCACTCCATCGCACAGCAGCATGGCCTCAAATTTCCCATAGAAGACAATCTGCAATGCGAGTTCGTCAGCGACCGGGACAAGCTCCTCCAGATTCTGCGCAACCTGCTCTCGAACGCCTTCAAGTTCACCCACACCGGCCAGGTGAGCCTGGCTCTGGAGCGCCACAGCACCGACGAGTTGCCGATCCAGATCCTGGTGAAAGATACAGGCCCCGGCATTGCGCCAGACCGGCAGCAATTCATCTTTGAGGCCTTCCGCCAGGTGGATGGCTCGATCGCCCGCGAGTATGGCGGCACGGGGCTGGGCCTGACCATCAGTCGTCGCCTGGCAGGGCTGCTCGGCGGCGCAATCCGGCTTCATTCAGTTCCCGGCGAGGGCAGCGAGTTCCGTCTTTGCCTGCCCGACCACACACCGGGAAAGCCGGCGCTGACCTCTCCTCCAACCGGCGCGGCCGCAATGCCTCGCGAAGCCGCCGCAAGACCCGCTGTAGCCGTTCAGGATGATCGCCTCCACCTGCGTGCCGACGACCAGGTGATTCTGCTCATCGACGACGACCCCACCTTCGGCGAAATTGTTCTGGATATCAACAAGCGGCTCGGCGGAGATAACCGGCCAATAAGCTGGACTACGCGATTGTGGCTGGCAGGAAGAAGTTATATTTTCTTTCAGTTGGATTTTCTTCAGGAGGCGGGGCCCCGCTTCTTGCCAGCATCTTGGCGG
>Ga0181517_10001880_pt1 | contig 22485 bp, 23 predicted proteins | sample PEATcosm2014_Bin_31_FD_119748 | JGI IMG/M metagenome (GOLD analysis project Ga0181517, IMG submission 119748) | Peatland microbial communities from MTU Mesocosm Facility, Houghton, MI, USA - PEATcosm2014_Bin01_30_metaG | ecosystem: Environmental > Terrestrial > Soil > Wetlands > Peat | place... | reverse complement strand
TTTGTGTTCATGCTCCTGACCATGATCTATCTCTCGTTGGCAGTCGCGCACGAGCACTAAAACAGTTATCAGTTGTCAGTTTTCAGTCGCCAGTGATCAGTTTTGGTTTGCTTCAAGCTGAAAACTGACATCTGACAACTGAGAACTGAAAAGATTCCGCCGGAGAGCGCTTCCGCTCCGGATCAACGGTAGGCCGCAAGCGTGAGGGGGCCAGCTCGGTGAGCCTCAACCACCCACTGGCGGCCAATTTATAGGGAAGCTGGAGAATTATGAAGAAGCTTCAGTATCTGTTCATGGCCCTGGCGGCTCTTTGCTTCGCCATTCCGGCCTTCGCGGACGGCGGCTCTGCCGTTGTCTCTTTGGTGCCGATCGGCGCCGGTCTCGGCATGGGTCTGGCCGCTGGTCTCTGCGGTCTCGGTCAGGGCAAGGCAGTCGGTTCGGCTGTGGAAGCTCTCGCCCGCAACCCCGGCGCTCGCGCTGGCATCTTCACCTTCCTGGTTCTCGGTCTGGCTCTCATCGAGTCCCTCACCCTGTTCACCCTGGTCATCGTTTTCGCCAAGATGTAATCAGGCCGTTTTGCTGAATGAAACCGCGGGTGCCCCACCCTCGGCGCGCATTTGTTTTTGCGCCTAGGGTGGGCCCTCATGGGACATTCGTTTTTCTGTTTTTTGTGTAACTTGCGGTTCTATTCAACCTCGAAGAGTCCCGGCAGCACTTCTCCGGCCTTGCCTTCCACTACATGCGTAAACGCGACGGCGTTGAGCGGCCGTTCCGGCCCGATGTACACCGTGCGCGCACCCGCCATCTTGGCCCAGTAAACGAAACTCGCAGCAGGATAGACCGAGCCCGAAGTTCCCACCACAATCATCAGCGTTGAGTTGTCGATCTCCTCCTGAATATGGTCCATCTCCAGCGGAATCTCGCCAAAGAAGACGATATGCGGGCGCAGCCGTCCTCCGCAGGCGCAGAGCCCAACTTCCTCCATCGTGCGGTAGATCTTGCGATCCTCGATGGGAGGCGTTCCGCACTCCAGTTCGCAGCGCGCCTTGCTCAATTCGCCATGCATGTGAACCACCCGCTTCGAACCGGCCCGCTCGTGCAGATCGTCCACGTTCTGCGTACAAAGAAAGAATCGGTCGCCCAACTTATCTTCCAGCTCTGCCAGCGCGCGGTGCGCGGGATTCGGCTCCGCCAGCGCCCCTGCCTCGCGCCGTGCCGAGTAGAACTGCCAAACCAGGGTGGGATTCTTCAACCACGCTCCAGGGGTGCATACATCTTCGATGTTGTGGCCCGCCCACAGGCCGTCTTCGGCGCGAAAGGTGGGCAAACCGCTCTCCGCGCTGATCCCCGCGCCGGTCAACACAAAGACCCGGTCTCGTGGACCGACAAATATCTTTTCCATCGTTCAGGCTCCAAAGATGAATTTGTAGCGCCAGCCTCCCGGCTGGCTTTTGCGTAGACCTCCCGGTCCACGCCCCATCGCCGCAATGCCATCCCCGAGCCTCACGGTTCCAGCAGGACCTTCCCGGTAGTCTGGCGGTCTTCCAGGTCAGTCTGCGCCTGCGCAGCCGCGCCAAGGTCATACACATGCTCCGTACGCAGCTTGAGCTCGCCCGTGGCAGCCCAGCCCAGCACATCGCCCGATCGCCATTCCAACTCGGCGCGATTGCCCACGTAATGCCACAGCGTGGGGCGCGTCACAAACAACGACCCCTTCCCGCTCAGTTGGATCAGGTCGAAGGGAGGAACCGGCCCGCTCGATGCCCCGAACAAGGCCAGCATTCCGCGCGGACGCAAACAGTTCAGGCTCTTCTCAAAAGTAGTGCGGCCGACGGAATCGTACACCACGTCCACGCCCTTGCCGTCGGTCATGCGCTTCACTTCTGTCTCGAAATCCTGGTCGTTGTAGAGAATCACTTCCGCCGCGCCAGCTTCGCGCGATAATTCTGCCTTGGCTTCTGTGGAAACAGTCGTGATCACCTTTGCGCCAATCCGGGTGGCCATCTGCGTCAGCAGCAGTCCCACGCCGCCTGCTCCGGCATGAACCAGCGCCGTATCGCCGGCCTTGAGCGGAAAGGTCGAGTGAGACAGGTAGTGAGCGGTCATGCCTTGCAGCATGGCGGCCGCGGCCTGTTCCGGGCTCAGTTGCGCCGGGGTCTTCACCAGTTGGGCAGCGGGAACCAGCGCGTATTCCGCATAGCTTCCCAACACGCTCACCGAAGCAACCGCATCGCCGGGCGCAAATCCGCTGACGCCCGGACCGAGTTCCTCTACAGTGCCCGCCGCCTCGCTGCCGGGGATGAATGGCAGCGCCGACTTGTAAACACCCTTGCGGAAGTACACTTCGATGAAGTTGACTCCGGTCGCTTCGATGCGGATCAATACCTGCCCAGGACCCGGTTCGGGAATGGGCAACTCGGCCAGTTTCAAAACTTCCGGCCCGCCAGTTTCCGAGATTTGGATAGCTTTCATGACAGGGCAAGAATGCAACACATTGCTAGGGCTCCGCAAGCGTCGAGTGAAATCGAAAGGTGGATCGGGCGCAACTGCCCCGAGGCCAAGCGCTAAAAAGCCCCATCCGGACGATCCGCGAATGGGGCTTTGATTTCTTGCTTTCGGCGTTCCGAACTGCTATTTGGCAGCGCCGACAGCCTCGAGCTTCACCAGCATATCTTCCTTGCGCATCACCAGGTTGGTCGCGTTCAGGGTGGCCAGCTCAAAGCCGTGGCCGTGGGTAATGGCATCGGTGGGGCAGGCTTCTACGCAGTAGCCGCAGAAAATGCAGCGGTTGTAGTCGATGTTGTAGACCTTGGCGTAGCGCTCTGCCGACGAGATGCGCGTCTCCGCCGTGTTCTCGGCAGCCTCGATCAGAATGCAGTTCGACGGGCAGGCCGCCGCGCAAAGGAAGCAGGCCACGCACTTTTCCAGGCCATTCTCATCCCGCTGCAATATGTGTGCGCCGCGATAGCGCTGCTCGAAGATTGCTCCGCGATTCGGCCCTGGGCCATCCGGATAGTTCTCCACCTGGGTCGGCTGCAGTATCTCCCCGAAGGTGATGCTCATGCCTTTCACAACGCCGGCGATGTTTCCCACGATCGACATGAGGTCAGTATACGATGAAACGTCTGGTCAACATCAAGCCGCAGCCGGTGGAATCGAGGTCAGTGCCGTACCGCCGGCGGGTCGGACTGGCCATGATTGTTGGCGGGCGGCGTCGTGACGGGTTTGCGCTCCCAGCGGTGCCCGAGTGGCTGCCCGGCAGGCTGGCAGATCGGACTATCCTGTCCGCGGGTCAACCCCGGAATAGTCTCCTGCGTACTGCAAAGCCGCACCTTGAAGGCCTCGGCTTCCTTGCTGGTGAGCTGGCGGGTGCGCTCGTCGCCGGTAGCCGGGTCGAGATCGTAGCGGTAGAGTATGTCTTCCGGGTGCTTCTGCTTGCCGAAATCGTAATGGCTCCACGTTCCAATCGATTCGCGCCCGTTCGGCTCGGCCAGCCCGGCGTACACCTGAGTCAGCGCCACGCCGTCGGGCGGAGTGGAACTCCAGATCGGCACCGCCTGCCTGCCGCGCATCCAGCGTGCCGCCCAGGCGTGCTGCGCTGCATCGTAATGAAAGGCCGTGAAAAAACTGTCTGCCGCACACTGGGTGCAGCTCTCGTAAAGAATGGCCGGCTCCATCGGCGCGCCTTCGGCAAAGCGCATCCAGTCCAGCCAGCGCAGGTTGTAGCCGCTCAACAGCGGCGTCCGCTCGTGCGTGGTCAGCGAGACGCTCCACACCATGAAAGAGTCTGAAGAGGGAACTGCCTGCGGGGTCGCGCGCTGCGTAGTGACCACTAGCGCCGCATCGTATTCCACCCCGATTTCCCGGATTGCCGTCCAGTTCTCTACGACCAGGGAGCGGTTAACCCACACCACAACGTTCTGGTCCTTGCCGTTCCGTTCCGCATGGAGATCGATCCAGCGAAAACTCTCCGGCGCTTGCTGCGCGCAGGTCCACGAAGGCCCGAAAGCAATAGACCCAATAATCAGCCAGTAAGCCCATCTCAACCGCAAATTTATCTACCCCAAACGCTCAAGGAGCTGTTGTACTTTTTCGATTGTCTGATCTTCAACCACGGCATTCTTGCGCGCGGCGTAGAACAGATCGCTGAACAGACGAAAGCGTCCAATCTTGGATGTGTTGATCCGTTCGGAAGGCTTGCCTGGGTCGAATCCAGTCATTAACGTCTTTAAGAAAATGGAACTTGGAAAATTGTCTGCTTGCGCCGACAGAACCACCCTCCCCGGCTCTGTCAGTTCGAAAGCCAATATTTTATTGTCGCCGTTGGCATTCCTCCTGATCGAGAATGAAAATCCACCCTCTAGATCAGTCCGGTATTCCTCGGTATCGGTCCAGTTCCCGTCGGTAGCCGCAGCCGGAACGAAGCGCCAGGACAGCTTTCCTCCCTCCGTCTTTTCGAGGAGTTGCTTGGCCAACTCTTCTGCTTTGTCACTCATGGTCCCTCCTCATTATCTGATCCAGCAATCGTCCGTAAACCGCACTCAAAATACGACTCGCTTCAAAAGCCATATTCTTTGCAGCCTGTGCTTCCTCTTTGTCTTCGAAAATCCGGCCCACAGTGAGCTGAACAGCGAGTTGCTGAAATACCGATTCCAGGAGCTTCAGTTTATCCGAGTCCGCAGAAAGGAATTGTTCAAACTGGGCGCGGTCACGGGGAATTCGAGCCACCAAGTCCCGAGTACGAACTGCAGCTTCGCTTGGTCGTTCAAGTGAGAGGTATTCAGCGCAGCTCTCGGCAAGACGCACCGTCTCAGCAAATGCGTCGGCCGCATTCCGGTGGTAAACAGCTTGCCGAGCTTCCTGGGCCGCCTTCTTCGCTCCGGTCGCCTGCCAAATCGCGCCAACCGTCAGCAGCAAGCCCGCCCCGCCGACCCCGGAATTCGTCCAATCAAACAGGTCGTGCAGAATCATGTCTGATCTCTCCCGGCTAGCATAGCGCACATTCCGGAGTCCTGCTTACAGCCCCAACCTCTCCCAGATAGCATCCACTCTGGCCTTCGTTGCGCCGTCCATCTCGACCATCGCCGGCCACGGCCGGTCGAATCCCTCGGCCTTCCACTTCCGGGTGGCGTCGATCCCCATCTTCGACCCGTAGTTGGGCAGGCGCGAAGCGTGGTCCAGCGAGTCCACCGGCCCCAGCGTGAACTGAATATCGCGCTCGGGATCGATATTGTTGGCCACGCGCAGCGTCACTTCGCCCACATCCTGCACGTCGCAATCCTCGTCCACCACCACAATGATCTTGGTAAACATTGCCTGCCCCAGCGACCAGATGGCGTTCATCACCTTGCGCGCCTGCCCGGCATAGCTCTTGCGGATCGAGACCAGCATCAGGTTGTGAAAAACGCCTTCCACAGGCAGGTGAATATCCACAATCTCGGGAATCTGCATCCGCATCGCGGGCAGGAAGATCCGCTCCACAGCCTTGCCCATCCAGGCGTCTTCCATGGGCGGCTTGCCCACAATAGTCGCGGCATAGATGGGGTCTTTCCGGTGCGTGATGCAGGTCAAATGGAAGACCGGATACTCATCCGTGGTGGTATAGAAGCCGGTGTGGTCGCCGAACGGGCCTTCCGTCCGCAGTTCGCCCAATTCGACATAGCCCTCCAGCACGATCTCGGCGTGCGCCGGAACCTGCAGGTCCACCGTCTCGCACTGCACAATCTCTACCGGCTTGCCGCGCAGGAAGCCGGCAATCATGAACTCCTCAACCTCGGGCGGCGCGGGAACAATCGCTGCAAACGTGGTCGCCGGATCGGTCCCGATGGCCACCGCAACTTCCATGCGCGATCCCTTCTGTTTGCCGATCGCCACCTGCGGCAGTCCGCCAATCGGCCCATCGGGGATGGTCACCGACCCTCCGGCCGACTCGGCCATCGCGGCAACCCGCGCCGCGAGCGCGCTGAAAGTGCCCTCCGCCAGCGAATTCTCAACCGCCGCCGTCCGCAGGGCTTCCCGATAGTGCTCGGCGGCCACCTTTTGCCGCTGCCAGTGCATTCCGGTGGTCTGGCCGTCGTAGACCTGCATGCGATACATGCCGATATTTCGCTTGCCTGTGCGCGGATCCTTGGTGTGCACGCAGGGCAGGGTAATGAACGGCCCGCCGTCATGCGGCCAGCATTTCAGAATAGGGAACTTGCGCAGATCGAATCCCTCGCGCAGGATCACTTCCTTGCAGCGGGCTTCCTTTGCGCTCACCGTCTTCGGGAAGGCGCTGGTCAGCGCGCCCAGTTGCGGCAGCATCTTGAGCTTGTCGAAGAGCCCTTCCGGCGCCTTCAGGTTCATCAGTCCCTGAATCCGCTCGGCAATCTCGTCCAGCCGCTCCACGCCCAGCGCCATCGCCATGCGGCGTTCGCTGCCGAACTGATGGATCAAGACCTTCTGGCCGGGATGTCCCTTGATGTTCTCGAAGAGCAGAGCCGGCCCTCCCGGAGCATAAGTCTTTTGGGTCTTGGCAACGCCCTTGGGGTGCGATGCGCCGGTTGCGCCGATCTTCGCGATGCGGTCGGTGATCTCGGTGATTTCCAGTTCCGGCGAAACTTCCTCGCTGATCCGTTTCAGTTCGCCAGCCTTTTCGAGGGTTCTGATCCAGTCGCGCAAATCGTCGTAAGCCAAAGGGATGCTCCTTTTGCGGCGGGTGCCGCTGCACTTTCCAGCTTATCGCGCCGCCGCAGCCGCGCGGAGAACTCTGGTGTCCTGGCAGGGCAATCGCATGAAGCCAATCTGGTGACCGGTCCGGTTCCTGTTTCTAGTGCGCCAGAGGCGCAATGGTGATGAGCCCAGCACTTCAGCGCTGGGAGAGCCGCCCATCAAAGACTCGGAGCCCTGTAAGGGCGGCGCAAAACGGCGAGTCCGTCATCAAGATGACATTCATGTGATTGCCCTAGGCGCCCTGGCTCGGCGTACGGCGTTTGGTTCGACACGTGATAGGAGCCCTTGCCAGCCCGGAATCGCGGTGTGTAGACTGCCTGCCATTGATTCTCAAGCTTTACAAAGGAGTCTGAACTTGAAAGCGATCCTGAGTGTTTTTGCCATCCTGATCCTTACCGCTGCAACCTCGATGCCGCTGCACGCGCAAGCCGCGGCGGACCTCTACAAGACCAAGTGCCAGCTGTGCCATGGCGCTGACGGCAAGGGAGCCACGCCCGCCGGCAAATCAATGAACGCCCGCGACTTCCATGGCCCGGTTGTGATCAAGGAAACCGATGCCGAGATGTTCACAATCACCAAGACCGGCAAGGCCAAAATGCCTGCATACGCCAGCAAACTGACCGACGATCAGATCAAGGACCTGGTGAAATTTATCCGCGCCATGAAGTAAGGTCTATCGCCCATTCAGAATGGGTGCCCCAGGTCCCCGCTTTTGGGACCTGGGAAGGCACAAACCTGCCTGGTCAAGGTGCCAGTCGTTTATGTTACGGGCCCAATGGACGAAATTGTGGTCAGTGTAACGGGTTGCACCGGGTAGACCGCATCGAGCGGGAATCCGAGCCGCTTCCACTCGTCGTAGCCCCCGCGCAAAGGATGTACGCGCTCGATGCCCAGCTTGTGCAAGGTCAACGCGGTTTTGGCCGCGGTGGCCTCGCTCGGGCAGGTGCAGTACAGCACCACGGCTCGATCGCGCGGGATTTCGTGCGCACGGACAGAAAGTTGCTCGGGCGACAGGTGCAGCGCACCGGGCAGCGTAAAGGGATCTGGCAGCAACTCCAGCGGGTGGCGTAGATCCACGATAAAGACCTCTTCCCCTGCATCCAGCATCCGCTTCAGTTCATGCGGCTCCAGGCGGGCTTTCTCCAGGTTCTTGAGCACCATGCGGCGGCGTAGGATGCGCACGACAAGAAAGCCGAGAATGCCAGCCAGCAGCAAGGCGGCTGAGAAGTTTCCGGCCCAGTCCAGCATCCTGGGATCATGGTGCAGCAGGTCGCCGAAGAGGCGGCCGGCAACCAGCAGCGTTCCAATCCAGAGCGTGGCTCCAATGCCGTCGAAGAGCAGGAAATTCGCGTAGGGCATGCCGTTCTGGCCTGCCACCGGGGGGGCCAGCGTGGCCAGTCCGGGCACGAACTTGGCAATCATCAGCGTGAGCGCCCGGCGACGCCCATAGGACTCCTGGGTGCGCCGAACGCATATCGTAGGCTCCAGCGACAGCTTGCAAAGCACCCGCATTACCACGTGCCCGTAGCGCCTGCCGATGTGAAACCACACGCTGTCGGCAATCAGAGCCGCGACCAGGGAGGAGAGCAGAGCCAGGGGGAAGCTGATTTCGTTCTCGGCGGAAAGAGCTCCCGCAGCCAGCAGAACCGGCGTGGCAGGCAGGGGAATGCCCATCTGCTCTATCAGAACCCACGCAAACAGCAGCAGATAGCCGTACATCAGCAGAATGTGTTCCGGTAAAGCCATGGGATGAGCCCTGCCCTGGATTCTCGGCGAATTTATCGATCTCGGCCTACGCTTCATGCAGAAAGCGGGCCGCTACGCAGAGTGTGGCGCCTCTGAATATGGGATGATCCAAATTTGGAATTCGGTTCATTGCCTGAAATAGCGAAGCCGCCCGAATAGGCCGCGAAAAAACTCGATTCAGAGTGGCTTTGTAACAGGGCATGGCTTCACAGGCTGCGGAAAAACTCGATTCAGGATGGCTTTGTAACAGGGCATGGCTTTAGCCGTGCCGATAAAGCCAATCAAATGAGCTGGGCTTTAGCCCCTGCTAAAGCTCATTCCAGCTCTTAACTCGCATTCGGGCCTTTTTCCGCAGCCTGTTTAGCCGTGCCGATAAAGCCAATCAGATGAGCTGGGCTTTAGCCCCTGCTCAGGCCCACTCCGGCACTTCACTTGGAATCGAGCCCTTTTCCGCAGCCTGCGTAGGCGGCTTCACTCTGCAAGCATTTCAAACCTGAGCCTTACGGCTGGGCTTGTTCCGGAGCAGAAACCGGAGCAGCAACCGGGGCTGCCGCCGAATCCTGCTGGCCTTTGGCCGCAAAATAGTTCTTCTCCCAAAGATTCTTGTAGAAGAGCCCCGTAAGCTCCGCCGCGCGGGGACCGAAAGTGGGCCGTCCGCCTTCCAGGAAGAAGACCGTCACCAAACTGCCCTGGGGAGAATCGGAGAAGGAAGCAAACCACCCAAACCGCGTTCCCTTGTCCGAGCAGGTTCCGGTCTTGCCGAATACGGGCAGTTCGTTGAAGTTGGCGCGCAGGCGGCGGGCGGTTCCATACTCCACCGCGCCGGCCATGCCGTCCTCAATCTCCGGAACGAAGCGCGCAATATCCAGCGTCCGCTTGACCCTGGGCGCAAAGGCGGCAATGTCTTCGGGCGTGGTCGGATGCTGCAGGTAATACAATGTTCCGCCATTGGCGAGAGCCGCGACATAAGCTCCAAGCTGCAACGGCGTCAGTGAAACTCCCTGGCCGAAGCTGCACATGCGGCCCACGCCGCCCTCTGCGGCCGGAAGTGGCTGATCGGGATAAACGCCGAGCTGCTCTCCTTCGATGTGGTAACCGGCCAGTTCGCCCAGGCCAAACTGGTTGGCATAATGGTGAACGCGCTCGAATCCCAGTTCGCGGCCCAGTTCCTCAAAGTAGAGGTTGTTGCTCTTGGCCAGCGCGTCGGTCATGTTCATGCGGAAGCCCGCCAACTGCACCGGCGTGTCGCGGGTAACCAGACCCTCCGACAGCGCCGCCATGGCGACGGTAATCTTGATGGTCGAGCACGGCTCGGCTCCCGGAGAGAGCGCCAGCTTCTGGTTCACCATGGCCAGAATGCGTCCGTTCGAGGGATCGATGACCACGGCGGTTCCGTTCATGTCGCCCATGGCGTCGATAGCCGCCTGGCGCACCACTGGATCTTCGCCCACCGTCACGTCGTCGGCGTAAATATCGCTGCTAGCGAAGGAGCTTGCGGTAAATCGCTCACTGTAATGGTGATGGCGGCTGGAAAGGGAAGCGCGCCGTAGAGCAGCCTTACCCGTTGCGCCGGGCAGGGCAATGCTGGCGCGCGCCGTTGCCTTGGATTTGGAGTGCGCCGCACCGGCCGCTGCCGCCTTTGCCTTGCCGGGGACGGCCTTGGCGCTCGCGGAGGGCTGGGAAGCGTGCGCAGTTGCGGAATGATGGGCGGAGCTTCGCCGTGACTCGGAAACGTGCGGCTCGGATGCCTTGCCGTGATGCAGGTTGCGCGGAACGTTCAGCGCGGAAAGCGGCCCGGCGCACGCGCCGAAACTGATCAGGGCCAAGCTTGTCGCCCAAATTCTTGACAGATTCATCCAGCCTTTACCTCTCAACCAGGGATCTCGTGCTGTACGTCTGCCCAAAAGGCGCCGTACTTCTTGATTCGGCAATCAAGCGCCTTGCATCCAACCGCCGGGTCATTGACCTGTTAGATATTTCAACAATACCTGAAGAGTGAAATCAAAAAACAAATCTGTTTCAAATTGCACACATTTCAGGGCGTGGTGGAATTCTACAGTCCCAATTCCGGATCGCAAAGAAAAAATCTTGCCGCCCCTCGCCCTTTCAGAAGCGAAGCCGCCGCATGAAGGCCGGAGTATCCAGATCCTGCTGCAACTCCTCCGGCGTCTCGCCAAAGTGAGCCGGTGCCTGCTGGATATTCTGCTCGTCGTTCCCGCCCAGTCCGCGTCCGGCAGGCGCAACATCCGCCGTAAATCCGCGCGGCAGGGGCGTGAAGACCGGCTCTTCGGCCAGCTCCGCAAACTGCGGACGCGCAGGCGCCGAAGCCCGCTCTTCCTGCTGGAAGCGGGCAGGGATCTCCAAGGTCACTTCTGGAGCCGGGGGCGCAATGGGCTCGGACGATTCCAGTTCCACAAACGAAGCCTTCGTCTCTTCCTGCTCGTCTTCCTCGCTTTGAAAGCGCGCCGGCGCGGGTGCCGCAACAGCCGCTTCCGGCATCCAGGTTTCCGGAGCCATCACCGGCACGGAAATCATGGGTGTCTCTTCCACGCTCAACATGCGAGCGCGACGCTCCGGCATCTGGTCGCGAAATCCGGTGGCGATTACGGTGATCTTCACCTCATCGCCCATCTTCTCGTCCTGCACCGCGCCGAAGATGATATTCGCATCCTCGTGCGATGCGGACTGGATCAGCGAAGAAGCTTCGTTCACTTCGGAGAGCTTCAGCGAACTCGATCCGGTAATGTTGATCAGGATGCCGCGCGCGCCGTCGATTGCGCCTGCCTCCAGCAGCGGAGAAGCCATCGCCGCCTGTGCTGCTTCTTTGGCCCGATTTGCGCCCGATCGCACTGCCGTTCCCATCACGGCGTGGCCCATGCCCGCCATGGTCGTCTTCACGTCGGCAAAGTCGCGATTGATGATGCCCGGAATGGTGATGATGTCCGAGATTCCCTGCACGCCCTGGCGCAGCACGTCGTCGGCAATGCGGAAACTCTCGAAGAATCCAGCGTCCTTGGCCACTGCCAGCAGCTTTTCGTTGGGGATCACGATCATCGTGTCCACGCTTTCCAGCAGCTCTTTCATGCCCCGGTCGGCCTGTTGCAGCCTGCGCTTGCCCTCGAAGCTGAAGGGAAGCGTGATCACGGCAACCGTCAGAATGCCCATCTCGCTGGCCAGTGAGGCAATCACCGGCGCGGCTCCCGTGCCCGTGCCCCCGCCCAGTCCAGCGGTGACAAAAACCATGTCCGCGCCCTCCAGGGCTTCAATGATTTTTTCGGAGTCTTCCAGCGCAGCGCGGCGGCCCACATCGGGATTCGCGCCCGCGCCCAGGCCCGAGGTCAACCGCACGCCCAGCTGCAGCTTCACCGGAGCATTCGACAGCTTCAGCGCCTGCACATCGGTATTCGCGGCAATGAACTCCACGCCTTCCATCTGCGCGGCAATCATCCGGTTCACGGCGTTCCCGCCGCCGCCGCCCACGCCAATCACCTTGATCCGGGCTCCGTGGACACTTTCGTCGTGATATTGAATGCGCATCTCTCCAGAATCGCTGATCGGCTGTTCCATGCGGCTCAAGTCTCCTCGGTCTCTAATCGTCAATCTCAAAATGCCGGCTCTAAAAGCTTGCCGCGAACATGGCGCGCAGCCTCGACCGGAATCCGGTGTTCTCTGCCGCCCTGGTTACGCGGGTGCGATGAGCATATAAAAGCATGCCGATGGCCGTCGAGAAAGTGGGATTCACCAGCTCGACCGGCATATTCGACAGCCGCACCGGAACCCCTACGCGCGCCGGAACCCGCAGCTGGCTTTCCGTTACATCCAGCATACCGGGCAACTGCGCTCCGCCGCCGGTGAGCACGCAACGCGCGCCCAATGCATCGAGTACTCCGCCCTGGCGCAGACTTTCCTTCACGTAATACATCAGCTCGCGGGCGCGCGGCTCCAGAATTTCCGCCACCGAGCGCAGCCGCAGCGTTCGCGGATTGGGCCCTTGCAGCTCGATCTCCGCATGTTGGGGCACTGCCGTCACCACCACATTGCCGTACTGCCGCTTCAACTCCTCGGCTTCGTGCAGTTCCAGTTGCAGACCCACCGCCAGATCGTTGGTAAAGTGCACCCCGCCCAGCGGGACAGAGGCCGTAAAGGCCATCGCGCCCTCGAAGAAAACCGCCAGATCGCTGGAATGCGCGCCGATATTCAGCAGGCACGCGCCCAGTTCGCGCTCGTCCGCTGAAAGCGTCGCTTCCGCCGCGGCAATCGACTCCAGAACCGCTTCGGTCACTTCCAGGCCCGCGCGGTTGGCGCAGGTGACGGTGCTCTGCAGCGCGCTGCCCGAACAGGTGGCAATATGCAGATCCACCTCCAGCCGCGCCCCGATCATGCCCACCGGGTCAAAGATGCCGGGCTGCTCGTCCAGAATGAATTGCCTGGGCAGCAGGTGCAGAATTTCGCGGTCCGGAGGCCGTTCCACCGCGCGCGCCCGTTCGATGGCATTGCGCACATCTTCGCGCGTAATCTCGCGCATGCGGCTGCCCAGGTCGAATCCGCCCCGGGTGTTCAGTCCGCGGATATGCGGCCCGCCCACGCCCACCGCGCATTCATCGATATTGGCCCGCGCCGAGCGTTCCGCCTGCTCGTTGGCTGCCTTCACCGACTTGGCGGCTGCCCCGAGATCTGCAATCAGGCCCTTGCGCATCCCGGTCGACTCTACCTGGCCGTAACCCCGGAAACGCAATGCGCCCTCATTGATGTCGGCCGCCAGCACGCGCGTCCATGCGCTGCCCACGTCCAACACAACGACCAGGTTGTCCTGTTTCTGACTCATCGCGTTCACTGTCCCGAGTCCGTCAGCGCGGCCATGCGCGCGGCGGATCTCCGTCTCTCTGCTGTTTGGTTTGCACGTTTTACGTCCGCGCGCTTCTTGTCCCGCGCGGTTTCCTCTGCCTTTTGCCGTGCCGTCTTGTGGGCAGGACTCAACTTCGTGGCCTTCGCTGCCGGTTTCAACCCTGCCTTGGCGGGGCGGGCCTTTGCGGACTTCGCCAAAGGAGCCTTCCCGGCCTTTGCTTTCGCAGCCGCCTTTTTCCCGGCTTCCGGCGCAGCTGCAAGCACCGGCTGAACTTCCGCCTTGCCGCCGGGAGCAGTCGAACCGGCCTCCGCCGCTGCACCTGTCGCTGCGGTCGCGCCATCGTTCATATCCAAGACTACCTGTTGTTCGTACCGCAAATCCACACTGGCCAGGCTCGGATACTGCTGCCGCCAGCCGTTGATGTGCGTCTTGTACCGCTGGTAGCGCTCCATGAAGTGATCTTCGCCAAAGTGGGCAAGAATGTCTCCGCCCGCCTGCGGCATGGTCACGCGCGCGTCTTCCTGGTTGCTCAAATCGATCTGCGAAATCTGATCAGAGATCCTCTGCCCGTCGCTGTCCAGCTCCGCAATCAGGTGCATATAAAGGTCCATGCGCGCCTTGCGGGCTTCGGGCGACTGCCGGGCATCGATCCCCGTCAGCACCGGAAAAGAGTAGTGGTGCTGCGCCATCAAAGCTGCCGGCATGTTCAGCAGAACGCCATTTGCGTCCACCAGCCCGGTTCGCCCATCCTGCAACACAAACGCCACCGGCTTACGTTCCACCACCTGCACCCGGATCTGATCCGGCAGCAACCGCATCACCGTGGCCCGCTCAATCCACGGAATCTCTTCCAGTTGCTTGCGGCGTTCCGCGATAGGAACAAAGAAGATATTGCGCCCGATGTCTTCGCCGAAGATCGGGTTAAACTCCGCGCGGCTCACTTCGGTCAGTCCGGCGGCGGAGATGTTTCCCGTCCCCGCAATGCGGAAGCGCGAATCGGTCCCCAGAAAGCTCTTCAGAAAATATCCGGAGGCGGCGGCAACGGTAACCCCGCCAACAATAGCCGAAGCAAGAAGGGTGCGTCCCAGCGTGCCTGAACGCCGCCACCATTGTTTGCGCGGGGTGCCGAAGCGTTGCCCGCCAAAGCGAGCTCCGCCCTTCGCCGGAGGATCGTCGTCGTCCGCGTCCTCCATTTCCAGCGGCATGCCCGGCAAAACGCGCCCATTCGGGGGCACACCCTGCTGCACGCGCCGGAAGCGAGGTTCCGCGGGCGCTTCATCCTCCCACTGTTGGGGACGGTTTCTGGTATCTCTGTCTATAGCCACGCCCGAGCAAGGTCGTGAGAATCGCCAGATTTCACTATAGCCCGGGCCGCACCCCATTGTGTCGGCCGGGTTACGATGGGAATCCTTTCGGTTACCTTCTGCCCAGTTTTGAGCCAGAAGCTGACATGAATCCAGGTACCCGAATCGAGCCAGTTGACCTCGCAGTTTCGACCTTCACCGCGCCGGAGGCGTATTGGTGGTTTATGCCATGAGCCATCTATTCGCTCAACAAAAAACGCAGTCATCCTGAGCGTAGCGCAGCGAAGTCGAAGGACCTGCGGTTGCCTTTCCTTGTCCTTCAACGAACCTCAGATTCAAGACACCAGCCCCGCCCATCTTTCCATCGCACTGGAGACGCAAAGGTGGCTGTACACCAGACGGGAGGCGAAATGAAGATTGGATATCGCGCCGGAGGCGCAACGGTGAGTAGCCCAGCGCTTCAGCGCTGGGAAGGCCGCCAATCGAAGACTCGGAGCCCCGCAGGGGCGGCGCAAACCTGCGAATCTGTCCTCAAGACGGCCTTCCTCCGATTGCCCCTGGGCCTTGACCGCTCCTCCGCTTGATACACTGCCGCTGTGAATCTTCGCCGCCAACTGACGCTTTCTCTCTCGATCCTGCTAGCCGCCAGCATCGCTCTGCCCGCGCAACCCGCAGCCAACCGGCCGCTCCTGGTCTGTTTCGGCGACAGCATCACCGCCGGATACGGCCTGCAAACCGGCCAATCTTTCCCCGACGCGTTGCAGCGGGATCTCGACAGCCGCGGCTACCGCTACACGGTATCGAACCAGGGAACCAGCGGGGCCACCACGAAAGACGCGGTTGCCAGCCTGCGCTCGATTCTGCGCCTGCACCCCGATGTAGTGCTGGTGGAGTTCGGTGGCAACGACGGCCTGCGCGGCCTTCCTCCCGCCGAAACCCGGCGCAACCTCGACCAGGTGCTGACCGGCCTCGAAGCCGCCCACATAAAGATCCTGCTGGCCGGAATCACCCTGCCGCCCAACTACGGCGCGGATTACATCCAGCAATTTGAGCAGATCTTCCGCGACCTCGCCACCCGTCACCACACGGCGTTTGTGCCCATGATTTACAAGGATCTGGTCAATGCTTCGGGAGTCATTCAGTCCGACGGCATTCACCCCACCGCCAAAGGCTCCGAAATCATCGCCAAAACCCTGCTGCCGGCATTGACGCCGCTGCTAAGGAAGGGAAGGTAGACGGGGAGGCTGGCTGCGTGGATTATGCTGCCAAGACATGGATTCTGTCCGGTTTGGCGACGGCCCGACCACATTGCCAGCCCGGCACCATCATCCTCTACCCACAGTAGTGTCATCCTGAACGAAGTGAAGGACCTGCGGTTGCTTTTGACGGCTTCAAAGTGGCGTTACTTCCGAGTAGGAGACCAACCAGACGCAACCTCAAGCAGGTGTTGCTTGGCTAGGAAATGAAATTTGCTCTAAATACTCGGTGGCTTGCGCTTCAGCTCTCCGGCGGGCGTCGTTCAAAATCTCAGCGTATCTATCAAGACTTACTGAAAGCTCCAACTCCTTACGCGCGGCGATAAGCAAAGGAGGAAACAAGTTGCTGACACGAGCATTTTCATTTAGACAGTCCTTTGCAAAAGCGACGTGCTTAAGGCGACGCTCATTATCTAAGCCCTGTATCTCTTGAATTGTGGCATTCACCCTTTCACTCTCAAAATGGAAATTTTTTTCTACGGTCTGGAAACGGCGGTCATCCTTAAGCCCTTCAATATTTTGATGCCGCAAAAGCTCCAACATTGCATCACGCGTTTTCGCAAAGCCCGCCATTTGATCGGTGTTGATCTTGATCTTTCCATCTAAAACCTCAAGGGCTAGACGTTTGTGAGAGAGACGCAAAAACGCGCCATTCACCTCACTCATAAGCGCGACCAGTGCGCGAACTGTATCTTCGTTCGCAACGAGATTAACCTTTGCGAGAACGGGGGAACCATCTAAAATCGCGGCGATAAGGTCTTTTTGTGGAACGCTCAAATCGGAGAATTTTGAAAGGGTGATAACTGCTCGGGCTACAGCTTCAGCGGCACTGACGAAGACCTCCTTTCGGAAGCTCATTTCCCGTTCGCGGCTGAGCCTTTTGTCATTGGCTCGATTCGTCAACTGAGTGCCGAGAAGCGTAAATATCGAACCGGCAATCACGCCCCAAAATGTTCCCGGCACTTGCGAGAGCACTCGAAAAAGTTCTGCAAAAGGTGCGGCGGCGTTCATATAAAGGCTCCTCTCGGAAGACGGCACATGACCTGTTGTTATTATGCAGCGGCGCGGGCCTTGTCGAGTTCCAAACCTACCCTTTATGCGACACCGGGTGAAGGGGCCTGCTGCAGAACTGTGTCCGGCTCACTTGAATGCCGAATTAAGAACGTACTTATCGGATTTGCTACTGGAATTCTGGATTTTGACGGTTCCGGGCGAGCGACCGGCAACTCGGAAGTTACCTCTCCAGCAATAGCCGCCAGCACATGCCTTGCAAAATATGGTCCTTGCGGCCGGCAATCCCCCATCGCCACAACCGGCTGAACCAGCCTTTCCGCCACCCGTTTCGCAATTCAAATCGCTCACGCATCCTTGCAGAAAATTACCCCGCTTCGGCGCAAATTGAAGGGATGGGAAATCGTCAACAAATCCGTTTGCCGCAGGGTTCCAAGCGATCCGCCCGGTCTGTTTTGCCGGGGAAATCCCGCTGGACCCACCCCCCCCTATGTTTTCCTGCAAAAAGTCGTTGCGCATTATTTCAGTGAGTTGTGAAACCGGCCTATTTTCAGCCAATTCCGCAGATTAGCCGCGGCTCCCGTCAAGTTTTTCCGGTCAATTTATCCCGGATTTCTGCACCAGATTTGGTGAAATAAACCCTGAAAACCCACCATGCGAGACGTTTTGCGGGCATTTTGAATTTTCTTGGGCCACGACCGGAGCCATGAAAAAGCCCGGCTTCGACAGCGAAACCAAGCGACCCTGCTCCTGAAGCCGCAGCCCGGAAATCTCGGAGGGAGCACGCGGCTTTAACCCCTTGAATATCGGTCCGCCAAAGCTGAGCCTTTACGCGCAGCGGAAAAGCTCAAATTCCTGTGGCTTTGTTACAGGGCACGACTTCAGTCGTGCCGAAAAGGCCAATAGACTCAGCCGGGCTTTAGCCCCTGCCATGGCCGATTCCGGCGATTCATTCTAATTTGGGTCTTCTTCCCGCGGCCTTCAAATCCGGATGAATGCCTGCCTCAGCAAGCGCAACCGTACAACTATCCCATCACCACAACCGGCTGAAACAGCGTTCCCGCCACCCGCTTGGCAATGCCGACCAGCTCCCGCTGGCTGGCGAAGACCTTCACAAGCGGCGCTTGCGAGAACTCGGGCAGATTGGCCTGGCCGCCATTGCGGAACCTGCCCAGCGCAACCGGATCGCCGGTAACCGCTGGCATTTCCGGCAGCAGATTGCGCGGATGCAGCGAGATCGCCTCCAGTGCGGCCGTATTCCCAGCCAGCACCTGAAGCTGATCGAGACGAACCGCCTCGTTGAGGGTGAAGACCCCGGCCTGGGTCCGGCGTAGGCTGCTCAGATGCGCCCCGCAGCCCAGGTCCTGGCCCAACTCATGAGCAACCGAGCGCACATATCCGCCCGCGCTGATGCTCATGGAGAAGCTGGCTTCGGCTCCGTTCAGGTCCAGAATCTCGAAATGCGTGATATCGACGGTGGCCGTCTTCAGTTCAACCGGCTTGCCTTCGCGGGCCAGTTGGTAGGCCGGCTTGCCGCCGATCTTCTTGGCTGAAAACGCCGGCGGCATCTGTTGCATGACCCCGTGAAAGCGGCTTGCCGCGGCCTGGATTACCTCCACTCCCAAAAGAGATTGCCCCAGCGGCCAGCAGTCGGGACCGGCGGCCTCGCCCTCGCAGTCATAAGTGTCGGTGGCGAACCCGAAGCGGATGGTTCCCCTGTAGCTTTTTTCAGCAGAAGAGAAGTACTGCGCCAGGCGGGTAAACTTGCCCAGCAGCAGCGGCAATACCCCGGTGGCCATGGGATCCAGCGTCCCCAGGTGCCCGATGGAGCGCTCGCCGGTGATCTTGCGCAGCCGGTTCACGACGTCATGGCTGGTCATGCCGCCGGGTTTATCGATTACAAAAAGTCCATTCACTTGACTACTTTAGACCAAATGCGGGATTGGGACCATCTCTGCGGCAATGGATGGATTATCCCGCTTTCACAAAACAGTGCAGCTCCTGACCAAAACAAAGGTAGCGTTTGTGGTACCATTTGGGCGTGATCGAGGTACGCCAGTACGTTGACCGTCATGGGCGCAATCCATTCGAGCGATGGTTCGACAAACTCGATGAGGCCATCCAAACCCGGATCGTTGTCGCTCTGGACCGGCTTGAGCGTGGCAATACCTCTTCGATCAAGGCCGTTGGAGCCGGAGTTCAGGAATTGCGGTTAGATTTTGGCCCCGGATATCGGATCTATTTTGGCTGGGACGGGGAGCGGTTGGTGATTCTGGTTGGCGGCGGAACAAAACGCCGCCAACAAGCCGATATCGCAGCCGCGCAAGCTCTCTGGCAGGAATTCAAGGATCGCAGGAGGCAGGATGGTGCTGACAAAAAGCTTCAATGAGACGGTCAAGAACAAGCTTCAGCAGAGTGAGAGCTTTCGCCGGGCGCTTCTGCGCGAGGCGGTTGGATGCATGATTGCCGGCGATCTGGAGACCGGCAAGTCCGTCTTGCGGAAATACATCAATGGCACAATTGGATTTGTGCAAATGGGAGCCGACCTGGGCCGATCTCCCAAGGTGCTGATGCGTATGCTGGGCGCCAAAGGCAATCCTCAGGCAAAGAATCTGTTTGAGATTGTTGCCTACCTGCAGAAGAAGGAAGGAACAGTCCTGGAAGTGGTGGATCGGGCAGCAGCCTGAGTCGGTCCCGTTGCAAAGGAACCGCGCAGCAAGCAGGACTCCTGTAGCTGCGCCGGTTTACAGCCCGCCCGAGCCCGGCTGGCGCACCAGCGACAGGAACTCCGCGCGCGTCTCTTTCTGGCGGAAGCAGCCCACCATGGCCGAGGTGACCGTGGAGGACGACTGCTTCTCAATGCCGCGCATCATCATGCACAGGTGGCGGGCTTCGATCACCACTCCCACGCCCTGCGGATTGATGGCCTCCTGGATGGTGTCGGCAATCTGCCGCGTGAGCCGCTCCTGCACTTGCAGGCGGCGCGCAAACACCTCGATCAGGCGCGGAATCTTGCTCAAGCCAATAACCTTGCCGTTGGGGATATACGCAACATGCACCCTGCCGAAGAAGGGAAGCATGTGGTGTTCGCACAACGAGAACATTTCAATGTCCTTCACGATCACCATCTCGTCGTAGTCCACGTCGAAGAGCGCGCCGCGCAAAATCTTGCCAGGGTTCTCCTCGTAGCCTTTGGTCAAAAACGCCATCGACTTCTCTACACGCCCAGGAGTAGCGGTCAAGCCGTCGCGCGCCGGGTCTTCGCCCAGGCGGCTGAGCAGTTCGCGGTAGATCTCCTGGGTGCTGAAACTGCCCAGACCCTCTTCGATTTCCGCTGTTCTGCGCGGGCTCTTGCTCACTGCGATCGGTTGCGCCATGGTCCTCATCCCTCCCGCCCTGGGGAAAAGGGCGTCGTTCGTTCGATTGTTCAGCCGTAGCACTCGAAAAAGTTGTTTTCAGTCTCTTCCACGCGAACACACTCCAGTTTTGCGGGTACAAAAGCCCCATCCAGCAACTGGAAGATGGTCCTACACAGATTCTCCGTCGTCGGGACGCGATTCACAAACATCGGGTCGAGATTCAGGTGCGTATGGTCGAAGCGCTCCAGCACACGGGTGCGCACCGCATCGTCCACAACGGTCAAATTCACCACCATGCCGGTTTCCGGATCGACCTCGCCGCCCACCAGCACTTCCACCACGTAGTTGTGTCCGTGGCCGTGCGGATTGTTGCATTTGCCAAACGCGGCCCTGTTTTCGTCAACCGAAAGCGCGTCTGTGTGCAGCCGGTGGCTGGCGCTGAACAGGTAACGGCGTCCGAACGAAGCTCTCACGCCTGCCCCCGGTATTCGGCAAAAATCTCCGGCGTCTCGTAAACCCGAACCCGGTTCAAACGCGCCCCGGCGGCACGCGAGATTGGCCCGTCGAGCCTTTTCCAAGCGGCGATCGCAATATTCTCGGTGGTCGGAATCGCCTTGGCAAACTCGGGAACCTCAAGATTCAGGTGGCGATGATCCCAACTGGCCAGCACCTCCTGCTCGATCACGTCTTTGAGCCACTTCAGGTCGACCACAAAGCCGGTCACCGGATCCGGTTCGCCGGCCACCGTGATCTCCAACGTGTAGTTGTGCCCGTGCCCATTTCTGTTTGAGCAGCGGCCAAAAACCTGCTCATTCTTTTCCGCTGTCCAGCCGTCGTTCCAGTAGTAATGCGAAGCGGAGAAGGTCGCCCGCCGCGTCAGGAAGATCATGAATACCCTCACTGGAAAAGATGCTGATGGAGCTGTAAAGTTTCATCGGATGCGGCGCTGTTTTCATCTCGCCAAAATCCCTCGCCAAGTTTGAATCGAGGTCGGTTACGCCTTGTAGTCGCGTCCCTTCCAGCTTACGCGCTTCAGAATCCGATGCTGGAACCAGCTGCGATAAAGCAACACCACGAACAGCGGCAGGCCGAGCGGCGTCAGCGCGCAATCGAGAAACGGAAAATTCGATTTGGCCACTCGCGCATAAAAGCGGATCAGGGTACGCACCCACAGCAGCCCGAGCACCCATCCCGCGCCCAGCCATTGCAGCGAGTGGGCCATCAGCCGGGCATTCCACAATTCAAAAGTCAGCAGCGGCAAGCCAAACAACAGAAAAATGTCCAGCGCACGCCACATCGCCAGCGCCAGCGAGTTGTCGAAGAGCAAAGCCAGGTTCTTCGTCCAGCCCTCGATCATCGCTCCGGTTGTCCTGTACATGCGCGTGGTCACCTGGTCCTCGGCATAGCGAAAGCGCAGCCCGATCTTGCGCCGCTTGGCCAGAAACGCCAGTTCCACGTCTTCCAGCACCTTGTCCGCCACCGACGCATGGCCGCCGAGCCGCCGGTAGGCCTCCCGCTCGATCAGCAGAAACTGTCCGTTGGCCGCCGCAATGCGCTGGTTCGGGTCGCTCACCTTGGCCGGCGGGTAGGCCAGCGCCAGTTCGCAAAACACCAGCGGCATCAGCGACCGCTGGGCGATTCCAGTGGCGAACTGCCGCGGCGAATAGCTCAGCATTCCCACCTGATGCCGCTCCGCCTCATGAACGGCGCGGCGCAGGTTTCCCGGCTCGTGAATCGTGTCCGCATCGGTGAAAAGGATCCAGCGGCCGCGGGCGCGCTTTGCCGCCGTCCACACGGCGTTATTTTTGCCGGTCCATCCCGCCTCCAGCTTGCCGGCCTGCAGAAGTGAGACCCCGGGGAAGCTGGCTGCAACCTGCGCCGTGCTGTCGGTGGAGTGGTCATCGACAACGATCAGCTCCCAGTCCTTGCCAAGTTCAAAGATCTCTTCCGATTGGCCTGCCAGCGACTCCAGGCAGGCTGCCAGGCAGTCCTGCTCGTTGCGCGCCGGAATCACCACGGTCAGATCGATCAGTTCCGGTTCCGGCTGGTCGAAAACACTTCCAGCGGTCCACGCCCAGCGCTCGGCGCTGTCCATGCCCTCCGCTGCGCCACCTTCCCCTGTTGACAGGCCCAGTACCGGCTTGAACTCCACCGCAGCTTCATTTGATTCCGGACGATCGTTTCCCATGACTTCCAGCCCTTCCGCTCCGTATTATAAGTAAGTGCGCTTCCGTAGATTTTTTCCCTTCGCC
>Ga0181517_10001878_pt1 | contig 22525 bp, 16 predicted proteins | sample PEATcosm2014_Bin_31_FD_119748 | JGI IMG/M metagenome (GOLD analysis project Ga0181517, IMG submission 119748) | Peatland microbial communities from MTU Mesocosm Facility, Houghton, MI, USA - PEATcosm2014_Bin01_30_metaG | ecosystem: Environmental > Terrestrial > Soil > Wetlands > Peat | place... | reverse complement strand
GCCGGCCTTCATGGCACGCACCGTCGTCGGCACATCACCGTGACCAGTGACGAATATGACCGGTATGGCAAGCTGATCCGCTGCGAGGTGCCTTTGCAGCTCCAAGCCGCTGAGATCCGGAAGACAGATGTCCAGAACCAGGCAACCCGGACAGGCATCGCGCGGACGCGACAGGAACGCCTGGGCGGAGTCGAACGTCTGCGTCCGCCACCCCGTGGTCGCGAGCAGCAATTCCAGCGCCTCCCCTACAGAAACGTCGTCATCCACGACGTAGACAATTGGGGTCGTTGGCTTCATCGCCTCGGCATCCAGGCGTGCGCGGCGCGATCCGAATTTCTGGCCGCTGGCGAGATCTTCGGGGTAAGTCTCAGTCATATGTCTCTCCCAATGAAATGATCCGGAGTCCGCAAGGGCCGCGTCAATGGCCGCCTGCCGTTCCCGCGCCGACCTTAAACTTGCGCGTGAAGAGCAGCGCGATCGCGGCGACGGCGAGCACTACGCCCACAATGGCGAAGGCGTCGCTGAAGGCCACGATTAGCGCCTGCCGATGCACGATCTTGCCGATCGCCGCGATCGCCTCATGTTGCGCCGCGACGCGGTCGACCGTCCCGTGCGCCTGGAAATAGCTGGTGAGCTCGGCGATGCGCCGGCGGGTCTCCTCGCTGTAGAGCGTGATCGACTGGCCGATGACATTGGAGTGAAACTGCTCGCGCTTGGTGATGATGGTTGCGAGCGTCGCCGTGCCGACGGCGCCGCCGAGGTTGCGCAACATGTTGGACAAGCCCGAGGCGGCGCCCGCCTCGCTCGACGCGATGCCGGCGGTCGTAATGGTGCTGATCGGCGTGAGCATAAGGGCCTGCCCGAGCGCACGCACGACATTGGGAAAGAGGAACTGGTCTCCTGCGCTGTCTGGCGACAGCGTAACGTTCATGTAGCAGCTTGCGGCGAAGACGCTGACGCCGACGAAAGCGATAGGGCGCACGTCGAACCGCATCATCAGCATCGGGACGAATGGGATGACGACGAGCTGCGGCAGACCGGTCCAAGCCAGCACGGCGCCGATCTGCTCGGCGTTGTAGCCCTGCGCTTGGCCGAGATATTGCGGCAGGATGTAGATCGTGCCGAACAGCGCGTAGCCGATCAGGGCGAGGACGAACACACCGATGCCGAAGTTCCGGCGCTTCAAGAGGCGCAGCCGCACGAGCGGCTTTTCGACCATGAGTTCGATCGCGACAAAGGCGACGAGAAACACGGCCGCGACGATTGCCAGACGGAGAATCAAGGGCGAAGAGAACCAGTCGTCCTTATTGCCCTCCTCAAGTACCGTCTGCAGGGACGATAGGCCGATCGCCATTGTCACGATGCCGGCCCAGTCGCCCTCTTTGAGCAGCGACAGCCGCATCGGTTGACGCTCGAGGGTCAACGCGAGCGCGACAACCATGACCGCGCTCGGGACGGCATTGATGTAGAAGATCGTCTGCCAACCGTAATTCTCCGTGAGATATCCGCCGATGGTCGGGCCGATCGACGGCGCGAACGTCACTGCGATCGCGAAGAGCGCAAGCCCGATCGGCTGCTGCGCCTTCGGCAGACGGGTCAGCACCATGGTGAAGGCAACAGGGATCAAAATGCCGCCAGTGAAGCCTTGGAGGCCGCGCATGGCGATCATCGAGCCGAGGTCATGCGCAAAGGCGCAGGCGATCGAGAAGATCGGGAACAAAACGGCGTTTGTGAGCACGTAACGCCGGAATGAGAACACTTGGCTCAGGTAGTCGGTCAGCGGAATGACGACAATCTCGCCGATGAGATAGGCGGTCGAGATCCAGGAGCCGTTGTCCACGCCCGTTCCGATGCCGCCCTCGATGTCGAGGAGTGAGGCGTTGGTGATCTGGATATTGAGGATCGCCATGAAGGCGCCGATCATCCCGGCGAGCACTGCGATCCAGGCGGTCACGCTCGCCTTATCGGCGGCTGCGGACGGCGCGGCGGACATGGGTCGACCGACGGCCGCGATTTGAGCGACGCTTGTCATGGACATTCCCCTGTCTGCGAGGCTGATGGCCCGCGGGGCGCTCTCAGCCCCTTGGCACTGAGATCGACGCCGACTGGATTGAAGGCGTTTTGGTGTCGATGGTCGGATAGACCGACATGCCGGGGCGCAGCAGGGTCGCCAGTGGGCTTCCGGCTTCAAGGACGATCTTCACCGGGATGCGCTGCACGACCTTGGTGAAATTGCCGGTCGCATTGTCGGGCGGCAGGAGGGCGAATTCCTGGCCGCTTGCCGGCGCGATGCTGTCGACACGGCCGCTAAGCGGACGTCCAGGGACGATGTCGACGACGATCTCAACCTTCTGTCCCGGACGGACGTCTGCGAGCTGGGTCTCCTTATAGTTCGCGACGACGTACGCCGCAGAAACCGGCACGACCGCCATCAGTTGCGCGCCCGCCTGAGTGTATTGGCCAGCGCGTAGGGTCCGCGCACCAACGACGCCGTCAATCGGCGAGACGATCGTCGTATAGGACAAATTGAGCTCGGCCTGTCGCTCGGCCGCCTGATCGCGGGCGAGAGTCGCTTGGGCTTCGGCGAGCTCGGCCTTGAGGACGCCTATCTGCTGGATCGCCGCTTCCAGCGCCGCCTGATCTCTTTGGACCGCCGCGCGCGAGGCCGCCGAGCGGGACGCCGCGGCCTGGGCGTTTTGCACGCTGCCGTAGCCGGAGGTGGCGAGGGTGGCGTAGCGCTTGTCGTCCTGGTCCGCGAAAGCGGAATTGGCTTCGTCGACTCGGATCGCCGCGCGAGCGTATTCGATTGCGGACTGCTGCGCCTCGATCGAAGCCTGCTTGATCCCGATCGCCGCCGAGGCGGCGGCAACGTCGGCCTTGGCCTGGTCGAGGGCCACCCGGAAGTCGCGGTCGTCGAACCGCGATAGAGTCTGGCACGACTTCAAAGGATCGTTGTCGCCGACTAGAACCTCGGCCACGTAGCCCGAAACCTTCGGCGCGATCGTCGTGTTGTCGGCCTGGATGTAGGCGTCGTCGGTCGACACCTGGAACCGGCCGACTGTCCAATAGTCCCAACCGAAATAGCCGGTGGCGGCGAGAGCCGCCGCGCCCGCGGCGGCAAGCAGGGTTCCGCGCGGGGAAGGCGGAGACAACAAGGTCTTGCGTGAGGCGGAGGTCGACAGGGGTTCGGTCAACGTGGGCGACGCATCGTCGACGGTGACTGGCCGGTCGGCCGCGAACTCTCCTGGATGTTGACTCATCGGACGGCTCCTTGAGTTTCGTTGGGCGTCGCTCGGGTCGTTCGCGACAATTTGGAAACTTGTCAATTTCTAAAATAGACGGTATAGGATGCTTGTCAAGAGAATTTGGAAAACGAATATGGTCGAAAATAGGTTGGAATATGCGCCCCGGCGTTCCCGGGGTCGCCCACAAGTCCGGTCAGACGAGGAGACGCGCACGCTGATCCTCGAAGCCGCCGAGCAGGAATTTCAGGCGAATGGCTACGAGGCGACCTGCATCGCCGACATCGCTGAGCGCGCGGGCGTTTCCACCAAGACCCTCTATCGACTCATTCCGAACAAGGCCGATCTGTTCGCCGACGTGATCGCCGACCGGATCGGCCGATTCGTTCTTGAATACGATCTGAGCCGCCTCGACTCCCTGGACGCGGCGGCGGCGCTGGAGCGGATGTTGACCGTGTTCGGGACCCTGACGCTCGAGCCGCGGACCATAGCGCTCACGCGCCTCGTCATCGGCGAGTCTCGCGCCTTTCCGGAAGTGGGCGCCGCGTTTTACGAAAACGCAATCCTGCGAACGAGTCAGGCGATGGAAGATGGACTCCGCCGTCTCTGCGCCCGAGGCCTGATTGGCATCGACGATCCGCACGAGGCGGTGAGCATGCTGCGGGGCATGATGATCATGGAGCCGCAGCGCGCGGCCATGCTCGGACAACGGGAGCCGCCAGGCACGGAGGAGATCGCCGCCCGCGCAAAACGTTGCGCGCAGATGTTCCTGAACGGGTGCGCCATCGATCGAGGGTCAGCCGCCGTTGTCGAGGAACACTAAACTCTGACCCAATCCGCCGGCGCGGGCTGCATTTATCGGCAGATTATCGATCGCCCTTGCGAGCGATCTAACGCGAGAATCCGACTCGGCCAACACGTAAACAAGACTCTTTGGCGCGTCCTAACACGGTAGAGCGACTCGACGCCGTCGAGCGAGGTGCGCCGGCAACGCGGCCAAGAATTAATAACATTAGTGTTACGTATTAATAAGTCCGCCGCCTTGCCCGCCTCGAGGCCGTTGCGCGACGGCGTGATTGCGGCCCTCGAGGGGGGGCGTCGCCGCGCACAATTGGCAAAGATGCGGCCGTCGTCCGTGGTTGGCGAAGCCGCGACGCTGAGGGGCGTTGCGGGGACCCTTCCCCGCTAGAAAGGGGTAGCCGGGACCGAGGCCCGGCTCAGGGGAAAGCCTTTTCCCCCCTCAATCACCTGGAGAACCGAGAATAACCAAGGACGGAAGAGTCAGAGGAGGATACCGCGCATCCTCCGACGCTGTTTGCCACAGTGAGATCGAATCATCGATGGCGGCGTCGTTCACCAAGGCGAGCCAGGTTACAAGAAGTCGCCGATCTGGGCGCAACGGAAGACGCGGCAGTGGCAAACCCAACCGCCGCCGCCCACTTGCTGCGTTGGCAATTGGCGCGTGGCGTGACGCCAGAGCCCGGGGAATCGAGCCTCGGAGATCAGCTCATAAAGTCAAATAACTTTTGATCGCAAAAGCCCCGGTCCCCGGTCGCCGCCCGCAAGGTGGGGCTAACCGGCGGCGGGGGTGGGCGTATCGGGCCGATCAAGAGCCCCATCGCCGCCTCGGCAGCCGCTCGGGGGAAGAACATCGGCTCTTGATTGAGCGCGCCCAAACCCTTGACCCGCGCGGCCTGGAGTTCGGCGAGGATCTGCGACCGCTCGATCGGCAATCGACAATCGATCTCCCTCAACGAGATGAATTGGCGCTCGAAGTCGGCGACCTGCGCGCTGGCGAACACCGGCACGCGCCAGCCGCCATTCTTTCTCAATGTTGGGAGCTTATAGACGATCGCGCCCGCGGCGATCAGGCAGTCGACGACCGCTGGAGTGCAGTTCAGTCTCTGGGCGAGGGCGGGCTTGCCGATGATTTTGTCGTGCTTCGCGGGAGGCCTGCTGTGGACCCCCAAGACCTTCACCACGTCCGCGACGCCCAGAACGATGCCTGGCAGCCCTTGGGTGTCGCGCAACCGCGCGCGCGCCTTTAGGGCGCCCTGTTGCAGCCGTCGAAACACGTCCTTCAGCCGCGCCGGTGGGACGAGCAGCGCCGCCTTGGTCAGCAAGACCTCGTCGGCGGCGGCGGCGTAATGCATCTTGGCCGAGCCCGGATGGAGCTTAGCCAGCTGCGCCTCCAGGTGAGCGCGGGAGTAGGTCCGCTTGCCCTTGACGATCGCCGGGCGAATGTATTTCTCGCGCACCAATTCGCGCAGTTCCTCAGGCGTGACTTGCAGCCATTCGGCGGCTTCGGCCGGCGTCAGCTCCTGACGCAGAAAGTATTTGACCTGGGCGAACGTGCGCGGTCCGATGACGGCGCCGCCGTGCAGCGAGTCCCGGCCGTCCGGGGGGACGACCTCGTCAACCCGGGCGACGATGGATTTCACCTTGGCGGGGCTTGCCGGCAGCTGCGCGGCGGCTTGCCGCAGCGTGAATCGCTGGCGCGCTCCGGTCGCGCCGCGAAAGAGCTTTTGCGTTTCGCTGACGTTCAGGTGGGCGAGCCCAAACGCCTTGAGGATGGCCAAGATTTCGGCGGCTGCCGGATCATCCATGGCGGCGGCGACCCAGTCGTAGAGCGGGCCGAAGGCTTGGCGGGGGGTGGATAACCCCTCGCTCAGGTCGGCGCTCGCCAGGCGGCGTTCGAGAAGGCGCTTCAGGGCGTCGGGGCCGCGGTGCAAGAGGCGGTGGCCGATCCGGCGCGCGACATGGGGCGCCGGCGGCTCAGCGGTCGCCGGCGCTCCCTGGCGCTGGAGGTCGAGCGCCACGGCGCCGACGCATTCGAAGGCCTCGAGGGCCATCGCCAACGGCAGGCTCGCCAGCAGCGAGGGCTCTTTGAGAGCGGGGGCGAACCCAAGACGCGCCAGAATGATGCGGGAGAGGAAGAGGTCGTTGACGTGCGCCGGCTTGACGGTGAAGGACGAGGCGTCGGTGTTGGCGATGGCCGACAAGATGTCGAGGGCCCGCCAGTCGGGTTGGTGGCCGGTGCCCCGATCGGCGCCGATCAGCTCGGTTCCATGAATCGGGCAGGCGCGCACCGCCTCGAGATTCCACCACGACCGCAGATGGGCGCGAAACTTCGGACGCCCCGGCAGCGCAGCGTCGGCGCGCAGGCAGGCCGGACAGAGCTTCAGCCGTTTATGCGACCAATGGGCCGCGCCCAACGCCTCGCCGTTCAAGGCGAAAGCGCCGGGCGCCGTGCGCACAAACGTCGCGGCGGCGAAGACGTCGGCGGGCAGGTCGACCAGCCGGGCGATCGCCCCCTGCGCTTGGCCGTCGAACACCTGTACGGCGGGGAGGAGACCGCCGAGATCGTCGGCGAGGAATGCGCCGATCGACCCGGCGCCGTAGAGCCGGGCCAGGCGCGCCACATAACCGTGAAGCGGCTCGTCGGGGTACGGGTAGACGCGCAACGCCAACGTTTTGGGGCCCAACCGCATCGCCGGCAGCGCCATTGACGCTGCCGACGGCGCGGCCTCAGGGGGCGGCGCGAAAGCGCCCGCGAACGCTGCCATGACCGGCGCCCCCTATCGTGGCTGATCGTCCGGCGGCGTCTTCTTGCCGCGTAGCGAGGTCTTTGTCGCCGTCGCCCGCCAAGCCGCGGCGGAGATTGGGTGGAGATCTTCGAGCGCCACCGCGAGATTGAATGGATTGTCGCTGCGCAGCACGTTGACGTTGTCCTCGAACGCATCGGCGAGATATTCAGGCTTGAGACACTTCGCCTGGGCGGCGTAGGCGTCTTCAGCCGCGTCGAAGATCAGGCGGGCGATCTTGCCGCGGTCTCCCAGGCTGGCGAGCCAGAACCGTTTGGCCATCTCGGCCGTGTCGAGCTTCGAGGGCTGGGAAAAGTCTAGCCGGCGCTCGATCCCGGCGACGAATGCCTTAATCTCCTCGTACCCTTCGTTGTCGCGTCGGATCGGCTGGATCGCGACGCGCTTCACGCGGGTCGCCAATTCTTCCAGTTTATCAATCAGCGTCGATGTCTTTTCCACGGTGCCGAAAATGACCACGTTGACCGGCCAAACCTTGTTGTTGAGCAGGTTCTTGATCTCCATCGCGGTCGACTCGTAGTTGTCCTTGGCCTTCGGCGACAGAAGCACGTTGTGAATTTCATCGATGAGCAGGAACTCGGTTCCGTAGGATTCGAGCATCTCGTGGACTTTGCTCCATATCCTGGGGTTGTCGGGCAACCGCGCCAGCTGCGAGAAATCGTTAAAGGGTCGCGATTGCTTGCCGCGTCGATTCAGCTCCTTCAGGATCGCCGCGCCGAGGGACTTTGTCGTCGAGGCGCTGGGCGTCGACAGCGATATGAGCGGCAAGACGAGCCCCTCATCGTCTTGGGACTCCTGCAGATCCTTGTGGGTGCTCAGCCGATCGAGAATATGCGTCTTGCCGCTCTGCGACGCGCCGTAGATGGCGATTAAGCGTCCTTCGCGGCCGCTGGTCGCCGCTCCGACCGCCTTGACAAAGAGTCTTCTCGCCCGCTCGTCGTACTCAGTCGGGCAATGAATGAGATCCAGCCTCGCAACCCGATCGGCGTGCGCTTTCAAGTCCGGACGGACACGTCTCTTTCGCGCATACTTTTCGGGATTGATTCTCTTCAAGTCATCAAGGGTGCGCTCGAGAAACTCCGTATCGAGTTTGTCGTCCGAGGCGAGCGTGTCCGTTTCCCCTTGGCCTGCGTCGTCATCGTCCAATTTCGTCTCCATTCGTGAGCTTCAGTACCGTCTCGCAAAGGCGAACGGGTTGCGGTCCGAAGCGGGGGCCGCCGCCTCATCCTGGCCAGATCCAACAGCTTGATCGGGTCGCGTCGCCGCAGCTTTGTCTGGTTGCGTCGCATCGGCGGGCGTTGCCGCGGCCGCCGACTCGGCGGGCCCAGGCGGGGACGACTCGTCGCATTGGGCGTTTGGCGGAACATCCTCCGGCGTCGAATCGCCAGGCGGAGCCGAGGCCGGCGTTTCTGCCTCGCGCGTCGCCCCTCTCGGGTTGTCGTGGTCGGCGCCGCGGCCTCGCCGTTCGTTGGCGTAGGTGCGCGTCTCACTAGGAGCGCTAGGCGAACCGTCCTCGGCTGGGCTGTGGTCCGGTTCGTCGTCGCGAACGTCATCCTCGATTCTAGCCGCCTCTTCCTCCTCGCGCGCTGCGTCGCGCGCGGCGTGTTCGGGATGGCGGCGATGGCCGGAAATGTCTTGCTCCGGCAGCGGCGCGCCGCCGCTTCGCGAAGCCGACGAAGCCGATGACGCTTTCCCGGCGCCGGCGCCTTTGCGATCCCCGCGCTTACGCCAAGACGCAGCCGGATCAGGATCGATGTCAAAGATGGGACTGTTGGGGTTGGCCTTGATCCACGCCAGATCGTGCGGCGTAATTCTGTCCCGCCGCTTTTTACCCATTTGTCGGGCTTCTTCGGCGATCGTCTCCCGGGCCTCCATGAGCGCCGCGTAGGTGACCCGTTCGCCTTCGGGCGTCATGCGCCGGCCCCGTTCGCAGGTTTCCTTCCACATCCGGATGTCGAGTCCCTCGACCAGACTGGCCTCGAGGCAGAGCGCCAGCAGCCATTTGCCGCTCTGCGGATCCAGCACATGCAGCGACGTCAGGTCTTGCGGGTCGACCTTGAACATGAACTTCGCCCGGCCCTGGCCCGGTCGAAGGCGTAGGGCGTCGACCTCCTTTGATTGAAAATGCAGGCCGAGATAGCGGATGCCGCCGTCGCGGTGGATTTGCCCCTCTTCGGCGAGACCCAGCAACACGTCGAGGTCTTCGGCCTTGGGCGGCAGGCGTACGCCGTAGCCCGACAGCTCCTGCCAGCGCTGCAGCGGCGTCTTGCCCCACAGACCGCCGTGCGGCTTGTTGTGGTAGATCTGCGTGATCCAAAGCTTGAGCTGCTGGCGCGCTACTTCGAGCGTCATGCGCGCATGACGGCCCGGCTGGTAATCAGCTTTTTCGACGACATTGGCGAACGTTTTCCCGGGGGGGAGGGCGCAGTAGTCCCTAGCGATTTCGCCGAAGAATCTCTCGACCCGTCCTTTGAGATGCGGCGCGCCGCGACGACAATATCGGAGTTCGAACTTGAGCAGACCGGCGGCCGACTTCAACGCCGCCGAATGAAACTCCTTGCCATTGTCGAGGACGAGGATCTCCGGCAGTCCCATCACCGGCCAGGGGCTGGCGGCGTCGAGGTCGAGGTCGGCAAGATCCTTCTCCAGCACCCCCATGCGCAACGCGTTCATCACGGAGATCCAGGAAGGCGCGATGTAATCAAGATAGTAGCCGACGACCATTCGCGTTTCCGCATCGATGAGGGTCGTCAGCCAAGGGCGGCCAACGACGGCCAAGTCGGCGTCAGGCGGCCCTTTGCGGATCGGCTTGCCGGCGGCGTCGACCAGCACGATGTCGAGACGGGTGTGATCGACCTCGACGACGCGCAACGGGATGCCAACCGCCGGCGCCGGGCGCGTCGCCTTGACCCTTGCGTCGGCGGCTTTGCGGCCCTCGCGGTAGAAGACGCGCTCGTAGTCGCCGACGTTGGCCTTAATCCAGCGGTGGACCGCCATCTCGCTGGGGTGGGAAAGCGTCGTGTCGTGAGCGCCGCTGGCGTTGCGTTTGTCGATGTCACGGCAGATCAGCCGGTGAACGATCGACACCGGCGGGCGCTCGAGGGTCAGCCAGCGCTGGCGGACGTACTGGGCGATGAGCTGCGTGACCACCGGATCGAGCATCCCGGCCCGGCGCTTCTTGAGGGGGTGTCCTTTATGGTGGTGCAGCGGCGCCAGGGCGGTCAACTCGCGGTTGGCTTGGATCCAGCGACGGTGCCAGGCGCGCAACGTCGAACCGCTGACGACCTCGAGCGCCATTTGCCACGGTCGTTTACCGGCGAGTTGGGCGGCGCGGCGTCGGCGAAGGCGCGCCACAAAGAAGGCGATGCGGGCGTAACCGGTCTCGGGTCGTCTGGAGAAACCGGGGCGACGGCTGCGTAGGACGAAAATGCGATCGCAGATTTGCACGAAATCGAGGCGGCGCAGCATTTCGAGCTGCCAGTGCTTGTCGAAGCTATCAGGCGATCGCTCGAGCGCCTCCTTGACGCGCTCGGGCAAGCGCGCGCTCGGCTGGCGAACGACCTTCAGGCGGCGATCAAAATAGAGTGCGAGCAATTCCTCGTTCGTGTAGGTGCGCACGCCGTAGGGGCTCTCGCCAATCGGCTTTAATGTCAGCGACGCGGGATCGCGGTAGACGACCTCCATCTCATGGGCGTCGATGACGACGACGTCGCCGTTTTCCAACCGAAACGATGGCGCGTTCACGGCGCGTTGCTCCCCTGACGCAGAATGGCCCGGTCGTCGAGGAGTTGTTCGGGGTCTTCGGCGACGCATTTGCCCTGGGCGACAAGCTTGATGATGGCGCGGTAGGCGTCGGCGTTGAGGCGCGACTTGTCGCGCAGCTCGCCGATCGACATGCGGCCGCCGCCGGCGCGCAAGGCGGCGCGAACCGCCTCGAACCGGGGTTCGTCCCCTTCGTGAGCGGTCTGAAAGTTCTTCATGTCGGCGTTGGCGAGCCGCGGCATGGCGCGGATTTCGACCTCGGTCCAAAGTTCGAAGCCGCGGTAGCCGTCTTTCAACGCATAAGCGCGCGCGAAACCGTAGAGCGGCTCGAGATCGAACTTCTCTACCGTCCGCGCGTATTTCACGGCGACGAGCGTGCAGCCCTGCCGGGTCCAATACTGAAAATTGAAGGCAGTCACGTGAGCGTCAATCTCATCGCGCCAGGCCAGCGGCGGCGGAAGCGCGTCATAGGCACTAACGGCGGGGTCGTCCTCAAGTAGCGCGACAAAATCCCGCTCGAGCAGGCCTTCGTATGGGATGGGTTCGTCCGACTTGTTCGAGGGAAAATAGCCGGAGAAATTGGCGGCGCCGCCTTTGGCGACGTCGCGCGTCAGCGCGCGTCGGCCCATATTGCGGATCCGCGCCTTCTTCTCCATCACGCGCCTCGTCGGCGACCCCCGTCGATCCTGCAGCGCCGCTGGCCGCAGGGCCAAGCGCCAAGATCGAAGCCGCCGGCCTTCGCAGCGGTCACACGAAGGACTCGCTTGCCACCGCGTCGCCATGTCCGGCTTCGGCTGGCGGATTAGGCCCAACGCATTAATGGAGGCGAAAGGCGGGCCTCATTCTGTGGAATTACATTTGACATGGTTGATGTGCGGTTATAGCCGCCACCGGGCTCTGATCTTGCCGCCTTGCTGGCGGTGTCGGCCTTGAGCTCCGGCGTCGGACTGATTCGCTGCCGGCGCCGCCGGGCTCAAGCTGACCGGAGCGGCCCGCAGCGCCATCGCTTCCGCGCCGACCTCAGCCGCCTTCGTTGTGCCGCGCCTTTAACAATCGAGCCGCTCGATTTGCCGCAACGGTCGCATTCGAATGGGAGAGGCGCCATCGTCCATTGACGATCGGTCCTATTTAACGCACATTCACTATAATTCTTAAGATCTAGTGATTAATGGTTGCGCCGCGAAACCCGACAAGAGTGGCGCCATTATTGTCGAGTCTGACTTTAGTGCGGTTGGAGTCAATCTATAGTTGGTTGGAGTCGAGTTCTCGTGTTGCCTTACAGGCGCTCGCCAGCAGCATTGATGTCGCCAAGACCGCCGTGATGAACACGGCCTCCCAGGGCAATCGCAAGCGCGCGGTCGTACCGCCGCCCACTCTGAGTGAGGGATCGATGCGTCGGCTTGGCGTTCGTCCGGGGTGCCCGTCGTCCGTGCCGGTGGCGCCGATCTCGCGCGGAAGTCGGCCTCACAGCGGCTCTTGCGGAGGCAGTCGGAAGTGACCGCACACACGTGCGCGCCGCCATCCTTCGAATTTGGCGGAGGTGCGACAGCATTGTCGCTTGCAATCTTTCCAGAGCCCTAGTAAATCGTTTTTCAGTAAAACGATTTTCCAGGGAATGAAAGCTCTCGGGGTATGGTCGCAAAGCTGAGTTCTATCAACGATGTGGCGAAACTGGCCGGCGTCTCCGCGGCGACCGTTTCGAATGTGCTGACCGGCCGCAAGCGGGTGAGTCCGAAGCTCGCCAAGAGAGTCGAGGCGGCCGTCAGGGATCTCGACTATCGGGCCGATCCGCTCGCCTCGATGTTGCGTTCCGGCGACGCCAAAATCGTCGCTGTCCTCGTTCCCGATCTTGACAACCCATTCTTCACGTCGATCGTTTCGGCGGTCGAGCAATGCCTCGGCAAGGACTCTTATGAGGTCATCGTCGCTAGCTCGCACGACGACGAGACCATAGAGCGTTCCAAGCTGAAGGCTATCCTAGCTTGGCGTCCGGCGGGACTGATTGTCATTCCCTGTTCCGACGAGTTTTCGAACCGCAAGTCCATCGAGGCGTCGAACACCCCTTACGTGATCGCGGACCGTGTGACCGGCAATCTGAATGCCGACACGGTTTCGCTCGACAACATGGAGGCGGGTCGCTTAGCCGCTCGTCATCTGGTCGACCTCGGCCACGAGAACATTCTAGTCGCGGCCACGTCGCTAAGCCTGGCCAACATTCGCCAGCGTTGTCGTGGGGCCAGCGAAGTCTTCCGGTCGCATGGTCTGCCCGAACCTGCTGTTGTCGAGTTGGGTTTCGATTTCGAAGCGGAGTCTCAAAAGCTCTCGGAGTGGTTCGATCGCAACTCGCCGCCAACAGCGATCCAGGCGCTAACCAACTTCACGACACTGACGGCGCTCACGACGATTGCCGAACGCGGCCTTCGCCTGCCGCGAGACATCTCGCTGATCGGTTTCGACGACTACAACTGGATGCGCGCCCGCGCGACGCCGCTGACTGCCATCGCCCAACCAGTGCGCGAGATGGGTCGCATTCTGTGGGAACGACTGAGCGCTCGAATCAAAGGAGACGACTCGTCCGCCAAACACGTTCTTCTGCCGAGCGAACTCAAGCTTCGCGACTCGACGGCTGCGCCCTCAAAAGCCGTTCGATCGGTCAGGCGCACGGCAAAGACAGCTCCGTCCCCACCGGGATGATCTGCTGCTGAATCATTCGAAATTCTGGGTCGCCGTTGATCCAGAGTAGTCGGATCTCGTGATCCGCAATGCGCGCATGCGCATCGATAGGGAGGTAAATGAGGTCATGATGAAACTCTCTGCAACGAGACGCGCCCTGCTAGCGGGCGCAGCCTTCGCCGTTGTGCTCGCCACGGGCGCTCTTGCGGCGGACAAGCCCACGATGGGCATTGTCGTGAAGATCGGCGGCATTCCGTGGTTCAACGCCATGGAGGCCGGCATCAAAGAAACAGGGACGAAGGACGGCGTCGATGCCTTCATGATCGGGCCAACCAGCGCCGACCCGTCGCTTCAAGTCCGTGCGATTGAAGATTTGATCGCGAAGAAAGTCGACGTTATTGGCGTTGTCCCGAACGACGAGAAAGCCTTGGAGCCCGTGCTCGAAAAGGCTCGGGCCGCAGGCATCAAGGTCGTTGCACACGAAGGTCCCGGAATCAAAGCCAAAGATTGGGACTTTGAACTTGCTTCGGCCAAGGGTTTTGGCGAGGCGCACGCAGAGCTCCTCGCGAAAGCGGTGGGCGGCAAGGGTGAATATGCTGTTTTCGTCGGCTCGCTGACAGTTCCGCTGCACAATGCTTGGGCCGACGCGGCGATCGCCTATCTCAAGGTTCATTATCCCGACATGAAGCCGGTCGGCGATCGCTACGGCGTTGCAGAGAACGTCGATGACAGCCGCAAGACCGCGCTCGACCTGCTAACGGCACATCCGGACCTGCACGGCTTCCTCGGCTTCGGCAGCCAGGGCCCAGTTGGCGCAGGGCGCGCAATTGAGGAGAAGGGCGACGTCGGCAAAGTCTTCGTGGTCGGGCCGCTTTCGCCGGGGCAGGGACGCAAGCTCATCAAGGAAGGCGCCGTGTTGGGCGGATTCATGTGGAATCCGGCCGAGGCGGGCCGCGTGTTCGTCCGCGTCGGCAAGATGTTGGCCGCTGGCCAAGAGATCAAGGACGGCGAGACGATCGAGGGGCTCGGCGTCGTTCATCCCGATCCGAAGACCCACAATATCATCACCGACAACCTCCTTGAGATCAACAAGGACACCGTCGACAAGCTCGCAGATCTCGGGCTCTGACTGATCCGCCTCTCCCGCGAATGCGGGAGAGGCGCGCCCCAGGCGGGGCGGAAGCCTTCGACGATAATCCGGAATTCGCGGTGATAACCATGACGGCGCCAGCGCCAAATCCCTCCATCCCCGTCTCCGAGGCGATCCGCTTCGAGCATGTGTCAGTTCGCTTCGGCGGCGTGCGCGCGCTCGACGACGTGTCGTTCTCAGTCGGGCGCGGGGAGGTGCACTGCCTCGCCGGCGAGAACGGCAGCGGCAAGAGCACGCTCATCAAGGTCATCGCGGGCGTTTACCAGGCGGCGCCCGGCGCGCGCACTGACTATTTCGGCGAGAGCGTCGCGGCGCCGACGCCGCAACTTGCCCGCCGCAAGGGCGTGGCGGTGATCTGGCAGGACTTGGCGCTCTTTCCCGAAATGCCGGTCGCGGAAAACATCGCGTTTGACGGCCTCGTGGGTGCCCCGCGGCTCGTGAACTACCGCGCCATACGCGAGACCGCGCACGCCGCGCTCGCCAAGCTCGGCGTGGAACTCGACCTCAGCGCCCCGCTGAAGAGTCTGCCGATTTCGGGAAGACAGTTGGTGGCGATCGCGCGCGCGCTCGCGAGCGACGCAAAGCTCGTCTTCATGGACGAGCCCACCGCCTCGCTCACGCAAACCGAGACGGACCACTTACTCGCCGTGGTTCGCAAGCTCTCGGCGTCCGGCGTCGCCGTGGTTTTCGTTAGCCATCGGCTAGCGGAGGTGCTCGACGTCTCGAGCCGTGTCACCGTTCTGCGCGATGGAGGACTGGTGGGTGTGTTCGACGCCGCCGGCATGACGCAGTCGCGGTTGACAGAATTGATGACCGGCAAGCGGTTCGACCACGCCGTCACCGCCCGCGACGTCGGCGACGCGCACATCGTCGTTGAAACCTCCGACCTGACGCGCCGAGGCGAGTACTCGGACGTCAATCTGACCGTGCGCGCCGGCGAGGTCGTCGGTCTCATCGGCTTGATCGGCGCCGGCCGCACCGAACTCGCGCATACGCTGTTCGGCATGTCGCGCGCCAGCACCGGTTCGGTTCGCTTGTCCAGTTCAGCCGTCGCCTTCGCGAGCAACCGCGAAGCCATCGCCGCGGGGATCGGCTACGTCTCCGAGGATCGGCTCGCCCTGGGGCTGGTGCAGCCGCAATCCATCGCCGACAACACCGTGATCACGACCCTGAAGAAGATCACGGGCGCCGGCGGTTTGATTTCCGAGGCAAAGAAATCCGCGGCCGTCGCCAAGGGGATCCGCGAATTCGCAATCAAGATCGGCCAGCCGGAAGACGCCGTGTCGACGCTGTCAGGAGGCAATCAACAGCGCGTCGTGCTCGCGAAGTGGCTCGCCACTTCGCCGAAGCTCTTAATCCTCGACTGCCCGACGGTCGGCGTCGATGTCGGCGCGCGCGACGGAATTTACAAGATCATTCGTGGGCTCGCCGAACGCGGCATCGCCATTCTGATGATCTCTGACGAAGTCCACGAGGTCTACTTCAATTCCGACCGCATCCTGCACATGGCGGGCGGTCGCATCGTCGCGGAATATGACCCGCGCCGCATCTCAATCGGCGAAGTGGAGCGCGCTGTCTATGCGTGACTATTTACGGACCCACGCGGGTGAGGTGCGCTTGTTCGTTGTCCTGGCGGCCTTGATGCTGTATCTGGGCTTTGCCTCGCCGACCTTCCTCAGCGCCGGAAATTTGGCGTCGCTGCTGAACAACAACGCCGTCAACGTCATTTGGGCCGTCGGACTGCTGGTCGTCCTGATCGCCGGCGGCATCGACATTTCTTTCGCCGTCGGCGCGTCGGTCGCTCAGTACCTCACCGCCCTGGCGCTGCACGCCGTCGGCGGAGGCAATTGGATTCTTGGCCTCGTGTTCGCGGGAGCCTTCGGAATAGCCCTCGGCTGCATTAACGCCGCCCTGATCGCCGGTTTCCGGATCATCTCGATCGTCGTCACCATCGCGACCTTCAACGCGTTCTTTGGCCTGCTGATGTTCACGACATCCGGCAAATCGATCTACGATTTGCCTGACTGGTGGACCGATCGCATCGCGGTGGTTTCGCTCGGCGCGGGCGGCGCGCTCACCCTACCGGTGGCTGGCATGGTCGCGGCAATGGCGGCGACCTGGTTCTTGATCTCGCGCACGACAACCGGTCGACAGATCTACGCATTCGGAGACAACCCCGAAGGCGCGCGGCGCGCCGGCGTCGCGACGATGAAGATCCAATTCATTGCCTACGGTTGGTTGGGACTGATGGCCGGCATTGGTGGACTGATGCAGGTCAATCTCGCCCAGGAGGTCGTTCCGAACGCGCTTATCGGTCGGGAACTCGACGTCCTCGCGGCCGTCGTGCTCGGCGGCGCGCGGCTCGGCGGCGGACGTGGATCGGTGTTCGGCTGCTTTCTTGGTGTAATGCTGGTGGCGATCGTGCAAAACGGGCTGAATTTGCTCGGCGTCTCGCCCTACGCCTTCAAGATGCTGATCGGGCTGACGATCCTCGCAGCCATCTCACTCTCGAACTTTGATCTGGGCGCGCTCCTGGCGGGCGGGTCCAGGAGGCGTGGTCATGTCGATATTCGCTGAGCGTCTGGGCCGCGTATTCGGACGAGAGGTGACGGGACTCCTCGGGCTGCTTGTCCTCACCATTGTTGCCTTCGGCCTGACGACACCACAGTTTCTGAGCATCGGGAATTTCGATTCGATCGGCTTCCAGTTGCCCGATCTGGGTCTGCTCACTTTGGCGATGCTCGCGCCGATCATCGCCAACGGCATCAATCTGGCTGTCATCGCCACCGCGAACCTCGGCGGTCTGACCCTGGCCTGGATCCTCAATATGAACGGCGGGCCGAACGCAGGCGTCCTTGCTTTCATCATCGGTGTCGTGGCGGCGCTAGCCGTCGGCGGCGCGTCGGGCGCAGCCATGGGCGTGGTCGTCGCCTATTTCGGCGCGCATCCGATTCTTGCTTCGCTAGCGATGATGATCTTCCTGAAAGGGTTGGGTGAATTTCTCACGCGCGGCGGGGATATTTCCGGTTTTCCCGCTTTCCTGGGGGAAATCGGCCACGGCGTAATCCTCGGTCTTCCCGTGCCAATGATCTTGTTCGCTGTGGCGGCAATCCTCTGGCACGTGCTGCTCGCGCACACGCGTCACGGCTTCGCGGTGGCGATGATCGGCTCCAACCCGCGGGCGAGCGACTACTCGGGGATTCCCGTCAAGCGCTCACTCACTCTTGTTTACGCGCTTTCAGGAGTGATGTGCGCGCTCGCGGGTATCCTGATGCTGACGGAGTTCAATTCGGTGCGGGTCGGGCATGGCGATGCGCTGCTGTTGGTGACCGTGCTCGCGTGCTTCCTCGGTGGCGTCGATCCGTTCGGCGGATTCGGTCGCGTGGCGCCGGTGTTCGTGTCGCTGATCATCCTGCAGACGCTGGCGTCAGGCCTCAATTTGCTCGGCGCCAACCAGCATCTCTCCACCGCCGTCTGGGGCCTGTTCCTGATCGCCGTGATGGTCTTTCGATTTGCGGCGCCGACGATGCGGGCGATGTTCGAAATAGTCAGGAAGTAGCCCCGTGCGGCTTTGGCGCCCGTGCGAGAATGCAGCAAACTTCATAGGGCAGACGTGGCGTCGAAGCCCGAACTGAGTGGCTCCATCCATGAATTCAACAACAATGCCGCGAAACGTGACCTTCGACGACCTTGTGCGGTTGACTGCTGAACTCGACCCGTCGCGACGGGTCATCGTTGGGATCGCCGGCGCTCCGGCTTCGGGAAAGTCGACGTTGGCGGAGCGGTTGGTCTCACGTCTAAACGAGGCTGCAGCGGGTTGCGCCGCACTCCTGCCAATGGACGGTTATCATTACGACGACGGCATCTTGATCGAACGCGGCTTACGAACCCGCAAGGGAGCTCCCGAGACCTTCGACGTATTCGGCTTGCTCCATACGCTCGATCGCCTCAAGCGCAATCAAGAAGATGAGATTGCTGTCCCTGTTTTCGACCGTGGTCTTGAGATATCACGCGCCGGCGCGCGATTGATATCAAGGGCCGTTCGCGTCCTGATCGTAGAAGGCAACTACGTGTTGCTGAACCAACAGCCTTGGTCCCGCCTGTACGCCATGTTTGACATCACGGTAGCGGTCGATGCGCCCGAAGATATCCTGCGGCGAAGGCTTGTTGAACGATGGCGGGGTTACGGATTCACACCGGCAGAGATCGAAGCGAAAGTCGAGGGCAACGATCTTCCCAATGGTCGTAACGTCATGTTGAACAGCAAACCTGCGAGCTTCATTTTGGGGGTGGAATAGCTGGCAATGTGCGCAACATTCCGGCCGCCAAGATAGGTTCCACATTCGGATCCGAATCGCCTTCGATACCGCCTGGTTCCGCCCGAGATCGGACTTGCTGGGCGCATGCAAGGCACACTCTTTGGAGGCTTCATGGCCAGTCCGTGGGCTCTTTGGGCGCGGACGACCATCATCCTTTCGTCAGACAGGAGACGCAAATGAAGTTCGGCATTTACTACTCGTACTGGGAGCAGGAGTGGAGCGCCGACTGTTTGAAATACGTGGAAAAGGTCGCCAGGCTCGGCTTCGACGTCATCGAAATTGCCGCTCATCATCTGAACGGTTATAGCCCGGACCATATCGCGGAGGTGGGCCGTGCCGCTGAGGACAGCGGCATAACAATCACCTCAGGTTTGGGCCCGTCGCCCCAGAAGAACCTGTCTTCGGCCGATCCGGCGATCAGGAAGGCAGGGCGAGCGTTCTACGAAGAAACACTCACTAACCTCGCCAAACTCGAAATTCGTGTGCTCGGCGGCGCCCTCCATTCCTACTGGCCAATCGATTATTCCAAGCCAGTTGATAAGGCGGGAGACCGTGCGCGGGGCTTGGAGGGTATTTCCAGCCTCGCAGATTTCGCGGCCAACCTTGGTATCGACCTCTGTCTGGAAGTCCTCAACCGATTTGAGAATCACGTCTTGAACACCGCCGAGGAAGGGGTCGCCTTCGTTCGTGAGGTCGGCAAGCCCAACGTCAAAGTGATGCTCGATACGTTCCATATGAACATCGAGGAAGACAGTTTCAGCAAAGCAATCCGCACCGCGGGCCCGCTGCTCGGCCATTTCCACACCGGCGAGAACAATCGCCGCGTTCCTGGCAAGGGTCGGCTGCCCTGGCACGAAATTGGGACGGCGCTGCGTGAGATCGGTTACGACGGCGCGGTTGTCATGGAGCCCTTCGTCAAGATGGGCGGCGGCGTCGGCAGCGACATCAAGGTTTGGCGCGATCTCAGCGACAACGCCGACGAGGCCAAGATGGACGAAGCCGCACGGCAAGCTTTGACGTTCTCACGCTACGTGCTCGGCTCGCGAGCGCAGCGTGATGATTTGCGTGGAAACCCGAAAGTAGATCAGCCTCGCAAAGCCGCTAACCTGTCGAGCGCAGAAGGAACCGCGCTGTCCTCGGTTCACTCCGCCGGGCAAGTATGATGATCGCCGAGGGCGAGTCTTTGCTTCTGGATCGGGCGCATTGGTTGCGCTTGTGCGGCACGATCGAATTTTGGGGTTGCGATCGGCCGCCGCGTCATAGCCTGATTCCTCGAGATCGGTGCAGGACGCCGCGAACAAGAACAAGAGAGACGCGGTCGCGGCGAGACGACGAATTCTGGGAATTGAAGTGACGATCGGCGAGGCCGGCAGACGGGTAGATTCAACGCATGACCACCGCAGACACTGTCCGTTACGAAATTCTCGGAACCCTCGCATGGGATCGGGGACGGGTAGACATCCAGGCGCTGGGAGGGATGACGGGTCCGGTCGAGGTGAGCCTCGACGACGGCCGGGGCATACGGCCGTTCGCCGTCGCACCGTGGTCTGAAGATCCCTCGGCTGAGTGGGAGGCCACAGCGCCCCCGTTGCTCAAGCGCTTGCGCGGAGATTGGGTTTGCCTTCCCTTCGGGACTCCCGGCAAGCCACGGACCGATCTCGATACGCGGTGGCTCGAGGGGCTCGACGTTAATCTCGAGTCGCCCGATGATACCCAGCACGGAAGCTGCGCTAACTCGCGCTGGGTTCTGGAATCGGAGGAGGCCCACGCGCTATCGATCAGCTTTGCGCCTGACGTCAGATTCCCTATCGCCCGGATTGAGCGACGCATAACGGTGGCGGACGGCAACCCGGCAATCCATTGCGAAACGCGCGTAGCCGCTCGTCGGGACTGCGAGTTACAATGGGGGGTCCACCCGACATTTCGGCTGCCTCCGTCGCCCGGTTCGTTCGAGATCGCGTTCGGCGCCGGGAAGCTAACGGTGTTGACCTATCCGGGCATTTTCGAGAAAGGCGTGTCGCGCGTAGCTCACGCGCGAGTGTGCGACGGCCTTGATTTGGTTCCGATGATCGACGGCACTACGCGCTCATTCTCGTCCTTGCCTCTCCCATTCGACACCGAGGAGCTGCTCTTGGTCGCCGGCCACAATGGAGAAGCGCGTCTCACCAATAAGTCGGAGCGGTACAGAGTCGTAATGAACTGGGATCCGAGCGTCTTTCCCAGCGTTCTGGTCTGGATCTCGAATCGCGGCCGTGGTTTCGCACCCTGGAATGGGCGGTTCCTTGGGCTCGGAATCGAGCCGGTTTGCTCCGCGTTCGATCTCGGGTACGCGCATGCGATCAATGCTCATTCGCCCCTGCGCGCACTTGGCATACCGACGGCGGCGCGCTTCTCTTCGGGAGACGAACTCGTGACGAAATATAGCTTCCGATTCGAGAGCATATTGTAGGCCAGTAACCAACGGCAGAGATCGGCGAGCCAATCGGGTCCAGCAGGGGAGGGGGCGGAAATCGAGACGGTCGTCGCCGCCTCATGGGCCGCGCCGCCGCCGTCGGCGGGGGGCGCGCGGTCTCAATTCGATCTCGACGCAACCATTGGACGCATCCGACGCAATCGACGATAGCGTCGGACAAGCGTGGCAACACTTACTTCTTCAGGGCGTCGCGAATCTCGGTCAGCAGCACGAATTCCTGGCTCGGCGGCGGGGGCGTGGCCGGTTCGGTTGGCGGCGCCTTGCTCATCGTGTTGATCGCCTTGACTAGCAGGAACAGCGCCGCGGCGACAATGACGAAGTTGATGACGATGGTGATGAAGTCGCCATAGGCGAGCACGCCGCCCTCCTTGCGCGCGTCGACGAGATTGGCGGCGGTGATCGCGCTCGTCAGCGGTAAGAAGAAATTGGTAAAGTCGGCGTGGCAGAAAATGCCGATGATCGGCATGACGACGTCGCCGACCACCGCGTCGACGATCCGTTTGAAAGCCGCGCCGATCACCACCGCGACCGCGAGGTTGACGACGTTGCCGCGCATGGCAAAGTCACGAAAGTCTTTCTGCTTGGCTTGGTGCCATCGAGTCCATTTTGCGGGCGAGCAATTGTGAAGAGTTAGCGTCGGCGCCGCGCAAGAGAACATCCACGATGAAGCGAATGTTCCAGGGGCCAAATTTCATTGCCGGGGAGAAGATGCGCCCGTAAATAGCAATGGACAAGCGTTGGCGGCGTGGGGTTAGCCCGAGGGCACGCTGAGCAAGTCTCCAATCGCTTGGGCGGGGACTGGTTTGCTGAAGAGGTAGCCCTGCATCTCATCACAATTGAGGTCGCGCAGAAACGCTGCCTGCGCCTCGGTTTCGACGCCTTCCGCGATGACCCTCAAATTGAGAGTCTGGCCCAAGGAAATCACGGCGCCGGCGACCGCCCTGTCGTACTCGTCGGCAAGAAGGCCATCGATAAACGACTTCTCGATCTTCAGTCTTGCGACAGGAAAGGCCTTCAGCGCGCTGAGGCTGGAATAGCCGGTGCCGAAATCGTCGATCGAGAGATGAACGCCGACAGCTTGCAACTCCTTCATCGTCGCGACAGCGAGCTTGAGGTCTTGCATGATCAGGCTTTCCGTCAGCTCCAGTTCGAGGTGCTTAGCCTCGAGACCGAAATCCTTCAGCGCGCTGGCGACGCGGCCGACCAAGTCGCTTTCTCTGAATTGGCGCGCCGAGACGTTCACGCTGACAGTGATTGGCGGCAGACCGGCATCCTGCCAGGCCCTGTTCTGCCGACACGCTTCG
>Ga0181517_10001876_pt1 | contig 22538 bp, 16 predicted proteins | sample PEATcosm2014_Bin_31_FD_119748 | JGI IMG/M metagenome (GOLD analysis project Ga0181517, IMG submission 119748) | Peatland microbial communities from MTU Mesocosm Facility, Houghton, MI, USA - PEATcosm2014_Bin01_30_metaG | ecosystem: Environmental > Terrestrial > Soil > Wetlands > Peat | place... | reverse complement strand
CAATCCATCGACTCCGCCTCAATACCGGCAGCTTCCGCTGCCGGCTATTCATTTTTAGGCCGTCAACCCCACCGGATTTTCAAACTGGCGGTTTTCCTCCACTTTCGCGCCGCCGCTGACAGCGGGTTCCGGCTACAGTTTGAAAAGCACTTACCGGCACGGCTGGGAGGTGGAGTGACTTCAGAGATTCAAATCGCGGAGGATGAAGTATTCGTTGAAGGGCTGGTCGTCGGTGATGCGGTCGCCCGGGAACAGGGCGAGGGGTTTCTCAGGAGGGACCTCTTGCAACGAGACCCTGGCGAGGTAGCGGACCAAGTCCTCGCCCTGGGCCCATTCAAGCAAGTCTGTCTTTGCGGCAGCCGGCATGGCCGCCGCGAGTTCCTGGGGACTGTGTTGCTGAATCGGTTCCTGGGACGCGAGGGCATGGACCCCGAGACCGGCGATACTACAGAAGCAACGGACGTGGCGAAACGACTCACATAGGCTGCGCAATTCGGCGGTGGCGGTCCTCTCATCCCCATAGAGCCAGGTCTCGAGAATCCCTTGGGGCATCAAATGCTCGGCGGCGAGAGAGTAAAACTCCGTCGAGTAGAGAAGGCTGGAACCGGCGGCTTCAGCGGGCGGCGGCGGATCGACCACAATGACGTCGTATCGCTCGTGGGTTCGCTTGAGAAACCGCCGGCCGTCGTCAATGATGATGCGGCCTTTAGGGTTGCTCAAAACCAGCGGGGCATCGCTGAAAAAGAAGGTGAAGGCATCCCGAACACTGGGAACCAGCTCCACGGCGGTGGTGTCTATGTTCCACGATAAGCTGGATCGGTAAGTGGTGCCCATTCCGAAGCAGATGATGAGGGCTTTTTGCGGGGAGGGCACATGAAAGGCGAGCGGGAGGTGGGCCATGAACTTGGTTTCGGGAATCAGGCTGGTCATCCCGATGCCATTGACCAGGAGACTCTTTTTTCGGTCCTGGCCGAAGGCGAGGACGGATGCCGAATGGTCTCGCCGCACTTCGGCCCGTTTTCCGCTTCGCAGGATCTGGTCCTCGCAACTGCGGGAGACGAAGAGGGAAACCAGCAGCAAGGCGGCGGTGATGGATCCGAGCAGGGCTCGCTGTGCGCGCGGCAGGGAACGGCAAGTGAGCAGGGAAAAGGCCACAAAAGGAAGGGAAAAAAGGACCAACGCATGCCGCTCGGCGAATGCAGGCAGCAGGATATAGCATGCGAACAGGGGGCCCAGGATGCAGCCCAGGACGTTGATGGCGTAGGCTCTGCCCGCGGCCGCAGGGGAGCCGGCGGAGAAGTCATCCACCAATCGGGGGGTGAGGTACCCGAGAACGGCGCAGAACGGGCAAATGCTGCCAAGCAGGAACAGGACGCTCACCAGGCCGGGGGTGTAGCTGAGATCCGCCTGGGTGAGGCGCGCGTCGTTGGCGACCACCGGCAGGAAAGCGCAGGCACACAGCACGGCCAGCAACTCCGGAACGGAGCACCGCCTGTTCGCCCGGAGGTGGCGTCGGTAGAGGAGCGAACCCAAAAAGGTGGCCGCCAGATAAGCGGCCACGATGGACGCGAAGGAGTATACCTGGGTTTTAAGCACCGGCGCAAAAGCCCGGGTCCAAATCACCTCCATTCCCATGGAGGCAAACCCGGTCGAAAAAAGGATCCATTTGGTGAGCCGGGCTTCTTTAGGTGATAGGACGCCGGGGTCCGCCCCACTGGCCCCGAGTTTGGATGACATACGGAAAGAGGCCTCCTCTCCCCAGCCCTCTCCTCCCGAGGAGGAGAGGGAGCATAGGCGGGAGCGGTTGGGGCGGGTTGTCGCCCAAACTCCGGGGCAGTGGGGGTCCGCCCGGGCGGCGGGAACGGGCGCAGCCTCCGGGCTCGGGACGGGCCGCTTTCGACCGAGCCAGAGGGCAACCCCGGCAATCGTGAAGTTCGCGGTGGCCGCCACGGCAAGGGTCGAGCGGAAGCCGAGGATTTCCACCAGGAGCAGCGCCGAGATCAAGGTGCCGCTTAGAGCGCCGAGCACGTTGGCCAGGTAAAGAAAGCTGAAGCTATCCGAATTTCGCGGGTCCTCCTCGCGAACGTAGGCCATCATCCAGGGGAACGTCGTTCCCATGCACAGGCACGAAGGCAGGATGGACACGGCCAGTACGAGAGCGGAAAGGGAAAGGTAAGCCAGCGAGTTGCTTTGGCCCGCGGCCAGCAACAGGCGGTCGCCAAGGCGGAAGAATTGGGGCACGCCAAAGGCCCCGAGTCCCACGGCCAACTCGGCAAGGGCGTAAAAAACAGCCGCGGATGCGCCGGTTTTCCGGACCAAGGTCCCGATGGAGCGCCCGCCCGCCCAGGAACCAACCGACAGACCAGCCATAAAGACCGAAATCACGACCGAGAGCACCGGCGTAATGATACCGAAATGGGCAAAGGCAATCCTCGTCCACACCACCTGATAAACCAGCCCGCTGAAGCCGGAAAGAAAGAAGAGCGCGAACAGCACGCGGCGCTTGAGTGAACTCATATCATTGAGGATGGACCCATGCGAGTCAGCCTGAGGCCAGGGCGTATTCGACGCTTGCGGGGCATCCAACCGGAGTCATCCCGGGCGACACCTTCGCAAAATGGCCGCGGAAGGTCAATCGGCAGGTTTCGCCCGGGCAGGGTTTCCCGTCACCAGATTGTCACTGGCATGAGCGGCGGGGTTTTGCGATCTTAGGTTCGACGAAAATGAGCAATATGAAAACAGGCGAGGGGACCTGCCCGGATTGCCAAACGCTGCCGCGGGGCATTAGGAAGATGCTGGTGGCATCCGAATCGTGGCCTCGGAAAGTCTATTGTTCGGGGAAGCGAATCCGGGGCCCAAGGGACGCGCCAACCAGGAACCGGCCGCGAGGACGGCTCCGGCCATCAAAAATGACAGGCGGCCGGGATGGTTACTTCAATCCGATGAGCCCGGTTGAGAGTTGACGCAGGACGGGCATCACCGGGGCGAGTTCCCGAGCATCGCAGCGGGAATCTGGCGGTTTGATTAGTGCGCGTTCTTCTCGGCTCGGATTTTTGCCCAGCGCGCCTTTTGTGCCCGGCGCATTTTGGCACGAGTGGCGGGGCTGAAATGGCGCTTGGATTCCGGTTCGTCGGCAGGTGTGATTGTCGCCGGGCCGGGCGTTCCGAGGAGTTGGCTCAACTCATTCTGGAGTTTCAAGATCCTCTCCTGAAGGTCGGCGGCGGTGCGCAACTGTTTGGGCGATAGTGTAACAAGTGAGTGCATTTCGGGGAATTTGGAGGGAAAGCGGGGCAAGTCAAGCGTGGAGAGGAGGATGGGCGAGGGGCGCTGGCGGGGAGTTTGAGTGACGAATCGCGCTTGGGCCCGTAGCGCGGACTTCCGGTATGCATGGGGTGGCGGGTACGAAGCGCACCGTAAATGCCAAGAGCGAGTGAGGTTCGGATGTGAATGCAGACCGGAGGTCTGCGCTACAGCAGACAAGATGTCTGCGCTACGTCCGAAGGGCTTCGAGTGGCACTCGAACTTCCGGTTGAGGGGGCTGGCGGGGGGCTAATCTTCCTGGCTGGCGGCGTCCAGGGCGCGGGCTTGGGCCTGGTGATAGCTGTTGAGGAAGAGGGTGTTGTCAGCGATGGCTTTTTCGATGAGTTGCTTGAGGAGGAACAACTCGGAGCTGTTGATGACGGCGTGGACGCTTTGCTGGAAGGCCTGCATGGGGGTAAACGTCTGATAGGAATCGCCGAAGAGCAAAATCGTGGCATGGCGGCGCTGGCTCATGGGGAGGTTCTGAATCGCCTGGAGGGTCTGATTTTCGGCAATCGTGTTGGCGGCGAAGAGTTCCTCGAGGATCACGACCTGGTAGCGGACCTGGCTGAAACGGATGAGGAAATCGCCGTGCGTTGCGGCAGTATGGACTTTGTAGCCCAACTCGGACAAGGCGACGCGGGCGGCCTCGAGCCATTCGGGAGTGGAAAAGGCAAGGAGGGCCGGCTTGTCGGTGGCGCTAATGAAATCAAATTTATTGGCCATGGCTTACTTGAGCTTGAGGGTGAGGGGGACCGGGGGCGGGGCGGCGGCGCCGGCTTTGGCTTCCTGGCCGCCTTTCATGCGGAGCGAGTTGGCGTTGACGGTGGATTCGCCGCGGGTTTTCTTGATGTTATCGATGCCGCGCATGACGGGGCCGCGCTTGGTGCAATAGAGCAGGGCGGTTTCCTCGGTGATCTTGGCCTGCTCGTAGGCTTCGAGGGCGGAGAAGTCGAAGCTGCGCCAGCCGAAGGCCTGGCTGGCCTCGATGATTTCGTAGAAGCTCTTGCCTTCGGTTTCACCCATGCGGACGGTTTCCTGAGTGCGGAGATTGGAGCCCATGATTTCGATGAGGGCGTGGCGGCCACCGCCGACTTTGGGCACGAGCCGCTGGCTGAGAATCCAGCGGAGAGTGTCGGCCAGGCGGGCGCGGATCTGCTCCTGCTCCTCGGGCTCGAACATGCCCAGGATGCGGTTGATGGTCTGGCCGGCGTCGATGGTGTGGAGGGTGCTGAGGACCAGGTGGCCGGTCTCGGCGGCGCTCAAGGCAATGCGGACGGTCTCGCGGTCGCGCATTTCGCCGACCAAAATGACCTTGGGGGCCTGGCGGAGGGCGGCGCGCAAGCCGTCGGAGAAGGTGTCGAAATCGGTGCCCAGCTCGCGCTGGTTGAAAGTGGCCTCGCCGTGGGGATGGACGAATTCGACCGGGTCCTCAAGGGTGATGATGTGGACGGGCCTGGTCATGTTGATCTCATTGAGGATGGCGGCCAGGGTGGTGGACTTGCCGGAACCGGTGGCGCCGGTGACGAGGACGAGCCCGGTTTTCTCACTGGGAATCTGCTTGATGATGTCCGGGAACTTGAGGGAGTCGAGAGTGGGGATAACGGTGTTAAGCTTGCGCAGGACGATGGAGTAGTTGCCGCGCTGGGAGAAGATGCTGATACGGAAGCGGGCCCTATCGGCCAGAGTGTAGGCGGTGTCGCAGGAGCCGCGGCGCAGCAGGTCGCCGATGTGCCAGAGGTTTTCGCCCATGATGTTGAGGGCGATGGTCTCGGTTTGGTAAGGGGTGAGCTTGCCGATCGGCGGATCCAGGGTCACGAGCTTGAGCTCGCCGAAGGACTCGACCTGGGGCGGCTTATCCACGGTAAAGAGCAGGTCGGAGACCTCGGGCTGCGAGTCGAGCATCGCGGCCAGGACGTAATCGAGTTCAGGGCGGCGCATAGGATGATCCGAGGTGTTGAGATTCCGGCGGCGGCTGGGCTTGCCGTGCCGTCAGGATTCGTCATCGTCCGGAGGATGGGGGAGGAAGACGCGGAATTTCTTTTTATCGATGGACTTGTCATAGGCATCCTCCGGGGAGATACGTTTCATCCGGAGATGTTCCATAATGGCGTCATCGAGAGGTTGGTTGCCGATTTTCTTGCCGACCTGGATCATGCCGGGGATTTGATGGGTCTTGCCTTCGCGGACGAGGTTGGCAATGGCGGTGGTAAAGACGAGGATCTCGAGGGCGGCGACGCGGCCTTTTTTGTCGGTGCGCTTAAAGAGATTTTGAGCGACGACGCCTTTGAGGGCTTCGGAGAGGGTGGCGCGGATTTTGTTCTGCTGTTCGGCGGGGAAGACGTCGATGATGCGGTCGACGGTTTTGGCGGCGCTGGGGGTATGGAGGGTGCCAAAGACCAGGTGGCCGGTGCTGGCGGCCACGAGGGCCAGCTCGATGGTTTCCAGGTCGCGGAGCTCGCCGACCAGGACGATATCCGGATCTTCGCGCAAGGCGCCGCGGAGGGCGGAGGCAAAGGACTTGGTGTGCAAGCCGACCTCGCGGTGATTGACCAGGCAATTTTTGCTCTCGTGGACGAACTCGATGGGGTCTTCGACGGTAATAATGTGGTCGCGCCGGTTCTTGTTGCAGTAGTCAACCATGGCGGCGAGGGTGGTGGATTTGCCGGAGCCGGTGGGGCCGGTCACGACCACCAGGCCGCGATGGAGCATGGCGAACTTCTTGAGCACGGGGGGCAGAGGGGCGTCGAACTTCTCGAAATCCTCGAACGAGAGGACTTTGCTGGGAATCTGGCGGAACACGGCGGCGATGCCGTATTTTTGGTTGAAGAAATTGGCGCGGAATCGGGAGATATTGGGGATTTCATAGCCGAAATCGACGTCGCCGGTTTCTTCAAAGGTCTTGACCTTGTACTCGGGGGCGATTTCGTAGAGCATCTTTTTGAGCTCATCGTTGTCGAGCGGGGGATGGTCCACCCGCTGGAGCTCGCCATTAATGCGCAGCATCGGGTTGTTCCCGGAGGAAAGGTGCAGGTCCGATGCCTTTTGCTCGAACATTAAATTGAAGAACGCGTCAATCTTCGCCATAAATGCTATATGGTCTATGGCACTAGTAGCTAAATCCGCACCACAGCGCAAGCCGTGAACCAAACGGCACAAAAAATCGCGGAAGCCATCGCGGGGCAGGGGGCGATCAGCTTCGCCCGCTTCATGGAACTGGCGCTGTATTGTCCTGTTTGTGGATACTATGAGACAGAAGATGACACGATAGGGCGGAGGGGGGACTATTACACCAGCGTGAGCGTGGGCAGCCTTTTTGGGGAGTTGCTGGGGTTCCAGTTCGCGGAATGGATGGGGGGTGGCGTTGGAAGGGCGGAGGGGGGCGGAGCGGAAACGGGGGCTAGGCAGCGAGAGCCTATTCCGGAAGCCGGGCGCATGTCCGAGGTTATAGAAGCCGGGGCGCATGGGGGGCAATTGGCGAGGGATATTCTGGAGTGGTTTCGGAGGCGGCGGTCGGCGCTGTTCGAAGGGTTGCAATACTGGATTGTCGAGCCGTCCGGGCGGCGTCAGGAATGGCAGCGACGGAATCTTGGCGAATTCGGAGCCAAGGTGCGGTGGGTGAAAGGGCTGGGGGAAATCGATTCGCAAACGGGCGGGTCAGACCCCAGGGATTTGGCGCCCGGCTCGGGGGGGGGCGGGTTTCGGATTTTATTCTGCAACGAACTCCTGGATGCGATGCCGGCGCATCGGCTCGGGTGGGACGCCAGTCGGCAAGCCTGGTTCGAATGGGGTGTGACCGTCAGCGGAGGACGGTTCGCCTGGACGCGCCTGGAGCAGCGTGAATCAACTTCCGCCGATCTATCACGTTTCGTTTCGCGTTTCACGTCGCAGGCTCCTCCGGGTCTCCCGGACGGCTTCACCGTCGAAGTGTGTCCGGCGGCGGCGGATTGGTGGGGGCAGGCGGCCGGGGTGGTCAAGCGCGGCGTGTTGATGGCGGTGGACTATGGGCTGACGGCCGAGGAGCTTTGGGTTCCGGAGAGGGCTCACGGAACGCTGCGGGGCTACTCGGGGCATCGGCTGAGCGCAGACCCGCTTGCCAGCCCCGGGGAACAGGATCTCACATCGCACGTCAACTTCAGCGTTATCCGCGAGGCCGGGGAGGCGGGCGGCGCGCAGACGGAGGGCTTGATGACGCAGGAGAAGTTTCTGACGAATATTGCGGCGCGGATTTGGACCGGGGAAGAAGGATTCGGGGAGTGGACCCGGGAGCGGACGCGGCAGTTTCAGACCTTGACGCACCCGGAACACCTGGGGCGCGCCTTCCGTGTGCTGGTGCAGTCGCGCGGGTAAGGAGAGGGGCGGGGGGTTGGGGGTCGAGGGTCGAGTGGGCCAGCCATTGGATAGCCAGGGACTCGGTACGGACGCGCGCCGCGCTGGGGCGCAGATCAGGTTTTGGACGCCAGAGGTGTGGAAGGAATCCCCCTCACCCTACCCTCTCCCAAAGGAGAGGGCGTAGCAGAGGGTGGCTCTCGACCATTCCAGCCACGTGGGATTAGCCGGCTGACAGACGAGAATTCTCCCTCTCCTTTGGGAGAGGGCCGGGGTGAGGGGAATTCGACTGCCGCTGAGGCTCCAAAAAGTGGTCTGCGTCTGCCGCGTTGATGCTGTTCATAAGGGGTTGACTGTGAGGCGGGTTTTTTGTGAAATCGGGTTCATGAAAACGCTATACCCCCCAAAAATAATCCTTAGCCTGCCCTTCGTACTACTGATGCTGCTTTTTGCGGCACCAACACGCGGCGCGGAGATCTCGGCCTCGAGCCTTGAGTCGCGCGTCAGCCAGCTCGAGCAGAAAGTCTGCGTGATGCCCGCGGTGAACAACGGGGACAATGCCTGGCTGCTGACGAGCGCGGCGCTGGTGCTGATGATGACGGCGCCGGGGCTAATCCTGTTTTACGGCGGCCTGGTGCGGACGAAGAACGTGCTTGGGACGATGATGCACAGCATGGTGTTGATGGGGCTGGTGTCGGTCCTTTGGGTTTTGTTCGGATACAGCATGGCCTTTGGGGAAGGGAACATGTTTTTCGGGGATCCGCGGTCGCATTTTCTGCTGAAAGGCGTGGGGCTTACGCCCAACAGCGACTACGGATCGACGGTGCCGGAGCAGAGTTTCATGCTGTTCCAGATGATGTTCGCGATTATCACCCCGGCGCTGATTAGCGGGGCGATCGCCGAACGGATGAGGTTCCGGGCTTACCTGGTGTTTACGACGCTGTGGGTGACGCTGATTTATTTCCCGCTGGCCCACATGGTCTGGGGCAAAGGAGGGCTGTTCAACTGGGCGCTGGGCGGCAGGATACCGGTGCTGGATTTCGCGGGCGGCACGGTGGTGCACATCAGCTCGGGAGTGTCGGCGCTGGTGTGCGCGCTGATGCTGGGGCGGCGCATAGGTTATCCGCGCGAGCCGATGCCGCCCCACAACGTGGTGCTGAGCCTGATCGGGACGGGCTTGCTGTGGGTGGGATGGTTTGGATTCAATGCCGGCAGCGCGATTAACGCGGGCGGGCTGGCGACGAGCGCCTTTGCGGCGACCCATTTTTCCGCGTCGGCGGCGGCGTTGAGCTGGACCTTTTGCGAGTGGCGCCACAAGGGCAAGCCAAGCGTGCTGGGGGCGGCCTCGGGCATGGTGGCGGGCCTGGCGACGATCACGCCGGCGTCGGGTTTCGTATCCATCCCCTCGGCGCTGCTGATCGGGCTTGCGGCGGGCGCGGTCTGTTATTTCTGCGTAACCAAGCTCAAATCCCGCTTCGGCTATGACGACTCGCTGGATGTCTTTGGAGTGCACGGAGTGGGCAGCACGATCGGGATGTTGATGCTGGGTTTTCTGGCCAGCGTGGCGGTGAACCCCGCCATCGGCAACACCTTCAAGGCAGGCGAGCAAGTTGTCTCACTGGGCGGCGGGATGGCTCAGTTTTTGAACCAGGCCAAAGGCGTGGTCTTCACGGTGGCGTTTGCCGCGGTGGGAACCTTCGTGCTGCTGAAGCTGGTGAACGCGCTGTTTGGCCTGCGGGTAACCGAAGAGGAGGAGAACCTGGGGCTGGACCTGTCTCAGCATGGCGAGAGCGCGTATAATGACTGAGGCGTTTGAGCGTTAAAATGTCAAAACCATCGAATGTTGCATTAGAGCGGAAACAGATTGGGCTCTTATGAAAAAAATTGAAGCGATTATCAAACCATTCAAACTGAACGACGTGAAGGACGCGTTGCACGAACTTGGCCTTCAAGGCATGACGGTCACCGAGGTCAAGGGCTTTGGCCGCCAAAAGGGCCACACGGAAATTTACCGCGGCAGCGAGTATACGGTCGATTTCCTGCCTAAGATCAAAATCGAGATGGTTTTGCCCGACGCGGAAATCGGACCTGCCATTGAGGCCATCGTCAGGTCGGCGCGCACCGGCAAGATTGGCGACGGCAAGGTGTTTCTTTATCCCGTCGAGGATGCGGTGCGCATCCGCACCGAAGAGCGCGGAGATAAGGCAATCTAGCAGAGAGCGCCATCAGCCACCGCGCGGCTGCGGGAGTTGGCGCTGGCGGAATGGGGCGAGTGCCGGGTGCCGGGGGGTCGGGAAAACCTGTCCCACGGCACACGGCAGCCGGCTCTTGCCAATTCCCCGGCGGTCACCTTGCTGAAGCGGGGCGCCAACGAGCGAGGCTGCCACAAACCGGGAGGGGCGCTCGCGCTGTCCATCAACTGGCCACTCACCCCGGCCCCACTGCCACGGAGTTTGGGGAAGTCGGGCCTGGTGTCGCAGTTGGCTTTACATTCATCGCGGGCTGGGCTATTTCTTTTTGGCGATGCAGAGCGCAACCTCAGAAGTGCCGAAGGCACCTCTCTATTTCAACTTTGCCGCCGATGTCTTTGACTCATGGGCGGCACAGAATCCGAATTCGCCGGCCCTTTGGTGGGTCAGTGCGACCACGGGCGAGGACCGGAGATTCAGCTTCGGCGAGCTGGCGGGGCTGAGCCGGCAGGCGGCAAATTTCCTGAGCGACGCCGGGGTCCGGCGTGGCGATCGCGTGCTGGTGATGCTGCCGCGGGTGCCGCAATGGTGGATAGCGATGCTGGCCTTGATGCGTCTTGGAGCGGTGCCGGTTCCGGCGACCTTGCTGCTGACGGCGCGGGACGTAGGTTTTCGCCTTCGAAGCGCCGGGGTTAATGTGGTGCTGACCAGCCCGGAAGGGGTTGGGAAAATTGAAGGGTTCAGCGGTCTTCGTCTTTTGGCGAAGCACCCGGTGCGGGACAGACAGGGCGAGCCGGGCGGGGCAGGGGAGGGGGTGCGGCTGCCTGCGGGATGGGCGGATTTCGATGCGGGGATGCGCGGGGCCAGCGAGCAGTTTCAGCAGGAGCGGACGCGGGCGGACGATCCCGGCATCCTCTATTTCACCAGTGCCACGACGGGAGATCCCAAGATGGTGGTGCATACGCAATCCAGCTATGGTCTCGGACACCGTTTGACGGGGAAACTGTGGCTGGACCTTCGGCCGAGCGACTTGCATTGGAACATTTCCGACCTGGGCTGGGGCAAAGCGGCGTGGTCAAGCTTTTACGGTCCGTGGCATATGGGGGCCTGTGTTTTTGCGCTCGATGTCACCGGGAAGTTCGATCCGGTTCAGACGCTCAACACGCTGGCGAAGTATCCGATCACGACGTGGTGCGCTCCGCCGACAGCATTGCGGCTGATTGTGCGGCAGGATCTCTCCCGGTGGCGGTTCCCGCATTTGAGGCACTGCGTCACGGCCGGCGAACCGCTCAACCCGGAAGTGCTCAACCTCTGGCGGAGCGCCACGGGACTGACCCTGCATGAGGGATATGGGCAGACGGAAACGGTGCTGCTGATCGGCAATTTTGCATCCACGGGCCAACCCGTTCGGCCCGGATCGATGGGCAAGGCGAGCCCGGGCTTCACGGTGGCGCTTCTGGACGAGCATCAAAACGAGGTGCCCGACGGCGTCGAGGGCGAAGTGGCTGTGCGCGCCAAGCCGGATCGGCCGGTCGGCCTTTTTTGCGAGTATTGGATGAACCCGGAGGAGCAGACCCGCAAGTTCCGAGGGGATTGGTATCTGACGGGCGACCGGGCGGTGCGGGATGCCGATGGCTACTTCTGGTTCGTGGGGCGCAAGGACGACGTCATCAAGAGCTCGGGCTACCGGATCGGTCCATTCGAGGTGGAGAGCGCGCTGATGGAACACGCGGCGGTGCTGGATGTGGCGGTGATCGGCAAGCCGGACCCGATGCGCGGACAGATCGTAAAAGCGTGCGTGGTGCTGCGGTCGGAGGTGGCGCCGACGGAGGAGCTCAAAGCGGAGTTGCAAGCGCACTGCAAGCGGCTGATCGCCGCTTACAAGTACCCTCGGGAAATCGAGTTTGTGCAAGAGCTGCCCAAAACCACCAGCGGCAAGACCCGCCATTTTGAGCTGCGGCGGGCGGCATTAGCGGCCCGCTGCGGCGCTCGCGTCTCCGCTTGAGCCCACGCGCGGGCGCAAATCGGTTCATCGCACATGCCGGGTTGCGGCTGAAGCGGTTGGGGCCGCTTGTTGCTCGGCGGTCACCTCGCTGAAGCGAGGTGTCAATGAGAGAGGCTGCCATAAACCGGGATACTCCTCCGGCGCTTCACGTTCGGCTTTCCAACTTCGTTTTGGGCGCGTATGGTGACTGCGCTACGCGTAGCGAGAAATGCCGAGTGTTTATATCAAGACTTACGGTTGCCAGATGAACGAGCGTGACAGCGAGGCGGTCGCCGCCCAGCTCGTGGCGAAGGGGTACAGCCTGGCGGGGTCGGAGGCGACCGCGGACATCATTCTGCTCAACACGTGCAGCGTGCGGGACATGGCGGAGCAGAAGGCGCTGCACAAGATGGAGGTGCTGATGTACGAGGCCCGAAAGCGCCGGCCGCATGTGGTGCTGGGGTTCCTTGGCTGCATGGCGCAGAGCCGGGGGCGGGAGCTGATCGATCGGCTGCCGGACGTCGATTTGGTGATAGGGACGCAGAAGTTTCATCGGACCGCGGAGCATCTGGACGACCTGCTCGCCGGGCGGCGGGACAAGGTGGTGGACGTGGCGGAAGAGCAGGGGAGCCAGGGGGCGATTCGGGAGCACTTGCTTTACGGCCAGGGAATCGGGGCCGATGGCACAACCAGGCCGGCGCCGGTGACGGCGTTTGTCAGCATCATGCAAGGATGCAACCAGTATTGCACGTTCTGCATCGTCCCCTACACACGCGGCGAGGAGCGGAGCCGGGCGATTTCGGACATCGTGGCCGAGTGCCGCGAGCTGGTGGCGCGCGGGGTGCGGGAAGTCACGCTGCTAGGACAGATTGTCACCAGCTACGGCAAGCGGGAGATTCAGCGGCGGGAGGACAAATCGGCATTTGTGCAGTTGCTGGAGGCGGTGCATGAGATTGAGGGGCTGGAACGGCTGCGCTTTACATCGCCACATCCCAAGGGATACGGCGATGATCTGGTGGCGGCTTACGGGCGGCTGCCGAAGCTGGTTGAAAGCGCGCACCTGCCGGTCCAGAGCGGCAGCGATCGTGTGCTCAAGCTGATGCACCGGGGCTACACGCGCGAACGATTTTTGGAGATCACCGCCAAGCTGCGCCAGGTCAGGCCCACGATGGGTTTGAGCACGGATTTCATCGTCGGCTTTCCCGGGGAGACGGAGGAGGATTTTGAGCAAACGCTGTCCCTGGTGCGGGAGGTGGAATTTGACCAGGCCTTTGTTTTCAAGTATTCGGAGCGGCGGGATACCCCGGCGGCGGCGATGCCAGGCCAGTTGCCGCAGGCGGTGAAGGAGGAGCGAAACCAGCGACTGCTGGAGATGGTGAATTTGATAGCGGCGCGGCGCTATCAAGGACTGGTGAACCAACGGGTGGAGGTCCTCGTCGAGGGCCCGAGCAAGAAGAACCCGGCGCGTTTTGCGGGGCGGACCCGGTGCAACCGCATCGTGGTCTTCGAGGGATCGGAATCCCATCGCGGGCAGTTGATCGACATGCGGATTACGCGGGTGGGGTCGTTCACCCTCTACGGGGATCCGAAATAGCCGGTGGGTGGTGGCCGGACAGCCAAGGTGGCGGGTTACGGAAGCAGCTTGCGTTGGCGGGCGGTCTCCCGCATCTTTTCCCCCCGGTAATGGACATGACACTGAAGCTTTCGACGCTTGCGATTGTGCTGGGCCTGCTAACGGGCCTGCCGCAGGTTTATGGTCTCACCAACCCCGCGGCGTTTAAAGCCGCGGTGCGGAGGTTTCCGCGGTCGCTGCCGTGGGGCTGCGCGCTGATGTTGCTGGGCACGGCCTGGTTTGTTTGGAACGTGAGCCAGGAATCGATTTCGGACTTCACCGGGCTCAAACCGTACCTTTTGACTCTTTTTGCGGCCATCGGCATCGGGTCGTGCGTTTTTGTGCAGGACTTTCTGGCGGTGCGGGGGCTGGCGGTGGTGCTGTTGCTGGTGGCGAAGTTAATGGTGGATACCGGGCGGCCGGCGCTGGAACAGACACATTGGGCGCTGGTGATCCAGGCCTGGGCCTACGTGCTGGTGGTTGCCGGGCTTTGGCTGACGGTTTCGCCGTGGCGGTTGCGGGATCTTTTGGAATGGGGCACGGCCAATGAACAGCGGGTCAAAATCGGCTGCGGCATTCGGCTCGCGTTCGGCCTGTTCATCGCGGTGCTGGGGTGGGTCAAGTTCTGAGCCGCGGCCAATCATGAGATGGAACGCGATGTGAGACGATTGCGGGGGGCAATTCTTGTCATCCGAGGGGGAGCCATTGGGGATTTTATTTTGACGCTGCCGGCGATTGCGGCATTGCGGCGGCAATTCCCGGACGCGCATCTCGAGGTTCTAGGCTATCCGCACATTGTCCAGTTGGCCATGGCCGGGGGTTTGGTGGACCGGGCGGAGTCAATCGAGGCGCGTGGTTTGGCGGCATTTTTCGCCCATCAAGGGGAGTTGGCCGAATCCATGACGGACTATTTTTCGGAGTTTGACCTTATCATTTCGTATCTTTACGACCCGGACGGCATTTTTCGGGCCAATGTGGGCCGCTGTACCCAAGCCCAGTTCATTGCCGGACCGCATCGGCCGGACGAGCGTCAGCGAGTTCATGCGGCGCAGGTTTATTTGAAGCCGCTGGAAAGACTGGCTATCTTCGATGCCGACCCGGTGCCGCGGCTTTCTTTGGCGGCAGCCGCGGGCCACGCGCAATCGGGAGGGGGGCGATGCGTGGCGCTTCACCCCGGCAGCGGCAGCGAGCGCAAAAACTGGCCGGAGGCAAAATGGGCGGATTTGCTGCAGCACCTGGTGGATTCGTCGAGTCTGGACCTGCTGCTGATGGGCGGGGAGGCGGAAGGGGAGCGCTTGCAACGCCTGGCTGCCGCGTTGCCGCCGGCGCGTTTGCGCGTCGCCCAGAGCCTGCCGCTGGCCGACCTGGCGCGGTGTCTGGCCCGGTGCGCGGCTTTCATCGGCCATGATTCCGGGATCTCGCATCTGGCGGCCGCGGTCGGCTTGCCCGGCCTGGTGCTTTGGGGGGAGACCGTAGCGGACATCTGGCGGCCGCCGAGCGAGAGCGTGGTGGTGGTGCGCGACCCCGAGGGACTGGAGCATCTGAGCGTCCAACGAGTGGCGGAGGATCTGCGCAAACTGATGCAGTGACTTTGATGAAACCTTTGACACTGGCCGGGCTTTGGGCCATTTTCCGTCAACTTGCGCGGGGTACGCTTCCTATGAAGTTGACGCGCGCAGGTGGAATTGACACATGGGCAAGGCTTTGATTATTGCGGAGAAGCCCTCAGTAGCCGGCGATATCGCCAAGGCGCTGGGCGGGTTCAAGAAGCAGGACGAGTATTACGAGAGCGAGCACTATGTGCTCTCGTCGGCAGTCGGGCATTTGCTCGAGCTGGCGGTGCCTCCGGGGGTTGAGCCGGCCAAGGGCAAATGGTCCTTCGCGCACCTGCCGGTGATCCCGCCGCATTTCGACCTGCAGCCAATCGAGAAAACGCAGTCGCGGCTGAAGCTGCTGGCCCGGCTGGCAAAGCGCAAGGACGTCGATGGCCTCATTAACGCGTGTGACGCCGGTCGGGAAGGGGAGCTGATTTTTCGAAACATCGTGCGCTACACCAACAGCCGGCAGCCGATCCAGCGGCTCTGGCTGCAATCGATGACGCCGGCGGCGATTCGGGATGGGTTTGCGCATTTGCGAGGCGACCAGGAGATGCAGCCGCTGGCTGACGCCGCAGTGAGCCGATCGGAGGCCGACTGGCTGGTCGGCATCAACGGGACGCGGGCAATGACGGCGTTCAACTCCAAGTCCGGCGGCTTTTTCAAGACGACGGTGGGACGCGTGCAGACGCCGACGCTGGCCGTGGTGGTCGAACGCGAGCAGAAGATCCGGAAATTCGTGCCGCGGGATTACTGGGAAGTCATCGGCACATTCCAGGCCGCGGCGGGGGATTACGCGGGCAAATGGTTCGACGAGAAATTCGTGCGCCCGGAGAAGGACGGCGACCCGGACCTGAAGCCGGAGCGATTATGGGATCGGGAGAGGGCGGAAACGATCCGGGGCAGGTGCCTGGGGAAACCAGGGGTGGTGACCGAGGAGAGCAAGCCGAGCACGCAGCTCTCACCGCTGCTCTATGATTTGACCAGCCTTCAGCGCGAGGCGAACAGCCGATTCGGCTTTAGCGCTTCAATGACGCTCAAGCTGGCCCAGACCCTTTACGAGCGGCACAAGGTATTGACCTATCCGCGCACCGACTCGCGCGCTCTTCCGGAGGATTACCAGGGCACGGTGCGCAGCACCCTGCAGATGCTCGCGGGCACTTCGTATGGCACGTTCGCCAACACGATCCTGAGCAACCAATGGGTCAAGCCGAACAAGCGGATCTTCAACAACGCCAAGATTTCCGATCACTTCGCCATCATTCCCACCACGGAGACGCCGCGGGGCCTGTCGGAGCTGGAGCAGAAGCTCTACGACATGGTCACCAAGCGTTTTCTGGCCGTGTTCTACCCGGCAGCGGAGTTTTTGGAGACGCTTCGAATCACGCGGGTAGAAGGCGAGCCGTTCAAGAGCGTTGGCAAGGTGCTGGTCAAGCCGGGCTGGCTGGCCGTTTACGGCCGGGAGGCGCAAAACGACGAGACGCCGACGCTGGCGGCGGTGCAGCCGAACGAGCGGGTGCAGACGACGAGGGTGGAGGTGAAACAGAACCTGACCAAGCCGCCGCCGCGGTACACGGAAGCCACGCTGCTTGGCGCGATGGAAGGGGCGGGCAAGCTGGTCGAGGACGAGGAATTGCGGGAGGCGATGAGCGAGAAAGGGCTTGGCACGCCGGCGACGCGGGCGTCGATCATCGAGGGGCTCATTTCCGAGCAATACATGTTGCGCCAGGGCAAGGAACTGCAGGCGACGCCCAAGGCCTTCGCGCTGATGGATCTGCTGAATGGGCTTGGCATTCCGGAGCTGACAAAACCCGAGCTGACGGGCGACTGGGAGTTCCAATTGCGCCAGGTTCAGCGCCGGCAAAAGAGCCGGGATGAATTCATGTCGGGCATCAGCGAGATCACGCGGCGGATAGTGGATCGCGCGAAGAAATTCGAGCTGGACACGATCCCCGGCGATTTCGGCGTGCTGAAGACGCCTTGCCCGAAATGCGGCGGGGAGGTGCACGAGCGCTACAAGGCCTTCCAGTGCGTCAAATGCGACTTTTCGATCTGGAAGATCATTTCGGGCCGGCTGTTCGAGGCGGCAGAAATCGATCGTCTCATCGCGGAGCGTCAAATTGGCCCGCTGCAAAGCTTCCGCAGCCGGATGGGCAGGCCGTTCGGAGCGGTGCTGCGCTTGAATGCGGAGAACAAGGTCGAATTCGACTTCGGCCAGGACCAGCAGAACGCCCAGGGGCAGGTCGCCGAGGTGGATTTCACCGGGCAGGAGCCGGTAGGCAAATGTCCCAAGTGCGGCAACCGTATCTTTGAGGCGGCGATGCACTATGTATGTGAGAAGGCCACCGGGGCGGCGCGGACGTGCGCTTTCCGATCGGGCAAACTCATCCTGCAGCAAGCCGTCGAGCGGGCGCAGATGCAGAAGCTGCTGGAGACCGGGAAGACCGATTTGCTGCAGCGTTTCATTTCGAAGAAGGGCCGGCCGTTCAAGGCGTTCCTGGTGCTGAAAGACGGCGGCGTCGCCTTTGAGTTTGAGCCGCGGGCGGCCCGTGCGAAGAAGGGCGCGGCCAAGGCGCAGGAACCGAAGGCGCCGCCGGTGAAGATTGACTTCAGCGGCCAGGAAGCGCTGGGCAAATGTCCCATCTGCGGCGGGCAGGTGTTCGAAGGGCCGGCAACCTACGTTTGCGAGAAATCGCAGGCCGACAAACGCCCGTGCAAGTTCAAAATCAACAAGAGCATCGCACAGCAGCCGATCGAGCGGGCCCAGGCCAGCAAGCTGCTGGCGGAGAATCGGACCGACCTTCTGAAGCAGTTTATCTCGAAAGCGGGCCATCCTTTCACCGCCTTCCTCGTCATGGACGACATGGGCAAGATCACCTTTGAATTTCCACCCAGGGAGAGTGAGGGAGAGGGGATGAAGTAGGGGGCGGCTGCCTATGGCTTTACCAGCCACGAACGAGCCTCCGGGCGCCAACGATGAGTGGGTCGGGAAGTTCATGCAGCACCTGGCCACCGATCGCGGCGCTTCGGCCTACACGCAGCGCAACTATCGGCAAGCACTGACGGAATTTGCCGGCTGGCACAATGATGAGCGGAAGCAATCGCCGGCTTGGGAGAAGCTCCAGCGGGATGATTTTCGAGGGTATCTCCGGTTTTTGGGCCGGCATGGTCTGGGCCGCGCCGCCATCCAGCTCCGCTTTTGCGCGCTGCGCACCTTCTACAAGTTCCTGATTCGACACGGGGCGGTTGCCGCCTCGCCGATCAAGAACCTGGCGCTGCCGAAGCTGGGAAAGCGGCTTCCCCAGTTTCTGACTGCAAAACAGATGGTTGAGTTGCTCGAGGCTCCGCTGAAGCTGCTGCCGGCGTGCGGCGAGACTGAAGCAAAGCGCGCGAACGCCGCGCTGCTTTGCCGGCGGGATGTGGCGGTGCTGGAGACGATCTACTCGTGCGGGCTGCGGATCAGCGAGCTGTGCGGGCTGCAGGCGGCTGATCTCGATTGGAACGAACAGTTGGTGCGCGTGCGAGGGAAGGGGAGGAAAGAGCGCCTCATACCCATCGGGGAGACGGCTTTAGGGGCAATACGGAATTACTGGGCGCTGTTGCCGCAGGCGCCGGGGGGCACCGCGCCGGTTTTCTTTGCCAGTTCGAGGCGGCTGAAGCCGGTCTCAGCCCGGAACCTGCAGGTGCGCCTCAAGAAATACCTCGCGCTGGCGGGTTTGGACCCACATCTGACCCCGCACAAGCTGCGGCACAGCTACGCCACCCATCTGCTCGACGGCGGGGCCGATTTGCGCAGCGTCCAGGAATTGCTCGGCCACGCGCACCTGGCCACCACCCAGGTGTATACGCACCTGACGACCGAACGGCTCAAACGGGCGTACGACGACGCACACCCGAGAGCATAAGGTTCTTAGTCCTTTTCCTCGAACGATTCGACCTGGTAAACGCACACATGGGCCTCCTGGCCCCGCCAGGCCGACGAGGCGCACCCGGCTTTCTGGGAAAGCCGATTAAGGAACGTGACCTTGTCAGGAACCTTCTCCCAGACCTGCGGCAGGAAAGTCGCGTTGCGGCCCCCGACGCGGAGAAGCACGCCGTCACGATGCGGTTGCAGAGCCTCCAGCAGTTCTTCGGGTGAGCTAAAGTTCAGAGGCTTCGGCTTGGTCAGGACGCTGACCTCGATGCGGATATCGTCCACCTCGGCGGGCTGGACGGCGGGGAAACGCGGGTCGTGCAAAGCGGCGTTGCGGGCGCTGTCGAGAATGGCCTGGTAGAGGGGCTTTTGGGGCAGCACATGGCCGATACAGCCTCGCAAGGAGCCATGGCTCGTCAACGTGACGAAACAGGCGCACTCTTCCAGCAGCTCGGGCGCGAGGTCCTGTCCCTGAATGGCGGGTCCTGGCCCGTCCGGGTTCAGGGCGGCGTCAACCAGGCTGGCGCGGGCGAGCCCGAGCATGAACATTCGCTCCTCCGGGCTAAAGCGCTCGGAAGCGGCCAGCGCTGGATGCCCGTTCGGCGGCACAATCGGCATAGTCGCAAGCGATACTCCTTTCGAAGCAGATGTCAACCCGGCATTTCAATCTGGCGTTGCATTATGCAACCGATAATGCAACCGATACAAGTTGACAGAGTCAGGCGCGTAGGCGAAGGGTGGTTGGCGTAGACTCGACAGGATGGGACGGAGATCAGCATGGACAGCGATAGCAAGACGATTCTACTCGTAGAAGATGACAGGAACGACGTGTTTTTCCTTCAGTTCGCGTTTGAGGAGGCGCGCGTTGTCAACCCGCTGCAGGTGGTTACCGATGGACAACAGGCGGTCGATTACCTGGCTGGCCGAGGCGCATATGCGGACCGGGGGCGGTTTCCTTTTCCCGGGCTGGTGCTGCTGGATCTGAAGCTGCCGGTGCGGATGGGGTTGGACGTGCTGCGCTGGATTCGGCAGCAGGCCGAGTTGCAAACGCTCCTGGTAGTCGTGCTGACCTCCTCCTGCGAGCCCTGCGACATCGCTGAGGCGTATCGGCTCGGGGCTCGTTCCTATCTGATCAAGCCGATCACGGTCGCTGACCGGCTCGTTTTGGCGAAGGCGATCAAGCGTTATTGGATCGATCTGAATCGAAGCCCTGAGCCCGGAAACCTGCCCCAGCTGCGAAACAGCACCGCGCTGGCTTTGTTGAAAGGGTTTTCCGCCTAAAAAAACTGTTTAAGGCGCGTTATCAGTGCTTTCGGAAATACAGCAGGAGCAGAAGGAACAGCACCGCCTGGAGCACGAAAAGACCTATGATCAGCGGCGCGTTTCGGAACCGGGACTTCCAGATCTGAGGGGCCTGCAGCCGAGTGCAGCGCCCAATCAGCTCGACTTTTTCGTAGTCGTCCAGCTCGGCCTTCATCGCGGCGGCGGATTGGAAGCGGCGTTTCGGATCGCGCTCCATGGCATGGAGGATGATTTCCTCGAGGACTGGGGTGAGCTTTGAGTTGAGCTTGCGGGGCGCTTGCGGGTCGCCGCTGACGCGGGCGTTCATGATCACGTAGGCGCTGTCGCCGCCGAAGGGGGGTTCGCCGGTGACCATTTCGTAGAGAATAGCCCCAAGGCTGTAGATGTCGGTGCGCTCATCGCCGCGACTGCCCTTGACTTGTTCGGGCGCCATGTAGTCGGGGGTGCCCATAGCGGGCGTGAAGCCGACAAAGGTGAGCCGGCGTGAGCTTTGGGCCCGCGCGATGCCGAAATCCATGATGCGGATGCTGCCGTCATTGCAGAGCATGATATTCTGCGGCTTGAGGTCGCGATGGATCACCCCGCTGCGGTGCATGTAGTCGAGGGCCTCGCATACGCGGCTGGCGATTTTAACCGCATCCGGTTCCGGCAGCGGCCGGACGCTTTTAAGCAACTCGCTGAGCGTCTGGCCGGTGAGGTACTCCATCACGATGTACGGCCGGCTCTTCTTCTCGATCGGGACGAACTTGAGGATACAAGGATGGTTGAGCTGGAGCCCAATCTCCTCCTCGCGCCGGAAGCGATCGAATCCCGCCGGGTCGCTCTCGATTTGGAGATAAGGCACCTTGAGGGCGACTTCATCTCCGGTCTGGCGGTCTTTGGCCTTGAAGAGCGAAGCCATGCCGCTTTTGGCGATGACGTCGGTGACTTCGAACCTGCCATCCAGCAGGTCGCCGACAGCCAAGTCCCTTCCCGCCGGTCCCTGGCCTTTGCCGGGCAGGGTGTCCCGCTTCTGGGGCTGGTCCACATCCCACACCTGGACGATTTGCACGGAGACGTTGTCGCTAACTTGACGTTTTTCGGCGAGGGCGATGAGGCGCTTGCACGCCTCGCCCGGGTGGTATTTGACGACAGCCTCAGCGATTTCGTCATCGAGCAGGAAGCCATACAGGCCGTCGCTGCACTGGAGGATGACATCGCCCTTTTGCAGCGGCTCGGTGGAGATGTCGTAGTGGCACATCGGCTCGTAACCGATGCTTCGGGTGAGGGTAGAGCGGTGCTCGCTGGTCATGGCGTTGCGCTCGAGCAACAAGCCGAGCCTCACTTGCAACGAGGTGTACGAATGATCGGTGGTGAGCCGTTTGATTTTTCCGGCGCGGATCAAATAAGCCCGGGAATCTCCGACATGGGCGATGGTGACTTTGTTGTGGCGAAAGACGCAGGCCAACAGGGTGGTGGCCATGCGGCCTTTTTCCTGGGCTTCCTGGAAGACCCGGGCGGCGGCACTATCAAACATACCGCGGACAACGTCGGTCGCGGAGCCTCCGGGCTTGGCTTGCTGGAAAGCGGTCAGGGCCGTCTGGACGGCCAATCGGCTGGCGAGGTCCCCGTTGCCTTCACCGCCGACGCCATCGGCAAGCAGGGCCAGGCTGCCTTTCTGTTGGCGGAGCTCAAAATCTTCGGGTTCCCAAAACAGGGAGAAATCCTCATTATGGTCGCGAACGGCGCCGGCGCTGGTCAGTTGGTGGCACTTGACTTTCATTTGGCCTTGGTAATCTATGCCTAAAGGTTTGGAAGTCAAAGGTTGTAAACGTCCGAAGACGGCTGTCAGAGCTGGGATTGGCATAGTGAGTAGAGGCAAGCCCGGCCACCTCTCAAGAAGTGGCCGGGCTGCGGTTACTTGTCCGGGCTAAGATTCAAGCCGGTCTTTCCTTAAGGAACATCGGGCGGGAGAGTTCAACGCTCCGTTTCCGGAAGTAGAACAGGCCATAAAGGCCCCACAAGCCCGCAACGCCCAGGGCGATGTAAGGTTCTTTCCAGCTCATTCCATTGACCGTGAACGGTCCAACCAGGTAGAACACCATGCAAGCCAAGTTCGCCAACAGGCCGAAGATCGGGATGAAGAGGTGCTTGAAGGTGTTGAAGGTATGGTGCTCGCGGAAGGCAACCATGGCCACGATGCAGGTCATCATGTAGAGCATGAACGTGCCGAAGTTGCTGATCAATGTGATGATGAGCAGCGTATTGGGCAGTTTGGCCAGGAGCTCGGGTTTGAAAATCCCGAAGCTGTACCAAAGGTTGCTATACTTGGCTT
>Ga0181517_10001872_pt1 | contig 22551 bp, 17 predicted proteins | sample PEATcosm2014_Bin_31_FD_119748 | JGI IMG/M metagenome (GOLD analysis project Ga0181517, IMG submission 119748) | Peatland microbial communities from MTU Mesocosm Facility, Houghton, MI, USA - PEATcosm2014_Bin01_30_metaG | ecosystem: Environmental > Terrestrial > Soil > Wetlands > Peat | place... | reverse complement strand
TGGCGACCAGCGCTGGCCGGGGTCGGAGGCGATCAAGCTGAGGTTCGGCGGTTGGCGACAGGCTCTTGCGCGAGCCGATCTTCCGACCAACTCGCGCAGTGGCCCTCAGGCGAGCTACCGCTATGAGGACGTCGTCGTCGCGGTCGCTGCTGCCTGGCGAGAGCTCGGCAGGTATCCGAGCGTCACTCGCTACGATGCCTGGCGCGCCGGACGCGCGCAGCTGCCCGTCGCGGCGACCGCGCGACGGTTTGCGAGAAGCTGGGACGACCTGCTGGTGGCGGCCTACCCCCTGGTCTATCCGTCCGTCGACAGCCGCGCCGCTGGGCCTCGCGCGCTCGACGGCGCCTTGCCGGACCAGCACCCGGCGAGACGCTCGAATCTCGTGGCGGGGAGTCTCGTGGCGAGCGCTGGCGCTTCATAGGAGGCTGGGGGCGCCGCCCCGTTCGAATCGGCACCCCGAAGGCCCCGTGGCGTGCCTGCGACGAGGCCTTCGGGGGCGGAACACCCCTCGCGGGGGCGCGGGTGATCCGCACAGATGCCGTGTCCGAACTCCGCGAGTCTAGCAGGGCAGACCCCTCGGCGTGGCGCCTGTCGGCGAACCTTTAGCGCTTCTTAACGGACCCGCGCTTCACCTTTAGACCATCGTAGCGTGACGCTGGGAAACCCTTGGTCCTGCTCCGTCAGCGGCCATCGTCTGTCCCGGGGGCCGACAGCCGAAAGCCGACGCCGGGCTCGGTGATGATGTAGTGCGGCCCGGCGGGCGACGGTTCGATCTTCTTGCGCAGGTGGCTCACGTGCACGCGCAGCGTCTGGGCGTCTTCGACCCACTCGGGGCCCCAGACGTGCTCGAGGATCATCTTCTGAGTGACGACCAGGTCGGCGTTGCGCGCCAGGAAGGCGAGGATGTCGAACTCGGTCGGGGTGAGGGGCACCTCGGCGCCGGCGAGCGTCACGCGCCGCCGGGCGATGTCGATCTCGAGCTCGCCGGCGACGACCACCGGCGGCGGCGAGGTGAGCGCCGCGGCACGACGCAGCAGCGCGCGGATGCGGGCCAGCAGCTCGCCGGCCGAGAAGGGCTTGGTGAGGTAGTCGTCGGCGCCCTCGTCCAGAGCTTTGATCTTGTCGGCCTCGGCGGAGCGCACCGACAGGATCAGGATGGGGGCGGTCATCCAGGTGCGCAGCTCGCGACAGACGTCGATGCCGCTGCGATCGGGCAGCATGAGGTCGAGGATGACGAGGTCGGGGGGCTCGTCGATGGCCTTCATGAGCCCCTCTTCGGCGGTCGTCGCCAGCGAGAGCACGTAGCCCCGCGAGCCCAGGATCGACTTCAGGGCGCGGCGGATCTGCTCTTCGTCGTCGACCGCGAGAATGCGCGTCGGGCGCTCAGGGATACTCATGGCTCCTCCTCGTTGCTGTCGGGCGCGGTCGGCAAGTCGATCACGAAGCGCGCGCCGTGAGGCGCGACGTCTTCGATGCGCACGGTGGCGCCGTGAGCGCGCACGATCTCGCGCGTGATGGCCAAGCCGAGCCCCGTGCCGGACGGAGCCTTCTGGCCGGTGCGACGGCCTCGGAAGAACTTCTCGAAGACCGCCTCGTGTTCCTCTGCGGGTATGCCCGGGCCTTCGTCCTGCACCCACATGCGCAGACCGTCCGCGGTGGCTTGCGCGCCGACCTGCGATCGGCTCGCTCCCGCATACAGCATGGCGTTCTCGAGCAGGTTCTGGAAGACCCTCACCCACTGCACGAAGTCGACCCGCAACGGCGGCAGGTCGTCGGGCAAAGCGATCGTCACGCGACCACGCTCGTGTCCGGGCAGCGCGTCGAGGCTGGTGACGAGGATCTCGGAGAGCTCGTAGAGCTCGCGATGGGGTTCCCAGGCGCGCGCTTCGAGGCGCGAGAGGTCGAGCAGCGCGCCGATGCTGTTGTTCAGCCGCGCCACGTCGGAGACGATGGCGCGCAGCTCGTCGCGCACGCTTTTCTCGTTCCAGGGGACGTCGCCCTCGAGCAGGTTGCTGACGGTCGCCGTCAGGGCCGCAAGCGGCGTCTTCAACTCGTGCGAGACCGACGACAGCAGGCTCGACTTGAGCCGGTCGGCCTCGCGCAGGGCTTCGGCGGCGGTGGCCACGCCCTGCAGCTGCTGACGTTCGAGGAAGGCCGCGACCAGGTTGGCGATCGAGGCCAGCAAGCGCGCCTCGTCGTCGTCGTAGGCGCGCTCGTCGACCCGGCCGGCGACGCTGAGCACGCCCACCACGCCGGTCGTGCTGCGCAGCGGCAGAAAGACGCCGCCCGTACCCTCGGGCACCCTGAAGCCCGCGCTCGGCGTCTGCGCCACGACCGACGTCTCGCCTGAAGGCGACCCTTCGTGATCCGACGCCCCGATGGGCTGGACCTGCCCGGTCCGCGACAGGCCGACCGGCGCGTCGTTTGTGTAGACCCAGTGGGCCACCTTCGTCGTGGCGCTGTCGGGCTCGTCGGCCTGCGGCGTGACGCAGATGGTGGTGAGCGCCTCGTCGTCGCCCACGAACAGGGTGGCCGACGTCGCTCCCAGCAGGTCGACGATCTCGCTCAGGATGGTCTCGGCCATCTCGCCGGTCGAGGCTTGCGAGACGAGGCCGGCGGAGAGCCGGTTCAGGGCGGCCGTCTCGTGCTCGCGGGCCAGCGCCTGAGCCTCGCGGTCGCGCATGCGCCCGGTCTGCAGGCCCATGACCACGCCGACAACGAGGAAGGCGAACAGCGACAGGTAGTCTTTCGGCTCGCGCACGAGCAGGGTGTGGTAGGGCGGCAGAAAGAAGAAGTCCCAGGCAAAGAAGGCCAGCACGGCGGCCACGATCGCCGGACCGGCGCCGCTGGCGCCGGCGACGAGCACCACGATCAGCAGGTAGAGCAGGGCCCACTGGCCGTTGGCGAACGTGCCGCGCCCCGGCAGGAAGAGCGCCGTGGAGACGACGATCGCCAGGACGGCCAGCAGGTAGCCGTGGCGGGCAAACCAGGAGATCAGTCGACGCGGCATGCGACCTCGTTCGTGGACCGGTATCGAGACGCGATTCTACGCCGGGCGCGGCGGCGCGCCAGCGGCGATGAAGGTGGGTGGGTGCGGGGCGCCTCAGGCGCCCCGCACCCGGCGCTCGACGCTGCCGTCGGCGTGGCCCACCACGACCTCGTCGGCCACGCCGAAGAAGAGACCGTGGTCGACCACTCCGGGCAGCGCCTTGAGCGCGGCGGCGAGGGCCGGCAGGCCCTCGCCGCCGCGCTCCACAAGGCTGCAGTCGACGATGTAGTGGCCTTCGTCACTCAGGAACGGGCGTCCGTCGGCGCCGTGGCGCAACGCGGCCGCCGGCAGCAGCTCGAGCAACGCCCGGCGCGTCTCGCGCCAGCCGAAGCGCACGACCTCGACGGGCAGCGCGTGCCGTTCGCCCAGGTAGGGGGTGAGCTTCTCGTCTTCGACGATGACGATGCGCCGCGCGGCGGCGCGCGCCAGGAGCTTCTCGCGCAGCAGGGCGCCGCCGCCGCCTTTCAGCAGATCGAGCTGCGGGTCGACCTCGTCGGCGCCGTCGACGACCAGGTCGAGCAACGCCGCCGAGCGGCTGCCTCGTGCGGAGTCCCCGCGCGCGGCGATCCCGCCCGCGGCGCTCCCGTACACAGCGCTGCCTCCGGGTCCGCTGTCGTCCGGCCCGCGGCGCTTGAGGTCGAGGTCGTCGAGGGCGGCGACGGCAAAGCCGGCGCCGCGCGCCAGGCGGTCGGTCTCCGACGAAGCGACCACGCACAGGAGTGGCGGGCCGGCCGGCCAGCGCTGCGCGGCGAGCTCGATGACCGCCACCACGGCGCGCCCCGAGCCAAGGCCGATCGTCGAACCCTCCGTCAGGCTCTTGACCGCCGCTCTCGCCGCGGCGTATCGCGCGGTCGCTGCCTCAGTGCTCATCGTCTGCCGTCATCGTCATCTCCAGGTATCGCGGTGGCCGGTCACGACTGACAGCATTCCCGCCGACGCGGCACCGGACTCGGGCCGGTGCTCGAACGGGCGCGGGGGCTACCTCTGGTCCGCGGGAGCGCGCGACGCGCGCAGGGCGCGCAAGGCGCGCTCGTGGCGTTCCCAGAGTGCGTCCCAGAGAAGGGACTGATCTTCGCGTGGCACGAGCGTGTCGAGGGCCGCAGGCGCGACGGCGGGCAAGCGGCCGTGGCCGACGGCCACGGCCGCCAGCGCCGCCGCGCCGAGCGCCGAATGGCCGGTCTCGCCGTCGGCGGCGTAGGCCACGCCGCGCCGCGCGGCGTCGGCGAGCTGCCGGCGAAACGTGGGGTCGGCGCCGCTGCCACCGGCCACGCGCACCGTGCCGCGCGGCAGGCCGGCCTGGTCGAGCACGGCCAGGCAGCGGCGCGACTCGAGCACGACGCCGTCGACCAGCGCCCGCGCCACGTCGGCGGCGCCGTGGCCCAGACTGAGGCCGAAGAGCGTGCCCGAAACGGTGGGATCCCACAGCGCGCCCTGCTCGCCGGGCGCCAGATACGGCAGGAACGAAAGGCCGCCGGAACCCGGCTCGACACTCGCGGCGAGGGTCATGAGGGTGGCTTCGTCGCCGTCGGCTTCGCGCAGCAGCCCCGCCAACCAGCGAAAGGCGCTGCCCGTCGTGAGCAGATCCATCTCGAAGCCCCAGCCGTCGAGGCCGGCGAGCGGCGTGATCAGGTAGCGGTGTCCGGGATCGATCACCAGATGGTCGGCGATGCCCAGATAGACAGTGCTCGTGCCGGCCACGCAAGCGACGTCACCCGGATGCGTGACGCCGAGACCGAGGCAGCCGAGCACCGAGTCGGCGCCGCCCAGGCACACCGGCAGGCCGGCGGGCAGGCCAAGGCGCGCCGCCGCCGCCGCCGTAAGCGAGCGAGTCGCGGTCGAGGGCAGCACGGCGGGCAAGCCGGGCAGGTGCGCCGCAGCAACCCTGGCCCCGGCGGCGGCGCCCGTCCGTGGTGTGCCACCTTGGCCGATCGGCCCAGATCGCGGCCGATCCGCCAAGGCAGCCAGTGCGGCACCCGCCTCCGCCACGACGTCGTCGAGCCACGCGCCCTCCCTGAGCCCGTAGCAGCCGAACCCGCTGGCGGTGCTCGGGTCGGTGGCGAACTCGCCGGTCAGGCGGTGGAACAGCCAGTCCTTGGCGCCGAGCAGGCGGCGCGCCGCGCGCGCCGCCTCGGGCGCCGTGCGCGCCAGGCGCAGGTACATGGGCAGCAGGTAGCGGCCGTCGACCCATTGGCCGGTGCGCGCGTACAGGCAGTCGCCGTGGAGACGGTCGCGCAAGGCATCGCCCTCGGCCTCGGCGCGCCCGTCCTCCCAGGTGATCGCCGGGGCGACCGGGGCGCCCTCGTCGTCGGTGACCACGAGCGTGGGGATCATGCCCGACAGGCCGATGGCGGCCCAGCGTTCGGGTGACGCTCCGCCGGTGCGCAGTCCGCCCACGACCGCCTCGACCGCCGTCCACCAGTCGGCGGGCGACTGTTCGGCGGCGCCGGCTTCGGGGCGCACCGTGGGGTAGCCGGCGCGGGCGCGGGCGGCGATCTCGCCGCCCGCGCCCACCGCCACCGCTTTCAGGCTCGAGGTGCCAAGGTCGAGCCCGACGAACAGGGGGGCGTCGGTCACAGGCCGAAGCCCTCGCTCGGCGGTTCAGGGTTCTCGAAGGTCGCCTCGACCTGGTCGCCGAAGCTGGTGCTCGGGTCGGAGTAGAACTTGGCGTGCCCGACGCCCTTCGACACGAACGACAGCACCAGGCCGAGAAGCGCGAGGCCGAACCCGGCGACGATGTTGGTCCCGGTCAGCTGCCCCGTCACCAGCGAGTCGACGATGACGAAGGCCATGAAGGCGGCGCCAAAGCCCGGCAGGATGCCGCCGAGGATGAAGTTGCCGGTCGACTTGGTGATCACCCGACGGTAGAACCAGACCGCCGTGAAGGCCGTCAGCAAGTAGAAGATGGCGGCCATCAGGCCCAGCGTGCTGGCGATGTTGGTGAGGGCGCTGTTGATGCTCGAGAAGAGCGTCGTGCCCCAGAGGAAGACGATGTTCAGCAGACCGAGCAGGATGGTGGCGTTCCACGGCGTGAGATAGCGCGAGTGGATGTTGTCGAAGAACTTGGGGAACACGCGGTCGCGGCCCATGGCGAACGAGATGCGCCCCGAGCTCACGATGGCCGCCTGGAGGCTGGCGAGCGTGCCGCCCAGCACCGCGACGATCATGGCGTTCTTCCAGAAGCTGCCGCCGATCTTGTCGCCGACGAAGGCGAGGATGTTGGCGCCGTTGGCGCCCATGGTGCCGATCGGGGCGATCCCCTGGAAGGCGAAGATCACGAACGAATAGATGAAGAAGAGGATGACGACGGAGAGGATGGCGGCGCGGCCGGCCTGCTTGCCCTTGGCCTCTTCGCCCACGTAGGCGGCGGTGTCCCAGCCCGAGTACAGGAAGATGGCGATGAGGATGCCCGAGATCAACCCGGTCCGAGGAAGGGTGAACAGCGAGCTCACGGTGTGCACCGAGCCGGACAGGCCGGTGAAGTAGATCATGATGATCGCCGCCGTCGCGAAACCGATCATGAGGGCGTACTCGAAGATCGCCCAGACCCAGTTGAAACGCGCCGAGAGCTTGATGCCGACGGCGGCCACGATGAGCACGAGGATGTCGAAGACGCTGCCCACGAACGCCACCCAGTACTTGTCGTTGGCGGCGCTGTTCGAGAAGAACGTCAGGAAGTAGGTGCCCAACGGCACGGTCAGGCTGGTCGTGCCGATCGTGTAGTACATGAGCATGATCCAGCCGGCGAAGAAGCCGGCGTGCGGGTTGAGCGCTCGGCCCACCCACGAGTAGGTCGCGCCGGCGCTCGGCTGCCAGGCGTTCAGGCGTTGGTAGCCGATGGCGATGCCGATCATCGGGATGAAGCAGATGAGGATCGGCATGAACGTGTGGTAGTAGACGGCGCCCATGAGGCCGATGATGCCGACGGCGATGCTCTGCGTGGGCCCCGAGCTCGCCAGGGCCATGATGACCACGTCGCCTATGCGCAGGGCGCCGGCCTTGAGACCTCTGGGGCTGCCTCCGGGGCCCGCCGCGGGCTGCGGGCGCGGTGGCTTGATCGTCACATCAGACATTGCCTCCCCCTTTCAGGGACCTGCGGGGACGGGTGTGCTTGGCGGACGCGGCGTCAAGGGGCGCGACGCTCCAGTCGCGCAGGTCGGTGCCGCGGAACACGTGACGGGCGGTCTGGCCCGAGATGGAGAAGACGATCTCGGCGGCCGGGTAGACCTGCTGAAAGCAGTCGAAGGGGCGGCCGCGCTTGTCGAAGCTCACGCCGCGCAGGCGAACCACCTGGTCGCCGCGGCCGAGCTCGAGGAGCCGGCGTTCGTCGGCGTTGGGGGCGACGACCTCGAGGAACTGCTCCTCGTAGTCGTCGTCGAGCCCGTAGCGGCGGGCAAGCAGGCGGTAGAGCGAGTCGGCAAGCTCGGCGGTGCGCGCGTCGAGGCCGGGCGCCAGGCTCACGGGAATGACGGCCAGCTCGGCGATCATGGGGCGACCGTCGATCACGCGCAGCCGCTGCACCTGCCAGACGTCGTCGCCGGGGCCCAGCTGAAGGGCGTGAGCGAGCGTCTCCGACGGCCGGCCGCGCAGCACGCCGACGACTTTGGTGGTGATCTCGTGCGCGCCGTGCTCTTCGGCCAGCGTGCCGAGCAGGCCGCCGGCACGGGCCGGTTCGCTCACCAGGCGGGGGCGGGCGACGAACGTGCCCACACCCTGGTGACTATGCACGCGGCCCTGCTGTTCGAGCTCGGCGAGCGCACGGCGCACGGTGATCAGGCTCACGCCGGCGGCAGCGGCGAGCTCGGCCCGGCTGGGCAGCAGGTCGCCCGGGCCGAGCTGCTGCTCGGCGATCAGGCGCTCGACCTGCGCCATGACGTCCTCGTAACGCAGGCGCCGGAGCGCCGGCGCGCGCGGCGTTCGTGCCGATCGCGCCGGCGCCCTGCGGCGCGCCGGCTGTCGTTCAGGCCGCTCCCCAGGCGAGCCCGCCATCTGCGCCGCCCTTACCTGGCGCCGCTCTCGGCGGCGAGTATGGGGAAGACCTCGGCGGCGGCGGCGAGGGTCTGATCGATGTCGGCGTCGCTGTGCACGAGGCTCACGAAGAGGTTCTCGAACTGGCTCGGGTGGAAGATCACGCCGCGCAGCAGCATCTCCTGCCACCAGCGCGTGAAGCGCGCCTCGTCGGCGTTGGCGCGGGCCTCGCGCCAGTCGTGGATGGGACGCTCGCTGAACCAGAGCTGGAAGACTGTACCGAGGCCCTCGACCTGCACGGGGATGCCGTGCTGGGCGGCCAGGTCGCGCAGGCCCTGGGCCAGGCGGTCGCCAACGGCGCGCTGGCGCTCATACAGGCCGGGTTCGGCGAGCACGTCCATGGTGGCCGACACCGCGGCGCATTGCACCACGTTGGCGTTGTAGGTGCCGGAGTGCGAGTAGCGGCCGTCGTCGATCATGCCCATGACGGCGCGCGTGCCGCCGATGGCGGCGACCGGGAACCCGCCGCCCAGGCCCTTGGCCATGGTCGTCAAGTCGGGCATGACGCCGTACCACTCCTGGGCGCCGCCGCGGCAGAAGCGAAAGCCGGTGATGACCTCGTCGAAGATGAGGATGGCGCCGTGCTTGGTGGTCTCGGCGCGCAGCAGCTCGAGGTAGCCCGGTCGCGGCAGGATGCAACCGGTGTTGAACATGGCCGGCTCGGTGATGACCGCGGCGATCTCGTCGCCGCGCTCGTCCATGAGGCGCTGAAAGCCGCCGAGGTCGTTCCACGAGAGCACGACCAGCGTGTCGGCGAGCTCTTGCGGCACGCCCGGGCCCGAGGCCACCGGGCGCGGGTGGTCGGCCGGGCCGGCTTCGGCAGGGTCGACGTGGTTGCTCCAGTACACGACGTCCTGCCAGCCGTGGTAGTGGCCCTCGAAGCGCACCAGCAGGCGGCGGCCCGTGACGGCCCGCGCCAGGCGCACCGCGGTGCCCACGGCCTCGCTGCCCGAGTTGGTGAAGCGCACCATCTCGAGGCTGGGCACGGCGTCGACGACCTTCTGGGCGGCCTCGATCTCGAGCTCGTAGGGCACGCCGAAGCAGGTGCCCAGGTCGGCTACCGCGTCTTGCACGGCCTTGGTGACCACCGGGTGACGATGCCCCAGGATCATGGGCCCGAGGCCGAGCAGGTAGTCGAGGTACTCGTGGCCGTCGACGTCGGTCATGCGCGCGCCCAGGCCCTGAGCGATGAACGGCGGGTAGGGCGTCCAGCCGAACTTGAAGGTGCGGGCGCTGCTGCCCGCGCCGGCGGGCACGATGCGCCGAGCCCGTTCGAACAGCTCGCGCGAACGCGGCATCCGTTCTTCGTAGCGCGCTGGAAAGTCCATGGGCATCTGCTCCTGACCGCTCGCCGGCGGGCGCGCCAACGACTCGCCGGTGCGCCCACTTGGTATACTCTGTATGCTCAGTGTGACGCACATCCTAGCCAGTTGCGTGCCGACCGACAAGCGTGAGACGAGGCGGCCCATGACCTTCATGCGCGACGAGATCTTCGCACAGCCCGACATCGTGGCGCGCCTGGCCGCCGACCGCGCGCCCTACCGCGAGGCCGCGGCCGCGGCGCGCGCCGCCGGCGCGCGCTTCGTGCTCTACGCCGCGCGCGGCACCAGCGACAACGCCGCGGTCTACGGCAAGTACCTGGCCACGATCCACGCGGGGCTGCCCGCCGGCCTCGCCGTACCCAGCTCGTCCACCGTCTACGACACGCCGCTCGACCTGCGCGAGTGTCTGGTGGTGGGCGTAAGCCAGAGCGGCGAGACGCCCGACGTGGCCGAGTACGTGGCCCACGCGCGCCGCGCCGGCGCCTTCACCGTGGCCATCACCAACGACGACGACAGCCTGCTGGCGCGCCAGGCCGACACGGTGCTCGCCACCCACGCCGGCCGCGAGCGCGCGGTGGCGGCGACCAAGACCTTCACCAGCCAGCTCGCCGTGCTCGCCCTGTTCTGGGCTACCTGGAGCGACGACGCGGCGTTGCTGTGCGCGTTGCGTGACGACGTGCCCGGCGCCATGCGCGCCGCGCTGTCGCTCGACGCCGAGGTCGCCGAGGTCGCCCAGTGGCTGCGCTTCAGCGAGCGCCTGCTGGTGGCCGCTCGCGGCTACAACTTCGCCACGGGGCTCGAAGCCGCGCTCAAGTTCAAGGAGACCTCGTACATCGCCGCCATGCCCTACTCGGCGGCCGACCTCATGCACGGCCCCATCGCCATGGTCGAGCCGGGTTACCCGGCGCTGCTGTTCTCGCTCGCGGGGCGCGCGCTGCCGGCCATGCGGCAACTCGAGCGCGACTTGCTGGAGCGTAAGGCCGAGCTTGTGGTCGTGGAGGACACGCACGAAGGTGTGGCAGACGCGCACAAGGGCGGCGAGAGCGGCAAGCGGCGCGGCCTCTGCCTGCCGCAAGCGGTGCCCGAACCGCTGTCGCCGCTCGTCGCGATCGTGCCCGGCCAGCTGCTGGCACTCCACCTGGCCGCGGCCCGCGGCTACGATCCCGACAGGCCGCGCGGCCTGGACAAGGTCACCAGGACGCTCTAGCCAAGCACGACCATGGCGAAGGCCCCGGCCAGCGAGCGGCTCGAGGGCAAAAGGCCGCGCCACGACGATGATGTCGATGTCCGGCGCCGGCCTTCGGGCCGCTGGTCTCCCGTCTATGGGTCGCGGTGTCTGGTGAGGCGCAGCGGAAGTGCCTCGTCGCCCAATCCCCGGCAGACCTCCGCGAGCTCCGCCCGGGCGCCTCGCCACTCAAGGTCGGCAAGCACTTCTTCTAGGGGGACGTCGACCCGGAGCGTGGCCAGGCGCCGGTAGAGAAAAGCCTCCTCGCGGTGGGTCGCCAGGCTCTCCGCAAGGCGAGAGGCACGCGCCAGGGGAAGGCCCAGGCGGCGCGGATCCGCCGGGATGGACTCCAGATGATCGACTCGCGCAAGGACCGCGGCGGCCGACTTGGCGCCCCACGCGGGGATCCCCGGATAGCCATCGGCGGAGTCGCCCACCAGCGCCAGCCAATCCGGGATCGAGTGCGGCCTAACGCCGAACTTCTGCACCACGCCGTCCTCGTCCAGGACGTTGCCGCGGCGGCGGTCCCAGCAGACGACCCGCACCCCGGATACCGCTTGTGCCAGGTCCTTGTCGGGCGAGCAGATGACGACCTGCTCGACTCCCGGCCGACCGCCGAAGCGAGCCGCACCGGCAGCCAGGGCATCGTCGGCTTCGAACTCCACCATGGGCCAGACCACCATGCCCAGCGCGACGACGGCCCTCTCCGCCAGGGCAAACTGAGCCAGCAGGTCCGCATCGACGCCTTCTCCGGTCTTGTAGCCCGGGAACAGGTCGTTACGGAAGGATTCGATGACGTGATCGAAGGCGCAGGCGACGTGCGTCACGCCCGGCGTTGAAAGGAGCGCGAGGAGACTTCTGAGGAGGCCGACCGTGGCGCCGACCTCACGGCCGTCGGGAGCTTTCCTTCGCGGGGCGCCGAAGTGGCTGCGAAAGAGCTCGTAGGTGCCGTCCACAAGATGGACCTTCATGGCCTCACGGTACCACGGCCGCCCGGAACGCGGCGGCGGGCGGCTTGCAGCCGCCCGCCGCCGCGCGCGCTACTTGTTGATCCAGTAGTGCTCGAAGTCGAAGATCCACACCGGGTGCAGGTAGATGCCGCCGGTGCGCTTGGAATGCAGCGTGGTCACCGTCTCCTGATACAGCGGCACGCCCGGCGCCTGACTCATGATGTACGACTGCATCTGCTGGAACTTCACAAGGCGCGCGGCAGGGTCGGTCATGACCTGGGCGTTTGCCAGCGCGGTCTCGACCTTGGGGTCCCACCAGAAGCTCGGATTGGTGCCCTCGTCGATCGCCGAGCTCTTGCTGAACAGACTGATGATGTAGTCGAACGGGTCGGGGTAGTCCATCCACCAGTCGTTCAGACCCATGCCGACGGCGCCCTTCTTGCCGATCAGCGTCCAGTACGACGGCTCGTCGAGCAGCTTGATGTTCGTCTTGACGCCTATCTGCGAGAGGTCGTACTGGATCGACTGGATCACGGTAGGCCAGGGCGCGACGTTGTGCGAATACAGCGTCGTGGTGAAGCCGTTGGGGTAGCCGGCCGCCGCCAGCATCTGCTTGGCCTTGGCGGGGTTGTAGCCGTAGAAGTCGCCGGCGGCACCCGCGACGTGCCCGGGCAGGCCGGCCGGGTAGATCTGGTTGAGCGGCAACCCGGTGCCCGAGAGCAGCTTGACGAGCTTGGCGCGGTCGATCGCCCACGCCAGCGCCCGGCGCACGGCCACGTTGTTGAACGGCTTGACCGTCTGGTTGAAGAACAGGTAGTCGAGCGCGATGGCGGGCTCCTCGACCACCTGACTCTTCCACTGTGGGTTGACGATCAGGCTGGGATAACTGGCCGGCGGGATGTAGTTGCCGAGCAGGTCGGCGTCGCCGCTTTGCACCTTGAGCACGGCGGTCGTCGGGGTGATCGAGAACTGAAAGTCGATGGCGTCGAGGTAGCCGGCCGTGGTACCCGTGTAGTTGGTGTTGCGCTTGAGGAGCAGGTCCTGGCTGGGCGTCCAGTGGTCGGCCACGTAGGGACCGGTGCCCAGCGGGTGCCTGCCGACCTGCTTGCCCCATTTCGCGACCCACTCCTTTGCCATCGGCGCGCCGAAGGGCATCTCCATGATGTTGAGGAACGTGGCGATCGGCTTCTGCAGGTCGACCTCGAGGGTGTACCTGCCGGTCGCCTTGTAGCCCGTGATGGTCTTGGCCTTGCCGTCGAGGAACGGCTGCAGGCCGACGATGCCGGTGTAGTAGCCCTTGGCTGGGGCGGTGGGCAGGCTCATCATGCGCTGGAAGCTGTAGACGAAGTCTGCCGCGGTGACCTCGCGGTTCACCGGCGGGGCGAACTTGATGCCCGGCCTGATGTGAAAGATGTAGGTCTTGCCGCCGTTGGTGATGCCGCCGTTTGCCACGGTCGGCACCACGGTCGCCATGTCCGGGATGATCGTCGTGCCGGCGGCGCCCGGGCCCGTGCTGTAGTTCAGCAGGTTGCCGAAGATGGCATGTTCGATGGCCCAGCCGTTGCCCTCGAAGTCGATCGCGGGGTCGAGCGTCTGGGGCTCGTTCTGGAAAGCGACGACCAAGGTGCCGCCACGCTGCGGCGTCGTGGTCTGGGCGCCGCTCGTGCTGCCGCCGCTGCTGGTGTTCGACGAGCCGCCGCACGCGGCCAGCAGCAGCGCGCAGGCGGCGACGGCGAGCAGGCAACATGCTGCATAGCGCGCAAGCCCACGCTTCGCCATGGGAATCCCGGTCATGAAGGCTCCTTTCGTACCCCTCCCGGCCCCTCACGACCGGTGTGCTAACGTTAGCATAGGGACTTACGACTGCTACAGGAGTTGCCGCGGTGCGACCGTCCGACGAAGACCTGATCAGACTGCTCAGCGACCTTGTCGCGATCGACTCGACCAACCCCGGCCTCGTGCCCGGAGCGGCGGGTGAGGAAGCGCTCGTGCGCTTCCTCACCCGCCGCCTCAGCGCCGCCGGGCTTGCGGTCGACGTCTGGGAACCGCGTCCGGGGCGACCGAACTTCGTCGCCACGCTGCCCGGCCACGGGCGCGACGGCGAGCGCACCGCGGGCGCACCCGGCGACGCCTGGCGCAACGATGTCGAGGCGGCCGACGACGCGCCCACCCTCATGCTCGTCAGCCACCTCGACGTGGTCGGCGGCGCCCCCGAGATGTTCATCCCGCAGCTGCGCGACGGCCGTCTGTACGGCCGCGGCAGCAACGACATGAAGGCCGGCATAGCGGCCGCCGTGACCGTCGCCGAGCGCCTTGCCGCCGAGGCCCGCGCGGCCGGCGGCAGGTCGCCGCTGCGCGGCGACCTGCTCGTGGCCGGCTGCGCCGACGAGGAGTGGGAGAGCTTCGGGGCCGAAGACATGGTGGCGCGCTACCGGCCCTCCGCCGCCATCCTGCCCGAGCGCACCGACCTCGACGTCACGGTCGAACACGGCGGCTTCACCTGGTTCGAGCTCGAAAGCCACGGCGTCGAAGCCGCCGGCGCCGAGCCCGAAAAGGGCGTCGACGCCATCGCCTTGCTGGGGCCCGCGCTGGCCGGCATCGCCGCGCTCGACCGCGAGCTCGACGCGCGGCCGCACGCTTCTTACGGGCGTGGCTCCATCCACGCCGCGACCATCGCCGGCGGCACGCAGCTCCCCGCCTACCCGGCCCTCTGCCGCCTCGGCGTCGAGCGCTGCCTCATCGCCGGAGAGTCGGTGGCGCAGTCGCGCGCCGAGATCGACGCGCTGCTCGCCGCCGCCCGCGACGCCGACTCACGGTTTGTCGCCAGCAGCCACCTGGTCGTGGGCCGCGAACCCGTCGCGCTGCGCCGCGACGATCCCGTCGTGCTGGCGCTCGCCGCCGCAGCCGCAGCCGAGCTCGGCCACCCACCGCTCGTGCGCGGCGACATCGGCTGGGCCGACTCCGGCATCTTCGCCGAAGCCGGCATACCGTGCGCCCAGTTCGGCCCCATCGGCGACGGCGAGCACACCGCCGGCGAGTGGGTCGACGTGGCCTCGGTCGGCCTGGTGGCGCGCGTGCTCGAAGCCGCCGCTCGCCGCTACTGCGCGTAAGGCTCCCGCCCGGCCGCCGTTCGGCTTACTGCGACAATCAGTTCAAGGCGCCCCGCTCCGTGGGGTATCGTTGACTCATGATCCGCGCCGTCACGCTCGATTTCTGGAACACCCTCATGGACGACTTTCACGTCCCCGACCGCGAGACGGTGCGCGCAGTCAAGCTGGCGGAGCTCGTCGCGCCCTACGGCTACCATCTCGACCCGGCGCAGATCGATGCCGGGTTCGACGACGTCTGGAACCACTTCGACAAGATCTGGTTCAAGAAGAAGCGCACGCCCACGACCGCCGAGTCGGCCGGCGTGCTGCTGCACGCCCTGCGCATCAAACTGCCCGGCGAGGCCGTCGCCCGTGTGGTCGCCGCGCTCGAAGAGGCCATCCTCGAGTGCCCGCCGCAGACGGTCGCCGAGGTGCCCGAGACGCTGCCGCTGCTGGCCGAGCGCTACGCCCTGGCGGTGGTCTGCGACGCGGCTCTCACCCCCGGGCGAGTCCTGCGCCAGGTGCTGGGCCTGCACGGCCTCGAACGCTACTTTTCGGCGTTCTTCTTCTCCGACGAGCACGGCTTCTCAAAGCCCGATCGCCGCGCCTTTCTCACGCCGCTGGCCGAGCTTGGGATCGCGCCCCACGAGGCCGTCCACGTGGGCGACATCCAGCGCACCGACATCGACGGCGCGCAGGCTGCCGGGCTACGCGCGGTGCACTTCGTGGGGGTCAACTCGTCCGACCTGCAGGTCTCCACGGGCGACGCCGTCGCGTTCCGGTTCGGCGACCTGCCGGCTGTGATCGCCGGCCTGCGCTGACCGCGGCGCCCATGACCCCGCCGGAGTGACGCTACCCGCCGTGAGCCCGCCGACGCCCCGAGTGACGCGCCGCTTCTGGACGACCCTCCTCCTGTTCGTCATCGTCCCAGCGGCTGTGTTCGCGGTGGTCGCCGTGCTCGTGTTCGTGGGCGGCACGCCATCGTGGGACATCTCGCTGCTGCAGCTCGCGGCCCGCCATCAGCAGGCTGCGGCGCGCGCATTCGTCGAGGCTTACACCACGCTCGGCGCCCTGTGGCTGGTGCTCGTGCTGCTGGGCTGCGCGCTCGTGCTCCTGGTGCGCGCCCGGCTCTACCGGCAGGCGGCCTTCGTCGCCACGGCCACGGCGCTCAGCATGTCGGCCTCAGGCATCTTGAAGCTCGTCTTCGCCCGGCCCCGGCCCCAGGTGATCCCCCAGTCGCTCGGCAGCTATTCGTTTCCGAGCGGCCACACCATGAGCGCTACGGGGCTCGCAGCGTCTCTCGTCGTCGTGCTGTGGCCCACACGCTGGCGCGTGCCGGCGCTCGTCGTGGGTGTGGTCTGGGCGGTAGGGGTCGGCCTGTCGCGAGTCTATCTCGGCTACCACTTTCCCTCAGACGTGGTGGCCGGGTGGGCGCTCTCGCTGGCGGTGGTGGGAGCCACGCTGCTGGGTTTCGGTGGGCGGGTGGGGCTCTAAAGCAGCGCGGCCGCCGCGGCCAGCCGGCCGGTCGCCTCGTTGCGGCCGAGCGCCCATAGCGACTCGAACAGCCCCGGCGTGACGACTTGCCCGCTCATGCCCAATCGCAGCGCTGCGAAGACGGCCTTGGGCTTCACCCCGAGCAGCTCGGGCAGGGCGCGCACGGCGGCCTCGATCGGCTCGATCTCGTAGCGCTCGAGCCCGGCCAGCGACACGGCGGCCTCGGCCAGAATGCGCTGCGCCTCAGGAATGGCGACCAGGCGCTCGCGGGCCTCGTCTGAGATGGCCAGCGGCGTGAAGATCCAGCCGGCCAGGCGCACGAAGTCGGCGAGCACCTCCATCTTTTCCTGCACGAACGGCGCCATGAGCGCGGTCAGGCGCTCCTGCTCGTCGCCGGGCGGCATGGCCACGAGCTCGCCCAGCTCGACCGACTGGGCGAGCGCCGCGTCGCCCTGGACCGCGAGCAGCCGCACCGCCGACGGCCGGCCGTAGAAGCCGATGCGCTCGAGGTAGCTCTGCAGACGCGCTGCCAGGTCGGCGGGCGCCAGGGCGCGGATGAAGCGGCCGTTCATCCAGCGCAGCTTCTCGGGGTCGAAGATGCTGGAGCTCGTGCCCAGCTTCTCGACCTCGACGCGCTCGACCAGGTCGGCGAGGGTCCAGGTGATCATCGACTCGTCGAACTCGGTCGACAGAAAACAGAGGTAGTTGCGCACGACCTCGACCAGGAAGCCCATGGCGGTGAGCTGTTCGAGGTTGGTGGCGCCGTGGCGCTTGGAGAGCTTCTTGCGGTCGGTGCCGAAGAGCAGCGGCATGTGCAGGAACTGCGGCAGCGGCGCACCCAGCGCCTCGTAGATCAGGACCTGCTTGGGCGTGTTGGACAGGTGATCGTCGCCGCGGATGACGTGCGTGATGGCCATGGTGACGTCGTCGACGACTACCGCCAGGTTGTACATGATGGTGCCGTCGGAGCGCTGCACGATGAAGTCGCCGATCGTCTCGTTGGCCACCTCGACCGGGCCGCGCAGCAGGTCGTCGAAGACCGTTGCGCCGGGGCGCACCTTGAAGCGCAGCGTCCAGGGCTCGCCGGCGGCCTTGCGGCGGGCGACCTCGTCGGGAGCGAGATCGCGGCAGGCGCCGCCGTAGACCCAGGCGCGCTTGTCGGCCTGGGCGGCGCGGCGCTCGGCTTCGAGCTCGTCGGGTGTGTGAAAGCAGGTGTAGAGATGACCCGAGGCCACGAGCTTGTCGATGTGCTCGCGGTAGATCGCCTGGCGTTCGGTCTGGCGGTAGGGCCCGTGCGGGCCGGGCTTCTCGGGGCCCTCGTCCCAGTCGAGCTCCATCTCGCGCAGCGAGCGCAGGATCTGGGCGATGGCCTCGTCGGTCGAGCGCGACGGGTCGGTGTCTTCGATGCGCAGCACAAAGTCGCCGCCGCGCTTGCGCGCGAAGAGGTAGTTGTACAACGCGGTGCGCGCGCCGCCCAGGTGCAGGTAGCCGGTGGGAGACGGGGCGAAGCGGACGCGAACGGGTGCGGTCATGGGGCGATTGTACCCCACGGGTGCCGGCGGAGACCCCGGCGGGTCAGATGCCACGCTCGCCGCGGGCGTCGGGCGTGGCGGGCGTGCGACCCCGACGACGGGTCAGGGCACGACGATCGCCGGCAGCGCCCGCGTAGCGGCGGCGTTGCGGGCGTCGCCGGCGAAGCGCACGCGCAGGACCGCGGTGCCCTTGCGCGCGGCGTAGACCAGGCTGAAGCTCGAGGCCGCCGTCGTGCGGCCCTGGGTGACGGTCTGCCACGTGCCGGTGCTGCGCAGCTGCAACAGGAGCGGCACGCCGCCGCGCCGCGGCCGGAAGCTGCCGGTCACGCGCACGACGCGGGTCGCCGACGGCGCGCCGGCGTGGGCCGCGAGCAGGGCGCGGACGGCCACGGTGACCGACGCCGGGGTGGCCGTCGAGGTGAAAGGCGACGGGGCACCGGCGGTCAGCGCGACCTGGAAGGTGGTCGTGAAGCGTGGGGCGGCCGTGACGGCGCCACCGCCGCCGGCCCCGATCGCGACGGCCTGGCTCGTCGCCGTCGCGCCGGCGCGCCCTACGAGCGCGACGCCCGGCAGAAAGCCGATGGTGTAGGCGGGGGCATCGGCGTCGGCGGCATGCACCGCGAGTTTGACCTTGCCGCCCAGGGCGATCGTCTTCGCGCTGCTCGCCAGGCCGAGGACGACCGGCGTCGGATAGGTCCAAGCGACGACGCTGCTCGCGGCCGTGGTGCCGGTCGTGGCCTGCACGGAAATGACGTGGCGCGTGGTGGCCGGCGCCGGGGCCGCCGCGATCGCGTCGATGGCGAAGCTGAAGCTCTGCCTGGCGCCGCCGCCCGTCGAGGTCACGGCAGTCCAGGCGCCGCCGTCGACGCTGTACTGCAGGGCGTGCGGCACGAGGACGCTGATGCCCTTGGCGAAGGCGCGGCCCTTGGCGTTGTGGCCGGGTGGCCAGGGGTGTTCTGTCGCGACGCCCGAGACCGTCGCCCCGCTGCCGTTCAGGGCCGGCTTGGCGAGCGTGACGGTCGGCGTCGTGTCGACGACGTCGGGCAGGTCGTTGCGCGTAGTCCGCCAGCCGATCTGGCCGCGCGTCGACGGGCAGATGCCGCCGTCGACTGAACGGTCGCTCCCGTACGCAGTCCCCTGGTAGGCTGCGAGGCCCTCGGCGCCGCCGCGCATGATGCAGATGTCGTGGGTCGTGCCGCCTTGGGTGGCATTGGCGTTCTTCACCCACAGGTAGCCTGAGAACAGGCTGCCCGAGCTCGGGTAGCCGGCTGGGGCCGCGTACTCGTCGAGGGCGCCGAACTCGTGGCCGATCTCGTGGGCAAGCACGCCGTCGAAGTTGGCCGGCGTGTAGGTGGCGTTGTCGTACGTGGTCACGGTGTACGGCCCGAACAGGGAGTACGTGTAGGCGAAGGCGCCGTCGGGGAACTCGCCGGGCGTCGGGTCGTCGGTCGCCTTGGCGTCGTCGTGCAGGCTGTCGACGACGTACAGCGTGAAGGCCCAGTCGGTGCCGTTGGCCTTGCGCACGGCGTTGTCGTAGGCGCGCTCGGGCGGCGGCGCGTCGGCGGCACCGACCGCCCGCTTGAGCAACTTGGCCATGATCGGGTGGCGCCACGCCTGGTCGTTGGTCGAGGCGATGGCGATGGGCTCGCGCGCGACTGACACCTGCCGCGGTGCTCCGAGCTTGCCGTATGCCGGCAAGACGAACGTAAGGTGCACCGCGGGCGGCGCCTTGGACTCCCACCACAGCAGGGTCTTTGTGACCTCGGCGACGATGTAACCCTCGCGCGCCGTGAGGTTCGGATAGGACGGGTCGAGCTGATCGTACTTCTTGTCGGGGTCACGAGTCGCCCAGCTCTCGCTGTGCTTAGGGGCGGCCTTGGTGCTCTGCGGAAAGATGATGCTGACCGCGACGGTGCCGGCGGCGTAGGCCATGGGCGCGGTCGCCGTCTGCACGGTGGCGAAGCGGCCGAGGATCGCCGGAGCGGCCAGCCCCTGGGCTGTCTGGCTCGTCGCGCCCGCAGTGGACGAGAGCTTAAGGTCGGCGGCAAGCGACGGCAGGTCGGCTGGAATGTCGGCCGCGTGTCCGCCGGCCGCTGCGGCGCCGACAGTCATGCTGTTCAGGGCGGCCAGGGCGGCGGCCGGGCCGGGCCCGCCGGACGGCGCCGCGGCGCCCGCCCGCAGCACGGCATAGCCCAGCGCGCGCAGCCGCACCGCTTCCGCGGCCGAGACGCGCGCAAGAGCGGCGCGCGGCAAGTAGACGATGGCTGGCCGCGCACCAGCGCGAGCGAGGGCGGCGATGAGCGAGTCGGCGTCGGTGTAGCCGTGCGGCGCGACGACCACGGCATCGGGCGCGGCGCTCGTGGACGACGCGGCGCTCGTGGACGACGCGGTGGCGCTCGCGGTGGACGCCTCGAGCGCGGTCGCGACCACGGCGACGAGCAGCACGACGGCGAACAGAGCGACGCGCAGTGCGGGCGGCGCGGCCGCGCGCAGGCGGCGGCGCGGCGTCGAGACGACCAGACGCGGCTTGCGCGGGAGCTGTGCGATGAGCGGGTCCATGGTCGGGCTGAGGTCCATGCTAGGGTCGCCCTCTGGCAAGGTCAAACGCGCCATATTTCGCGGGCCCCTCACTTTCTGGTACCGTACCGGCTCGGTCCTTCATAGAGAGAACGTCTGAGGGAGCATTGTCCGAACAGGCACTTCGCATCGTCGTCCTGGTCAAGCAGGTCCCTGACACCGCCAACGTGACCGGCGACGCCATGAAAGACGACGGCACCGTCAACCGCGCGGCGTTGCCGGCGATCTTCAATCCCGAAGACCTGAACGCTCTCGAACTGGGTCTGCGCCTCAGGGAGCGCTGCGGCGGCCGCGTGACCGTGCTCACCATGGGACCGCCCTCGGCCGCCCAGGTGCTGCGCGAGTCGCTGTTTCGCGGCGCCGACGAGGTCGTGCTGCTCTCCGACAGGGCCTTCGCCGGCGCCGACACGCTGGCTACGAGCTACGCGCTCGCGCGGGCGATCGACCACCTGGGCGAGACCGACCTCGTGCTGTGCGGCCGGCAGGCCATCGACGGCGACACGGCGCAGGTCGGCCCGCAGATCGCCGAAAAGCTCGCCCTGCCGCAGATCACCGGCGTGAGCCGCGTCGAGGCGATCGTGCCGCCGGGCTCCCCGCCGAGCGACCCCGGCTCGATCACCGCCACCCGCACGGTCGAAGACGGCACCGAGACGCTGCACGCCCCACTGCCCGCCCTGCTCACCGTCACAGGCGAGGCCAACGACCCGCGGCCGCCCAGCGTGAAGCTCGTCATGACCTACAAGAACGCGGTGGCCGAAGCCATGCCGGGCTACGACGACAGTTACCTCGACCCCGACGCCGACGACTCCGAGGTCTGCATGATCGCCGGCGACGGCCGCCCCGTGTGCCGTGCCAAGATCGTGCTCTGGGACGCCGCCGCCATCGAGGCCGAGCGCGAGATGGTCGGCCTGCGCGGCTCGCCGACGCGCGTCAAGAAGATCGAGAGCGTGGTGCTGGCCGCCGGCGACACACGCCTGGTCGACCCCTCCGACGAGAGCGTACGCGCCCTCGTGCGCGAGCTCATCGAGGAGCACATCCTTGGCTAGCGCGGTGGGCGACGTCTGGGTCTTCGTCGAGACGACGCGCGGCGCGACCAGCGGCGAGCGCGAGTCCGTGCTCTCGCGCAACGGTGCCTCCGAGGGCGCCGGCCTGCGCCCCGCCGAGGTCAGCCTCGAGCTGCTGGGCCAGGCTCGCGAGCTGGCCGCGCGGCTCGGCGCGCGAGTGGGTGCCGTGGTCGCCGGCGGCGAGGCGGCGCGGGCGCTCGCGCCCGCGCTGGTCGCCGCCGGCGCCGACACCGTCTACCTCGCCGTGCACGACTTGCTGAACGAGTATCTGGCACAGCCCTACACGCGCATCGTCACCGAAGCGGTGCGCCACTTCCAGCCGCAGATCGTGCTCTACGGGGCGACCACGACCGGGCGCGACCTGGCGCCGCGCGTGGCCTCGGCATTGCGCACCGGCCTGACCGCCGACTGCACCGACCTGCGCATCGGCGACCACGAGGTCAAGGGTGTGGCCTACCACGATCTGCTCTACCAGATCAGGCCAGCATTCGGCGGCAACATCGTGGCCACCATCGTGAGCCCCGAGCACCGCCCCCAGATGGCCACCGTGCGCGAGGGCGTGTTCCGCCTGCCGCTGCCCGACCCGAGCCGCAGCGGCGACATCGTCGAACTGAACGTCGAGCGCGTCGCCGGCCCGCACACGGGCCGCAACGGCAAGCCGACCTCGGCCGGCGGACCGATCGTGCTCGACGACCTCGACTTCGTCACCACGCTCGTGCGCCGCACGCGCCAAGAGAAGTCGGTCGACCTGAAGGGCGCCCGCGTGATCGTCGCGGGCGGGATAGGCGTGGGCTCACGCACCGGCTTCGACCTGCTGCGCGACCTGGCCAACACCTTAGGCGGTGTGGTGGGCGCCTCGCGTGCCGCCGTCGACGCCGGCTGGATCGGCCGCGAGCACCAGGTCGGCCAGACGGGCACCACCGTGCGCCCCAAGCTCTACATCGCCGTCGGCATCTCGGGCTCCATCCAGCACCGCGCCGGCATGGACCAGTCGGCCCGCATCCTGGCGATCAACTCCGACCCGGGCGCGCCGATCTTCGCCGTGGCCCACTACGGCATCGTCGGCGACCTGCACGAGGTCGTGCCAAGGCTCATCACGGCCTATCGCGAGAAGCGATGACGGCGACGGCCACGACCTGGGGTCCGTGCGGCGACGCGCCTCGACCGGGAGCAGCGTGAGCAACTTCTATACAGACGACCCCGACCTGCAGCGCCAGCTCGAAG
>Ga0181517_10001871_pt1 | contig 22563 bp, 18 predicted proteins | sample PEATcosm2014_Bin_31_FD_119748 | JGI IMG/M metagenome (GOLD analysis project Ga0181517, IMG submission 119748) | Peatland microbial communities from MTU Mesocosm Facility, Houghton, MI, USA - PEATcosm2014_Bin01_30_metaG | ecosystem: Environmental > Terrestrial > Soil > Wetlands > Peat | place... | reverse complement strand
GAGGGTTGCTTTTCGGCCTCGGGCGCGGCGGGATGCAACTCAGGTTCGGCTGCGGGCTTCGGTTCGAGCGCCTCTTCCGCGACGATCGCCTCTGGTTCAGGGGGAGAACTGAAGATGGGATCGAAGACCGGCTCGGGGATGGGTTCGAGGGCGGGCGCGGCGCTTTTGTCCGGGTCCGGAATGGAGACCGCGGTTGCCACCAAGGCTTCGGGCGCGGCGACCGAAGCAATCGTCTCGACAGGCTCGACCACCGCCTCAACTTCAGGCGTTGGGACGGGCAAGACTGCCGGGGTGTCTTCAGCCTTCTCAACAGGTTCAGGCAAGACCGCCGGGGTGGTTTCCGGCTGACTCACAGGTTCGGGCATGACCGCCGGAACGGCTGCTGCTTTCGGATTGTCGGACTGCTTGGGCAATAAGGTCTCTTCTTCCAATTCTTCTTCGGGCTTTTCTTGAAGCGGCGGCGGTTCCGAAGGGGCGGGCTTTGCGGCCCGTGTAAAAAGGCCAAATCCCGAGCGAATCCCTTCCAGAGCGTAACTCAGGGCTTTTCGCCACCACGGGAGTGTTTTTTCGGCCATCTGCTTTCTTTCGGCGGCCCCTGCCGCGTATGGCTCAATACCTCGTTGCCCAACGGCGCTTACGGCCGAGTGCTGCACGCCGGGGTCAACTGCATGGCGGCGCGCACCTCAACCATGGTCTGCTCGGCGCGGGCACGGGCGCGGTTGGAGCCGTCTTCAAGAATCTCGTACACCTGGGACTCAGTAAAGCCGGCGCGGCGAGCCTGGATGGGCTGCAATACCTGGACCAGCGCATCGGCGGCCCAGCTTTTGCATTCGATGCAGCCGATACCTGCCGACCGGCAGCCATCATAGACCTTGGCGAGCGTCTCGGGAGTGGAAAAGACCTTGTGCAGGTCGCCAACCGGACACTTGTCGGGGTCGCCGGGGTCGGTGCGGCGGACGCGGGCCGGATCAGTGACCATGGTCTTGAGCTTCTTGCGGACCACCGGCTCGGTGTCGGTTAGTTGGATCGTGTTGCCGTAGCTCTTCGACATTTTGCGGCCGTCGGTGCCGGGCAGCTTGGGCGAGGGCGTGAGGAGAACTTTCGGCTCGGGGAGTACTTCGCGGCCGTCGAGCTTGTAGAACTGGTTGAAGCGGCGCGCCACCTCGCGCGTGAGCTCCACGTGCGCGGTCTGGTCGTTGCCCACGGGGACGAATTGCGGCTGGTAGATGAGGATGTCGGAGGCCATCAGCAGCGGATAGCCCAGAAAGCCGTAATTCGACAGGTCCTTGCCGGTCAGGTTCTCCTGCTGTTCTTTGTAGGTGGGCACGCGCTCCAGCCAGCCGAGCGGGGTAATCATGCCTAGGAGCAGGTTGAGTTCGGCGTGCTGCAGCACTTTGCTTTGCTGAAAGAGCACGCTTTTGGCGGGTTCAAGGCCGGCGGCCAGGTAGTCCAGCATTACATCAAGGGTGTTGGGGACGATACCTGAAGGGTCGGCGTAGTCGCTGGTCAGCGCATGCCAGTCGGCGATGAAGAAGTAACACTCATACTGGTCCTGCAGCTTGACCCAGTTGGCCAGGGCGCCCATGTAGTTGCCCAGGTGGAGCTTGCCGGTGGGACGCATGCCGCTGAGAACGCGGGGACGGGAAGCAGAGATAGGGGGTTCGGACATTTTTTCTTATCGATTCCGGGGTGTTGTCAAGGATTAGGCCATAAAAAAGGGCTTTCCTCATTGTACCGGGAGGCGGGGGGCATGCTCGGCATGACTCTAAATGTGCACTAACGAGTAGTAAACCAGGCCAATCGACGGGCCCAGAAAGGCCATGAGGACGTAGCGGCCGACAAAGATCATGAGCAGGTAGCTGACCCAGATGGGAATGCGGTCATATTGCTGCACGGCGCTGTAAGGCAGCATGTTGCGCACCACGCGGCTGCCGTCAAGCGGGGGAACGGGGAGAAGGTTGAAGAAACAGAGCGAGAGATTGATGAGGATGGCGAGCGTGCAGAGCACAACCAGCGGCTGGGGCGTAACCATTCCGCCGCCGCCCAGGGTGGCGATAAAGGACGACACGACAACTGCGTGACCGTTGGGCACGATGACCGCCATCACCGCCAGGGTGACAAATGCCACCAGGACGATCAGCAGATTGGAAGCGGGGCCGGCCAGGGTGGTGAGGTTATCGTCGCGGACAATCTTGTGGAAGTTGCGGGTGATGACCGGGGTGGGTTTGGCCCAACCCACCAGCATGCCGCCGAACATGCTGAACCCCAGAAACGGGCCAAAGATCATCAAAGCGGGAAAGAGCAACGTGCCAATGGGATCCACGTGATACGCAGGATTGAGCGTGACCCGGCCTTGCAGGCGGGCCGTCTGGTCGCCCAGGCGTGAGGCCATCCAGGCGTGCGCGCACTCATGCACACAGAGCGAAAAGATGAGGATTACGAACTCGAATACCGCTTTGATGAAGTCGAACTGTTGCAAAAGATATCTCCAAAGGCCGGAAATCTCAGGTTAGCATGAGAGCCTCTCGGTCTTGGTTTTTGACCGGGCAACCGCGGGCGAGGCGCCGCAGTCCCTAGCGTTCGACCAGGTACCGATCCATCCAGTCGAGAATCTCGGTGCGCATGGCGGGCAGCTCCTGGTGGGCGCAGTCGAAGAGCTCGATGTGCAGGTCGGCTTCGTGGCCGTATTTGCGGTACAACGGCAGCAACTCGTCGCGAATCTTTTCCACGCCGACGGGCGGGGTGAGCGGGTCGAGGCGGCCGTTCACGCTGAGGTGGGGACGGGGAACAATCAGCGCGTTGATCTGGGCCGACGTGAAGTGCTTTAGCAGCGAGGGAACGTAGTAATAGATGCCGTGCTCGTGAAGGCCGTGCGCCGCAATCAGCGACTCGTAATCGGTGAGGCAGCAGACATCCATGGTGGAATGGACGCGCGGGTCGAGAGCGGCAAGCCACCAGGCTTTGGTGGCCCCCATGGACATGCCGAAAGCGCCGAGGCGGTGCGGATCGACTTCAGGACGGCCGGCGAGATAGCTGAGGGCCTGGAACTCGTCGAAGATCATCATTCCGTAGAGCACGCGGCCGCGCCAGAGCATTTCTTTGAATGCGTCTTCTTCGCCCTGGTGGCCGTTGGTCTGGTGCTGGCGCTCGCCGAAGCACCAGCTATCGATGGCTAGCGTGACCAGCCCCTTTTCAACGCACACGGGCGCGTAGGCCGGCTGAGCGGTGGTTCCTTTAAGCAGTTGCTCTTTGCCGAGGTCGTATTGGCCGGCGTGCCAGTGGATGAAAAGCAGGCCGGGAGCGGGGTTCTGGCGGTGGTCGGGGATGAGCAGCAGAGCGGGGACGGGCTCGAGGCCGTTGAGGTCAAGGACCCAACGCTCCAGCGTATAGCCGTCGTGCTTTTCTGTCCGGACGAGCTTGGGAGGCGCGGGCTTGTGGTCGCAGGGCAGGTCGCCCAGCAGACTCCAGAGTTCCTTGCGGCGGCGTGCCTGATCAGCGGTGAAATCGCCTTGTGTGTCGGCAAACGGCATGGGTGAGCCTTTCGTTCGCAGGGCAAGCGTACCGGCCAGGGCGGCCGAGCCGACCATCAACTCGCGACGTGTGACGGGAAAGCGCATGGTTAGACGCTGTGCGAGGGGAAGCGGCCAATGTCCTTGCCGGGGTCGATTTGCTGGCCGCCGAGGACGATGGAGTGGCTGGCAATGCGCGCGCCGGCGCCAATGACGGTGGGCACATGCGTTACCTTGCTGAAGTCGTCCGCCGCATGGGCGTGGGAATAAACGCGGGCAAAGGAGCCGATGACAGCGTCCTTGCCGATCTTGATGCCGCCGCGATCGTTGAACAGCGCGCGCTGCCGGATGGTGACGCCGTCCTCAATCCATATGTTGTAGCCGAAGGTGAGGTCAACGCCGTGGTAGATTTTGACCCCGGAGCCCATGTGGGCAAAGATGTGGCGGCCCAGCATGCAGCGGAACCGGATGCCCAGCCAGTGGTTGGTGCCGATCGGGGAGCGATCGAACATCTGCCAGAACCAGAGCAGGGGCTTGCGCTTGGCGAACTCCTCAGGATTGACGTCCTCATAGTGCTCGGCTTCGAGGGTCACGTTTTCCGGGTCGAGGGAGAGCGAGAGGACGTTGCCGGGCAACTCACTGGTGAGGGTGAGGTTGAGCTTGCCCCCATGCGGGCGGCCCAGGTAGAGCTGGTAAAGCTGGTCGCGAACAATCTCGGCGCGGCGCTCGGCAGAGTGGTGGCGGGTGAACTCCTCGTCGAGGAAATGGATCCAGCGGCGATAGACCTCTTCAGCTTCCGGTGTGGGCCGGGGGACGTTATTTCCGTTGTTTGCCATACGGATTGGACGATACACCCTGAGGGCAGGACGAATCGAGTTGGGCGCGCGCGATGGTCAGCCTCCATCAAAGGGATGATGCGGGTGCGAGCTCGGTCTGGGTAGCATAGCGGAACGATGCAGGCAGAGCGCCAGACCGGGCGAAAGATGGGAGTGTGGGCGGCGACGGCCGTGGTCACCGGCGAGGCTATCTCGCTAGGTATCTTTCTCACTCCAGCAGGGATGGCGCGGTCATTGGGCTCGCCAGCGCTGCTGGGAGCAGTGTGGTGCGGTATGGCCGCGATGACGCTGGCTGGGGCGCTGTGCTTTACGGAATTGGCGGTACGGTTTCCGCAGGCTGGCGGCGAGTACGTCTACTTGCAGCAGGGATTTGGGCGGCGCGTGGCGTTTCTTTATGGATGGATGGCCGCGGTGGTGATGTATCCCGGTGTGGCGGCTGCGTTGAGCGTGGGCGCCGTGCCCTACTTTCAGGCTCTGCTGCCCCTGCCCGCCTGGCTGGCGGCTGTGCTGCCCGCGCTGATCCTGCTGGCGTTGGGGGCCATGAACTATGCCGGTAGCCGCCTGAACAGCGGCTTGATGACCGCGCTGAACTGGTTGAAGATTCCGGTGCTGGCGGCCCTGGTGGGTTGGGCGCTGGTTTCGGGTCACGCGACGTTTGCCAACCTGGCGCCGCTGACCTTGCGCCGCGGCGGGTCCGATCCGCTGATTCAGGCAGTTGCTGGAGCGGCGATCAGCGCGTTCTTTTGCTTTGGCGGCTGGTGGGAGGCGGGAAAGATTGCCGGCGAGGTGCGCGACCCGCAGCGGACGCTGCCTATTGCATTCACTGGCGGCGTTCTGGTGGTCACGGCTATCTATTTGCTGGTCAGCTTCGCGTTTGTTGCGGTGGTGCCCATGGGGCAGATCGAGACCAATACGGCCTTTGTGGCGCAGTTTGGCCAGGCGCTTTTTGGGGCATCGGGCGGACGGGTGCTCTCAGCCTGCGTGCTGCTGTGTGTGTTGGGCGGGCTGATGGTGCTGAGCATGGCCGTGCCGCGGGTGACGTTCGCATTGGCGAGTGCAGAGGTTGGCGACAACGCGGGCGGGCCGATTGGCTTCTTTGCGCGCCTGCATCCGCGCTACGGTTCTCCGGCCAATGCGGTGCTGCTGCAAACCGGGATGTCGCTTGCCGTGCTGGCCCTGGGCGCGTTTGACCGCATTCTGGCGTTCATCATATTTTCTGCGGTGGTGTTTCTGGCGCTGACCGTGGCAACGCTGTTTCGTATGGCAGAGCCAGTAGGGCGCTGGTGGTTTCCGCTGGCGCCTGTGGTGTTTATCGCCGGCAGCGGCGTGCTGGCGGCGATGCTTTTGCTGCACAGCCCGCTGCCTTCGCTGCTGGGAGCGGTCGTGGTGCTGGCTGGATTGGCGGTGCGCTGGCTGCTCGTATCTGGGAAACAAAGTACACGCGCGCTGGCCGCAGATCAACCGGTTCCTTGGAAGGGATATCAGGGAGCGACGTTGTGTCAGGGCACGACTTCAGTCGTGCCGAAAAGATCCGAAAGAAATGACGGGCTTTAGCCCCTGAGGTCAATCACGGATAGCCACAGAACGACTTTGAAACAAGCAATGGATCTTAACCAAGGAGGTTCTTCCCATGCCCCACATTCCCCTGTCTCCCGATTTGCCGGGTATTCGCGGTGCAATGGCCTTCAGGCCGGAGACGGCGCGGCCGTTGAATGAGCTGGTTGAAGTGCTGCTGACCGGCCCCAATACGCTCACCTGCGGCGAGCGGGAACTGATTGCCACCTATGTTTCAAGCCGCAATTGCACGCACTATTGCCACAGCATTCATGGCGCGATTGCCGCTGCTCACCTGGGCGGCGACGAAGCGCTGGTGAAACAGGTGAAGGTTGACTACACGCAGGCAAACATCAGTCCCAAGCTGAAGGCGCTGCTGACGATCGCCGGAAAGGTACAGCAGGACGGGAAGCTGGTGACCGCTGCCGATGTGGAAGCAGCGCGGAAGCAGGGCGCGACGGACCTGGAGATCCACGACACGGTGCTGATTGCCGCGGCCTTCTGCATGTACAACCGCTACGTGGATGGACTGGGGACGGAGCAGCCGGATGACGAGGCGCTCTATCGCGAGCGCGGCAAGCGCGTAGCCCGCGATGGGTATGTGATGGTGAGCGAGGAGTACCTTGCGAAGCAGGCTGCGCACAGTTCTTAGTTCATAGTTCAGAGTTCACAGTTAAAGGCAGTTCAGAACTATTCAGTTCATCGCGCGGAGTTAAGCTCTTGACGCCGCTGCTGCAACTGCCGAACTGCAAACTGTGAACTGCGAACTTACAACTACGAACTTAGAACTACGAACTGGAGGTTATATGGCACACATCAATTTGCCGGAAGGATTTCCCGGCATCAGCGGTGGGTTCGTGTTTCGCCCGGAGACGGCGAAACCTATGCGCGAGTTGGCGCATGTGTTGCTGCACCAGCCGAATTCGCTCACTGCGGGCGAACGCGAACTGATTGCGACCTATGTGTCTTCGAAGAACGATTGCCACTTTTGCCAGTCGAGTCACGGGGCGGCGGCGGCTTGTCATCTGGGCGATGCGTCGGTTGTCGAACAGGTGAAGGTCGACTTTCTGGCCGCGCCAGTGAGCGACAAGTTGAAGGCGCTGCTCAAGATTGCGGGCAAGGTGCAGCAGGACGGCAAGCTGGTGACTGTGGCCGACGTGGAGGCGGCGCGCAGGCAGGGCGCGACCGATATTGAGATTCACGATACGGTGCTGATTGCCGCCGCCTTCTGCATGTTTAACCGGTATGTGGATGGGCTGGGTACATGGCAGCCGCGGGATCCGGCGATGTACACGCAGATGGGAAAGCATTTGGCGGAGGAGGGTTACCGCGAGCCTTCGATTCGACAGCCGGTACACAGTTCATAGTTTTTAGTTCGCAGCAAAAAACCGCTACTCGATTGCGCACAACCTACCATCCGCTGCGAACTGACAATACCTCCGGCCGCAGGAACAAAAGGGGACAGCCGCAAAGCTGTCCCCTTTTCTGCGAACTACGAACTGTGAACTGTGAACCAACAACTGCGAACTACAAACTGTGAACTGCGAACTGCTCTTCTACCGCCGGCCCTGAATCGTCTTCTGTCCGCCGGGGCTTTTCTTCGCGGCGCGGCGGGCGGCGATTTCGTGCATCTCTCTGCCGATGCTGGACTGGTTGATGCCGACCTGGATGGCCAGGTTGATGAGGTTGCCGGTGCCCCAGTAGAGGGCCAGGCCTGATGCGAAGTGCCACATGGAGAAGCCGAAGATGACTGGCATCATGATGGCCATCATGCGGCGCTGTGCGGGGTCCATGCCCGGCGAGGGGGTAATGAACTGCACCAGGAACATGCTGGCAATGATCAGGATGGGCAGAATGTGCCACGGGTCAGGCGAAGAGAGATCGGTAAGCCAGAACCAGTGAGCCTGGCGCAACTCAACGGCGTTCAGCAGGACCTTGTAATACGCGAAGAAGAGCGGCATCTGCAGCAGCATGGGCAAGCAACTGCCATACATGTTGACGCCTTCGGTCTTGTAGAGGGCCATCATCTCGGTGTTCATTTCGGCCCGCTTGGGGTCGCTGACTTTGAGATGGGCGTATTTCTTTTTGAGCGCTTCAACCTTGGGCTGGATGCGCATCATCTTCAGCGAAGACTTCATCATCATGAAGCGAGTAGGCAGCATGAGGAGGTTGAAGATGACGGTGACAATGATGATGGCCCAGCCCCAATTATTGACGCCGGGACCGAGTGTGCCCCTGAGGAAACGCAGCGCCAGGTAGAGCGGCTTGGCAATGACGGTGAGCCAGCCAAATTGGATGAGAGACTCAAGGCTCTCGCCATTAGGCTGGCCGTCGGCGCCGGTGGCGTGGATGGTCTTGAGCACGTCCATCTGCTTGGGGCCGGCATAGAGGCGCAGGCGGGTGTAGCCGCTCTGGTCGCCCACGGCCAGGCCGAGAACGTGCGCTGGACGCTTCTGGCTGTTGGCGTCGTTGGGGTCGCTGAGCAGGTCGATGGTGTTGTGCAACGTGACCACGGTGGTGCGCCCAGGCGTATCGGGCAGAAATGCCGCGGCAAAATAAAGATCAATAACGGCCGCATACTCGTAGGGCATGTCGAGGGTTGCGTTGCCGCTTACCTTGGGCGCCGCCATCGAGTCCTGCTTGCCCTCGATGGACCACGCAAACTGCGAAGGAGTTGGAACCGGGGAGAGGCTCAGGCCTCTGGCGGAAGCCAGTTCTTCCATGTCGCCCAAGCCCGCGGGCCAGGACACCAATGCACGGACCGGAGCGCCGTTGCGGTGAACCTGGGTTTCGATGGTGACTACGTAGTCCTTATCGAAGCGGAAGGTCTTCACCACGTCGAGGCCGTTTTCGGCGTAGTGGAAGGTGAGTGCGTTGGTCTCAGGAGCATGAGCAAGACCGGTGACCGAAGGCTGCGCGCCGGAGACGGTCAACTGGTAAAGAGCAGTATTCAACTGCGTGGTGAGCGCCGGCTCATAGGTGTAGAGCGAGAGCGGCTGCCCGAAACGCGCGGCGGCCTGCGCCTGGACGATATCCAGCGGCTTTCCCGCGGTATCGAAGTAGCCCTTCAGAATCCAATGCTTCACCTGCGCGCCGCGATTGGTGAAATCGATCTTGTAGCGATCGTTCTCGACGGTGGTATCGGTCTCAAGCGCGGCGGTGATGGCGGGAATGGCGGCCGGAACCTTGGCCTGCCCTGCCACCATCTGCGCGGGGCCTCCCGCGGCCGGCTGCGCGGCCTGCGCTTGGTTTGGGGCTTGATTCTGAGCTTGATTCTGGGCTTGATTCGGGACTTGATTCTGTTCCGGGGCCGGCATTGGTTTGTTGGGCTTGAAGTACTGGACGCCCAGCAGGACGACAAGCGCCAGCAGCGTGAGAGCAAGCATGGAGCGCATATCGCCGCCGCCGCCACCACTGCCGCCGCCGTTGCCCTGCGTCTGAAGATTAGGGTTGCGAATTTCTGCCAAAAGACACGTCCTATCGTTTACGGCCTGATCACAGGCGCTTCAAGCGGCGAATCGTGAGCTGCCGCACTTCCTATGGTAACGGTTCGTGGGGGGAATTATTGAACGCGTGCGCAGGAGGCACCAGGTCGAGGCCTCCGCGCGCGAATGGGTTGCAGCGAAGCAGCCTCCAGAGCGCAAGCACAGAGCCCTTGAGAGGCCCGTGTGCGGCAATGGCCTGGGAAGCGTACTCGGAACAAGTGGGCAGATATTTGCAGCCGCCGGGGTTGAGCGAGTGCAGCGCCGGCGAAAGCCAGCGGCGGTAGAAGGCGAGCATGGCCAGCAGAATCCGGGTCATAAGGAGGCCGCCGGCTGAATGGGCAGGGATGGAACAGGTTTCCGCGCGGCTTCAGTCTTGGCCTGTTGAAGAATACGCACAACCTCGGCCTCAAGTTTCTTGAAATCGATGGTCAGCACGGCGCGGCGGGGATGAAGGATCAGGTCGCAGCCGATGGGGAACAGGCTAATGTGGCGGCGGAGCGCCTCGCGCATGCGGCGCTTGATGCGATTGCGCTCGTGGGCTTTGCCCACAACTTTGCCGGCGGTGAGGCCAACGCGAGGCCCGGAAGGCAACTCGGCGCCATCGTATGCAGGCTGTTGCGGGGCCAGGAACCAGCTCATGGACGCGGATTGGCGTTTGCGGCCGGCCGCATAGGCGCGCTGATAATCCGCGTGCTTGCGCAGGCGCGCTGCTGCCATTGACTGGCGCTGGGCTGTCTTGGGAGGGGTGGTCATGGCAATGCCGGAAGGTGTCTCAGCCGGAAGGATGCATTGCGCAGCATCTTCCGGCTCAAACTGAACGGCAGGGGTTAGTCGCGGAAGCCGGCGCTGACAGCCACGCGCTTACGGCCGATGGCACGGCGTCGGCTCAACACGGCAGCGCCGCTTTTGGTCTTCATCCGCGCGCGAAAACCGTGGGTCTTCACGCGTTTGCGGCGATTGGGTTGAAATGTGCGCTTGGGCATGAAAATGCGCTCCTGTTTCCTTGTTAAAATCTGTGCCTCAACGGCAAGTTTTAAGTGTATCGCATGTTGGGCCAGGAATCCAGTCAGGGAGCGTTTCAGAGTTCAAATGGAAGTAGACCGAATCTGTCCGGATCGCCACGCGGTCGATCAATGACTGCGAAGAAAAACATCTTGCTTTGCAGCAAACCACGCCATGTTTCTGGCGCGCAAAAGTTCATATTTTTTCTCGAAAACCAGGCATCAGCGAGTGACTCTGGTAACTTTGGCGGCGTGTTTCACCACCATTGGTGCAACTGTAGAAGAGAGTGGGAAAGTTATGTGAAAGAGTCATTGCAATGATCCGTAAATGTGCTACCATCGGACCCGTTCAGAAAATTTTTTCGGCGTTCCACGGAACCAGTTTTCATCCCAGGCCCCGAGGTCGAGTCCGGGGCAGACCAGCGGCAATCAGGTAATCGGCAAAACGGTAAACTGACGCAGAGCACGGGGCTCTGCGCCGAGAGGGAGCCGTTTCCAGAAGCCCGGGGATGAACGGGACTTCAACGCATCCGGCGGCGCAGGCAAGGACAAGTTCGATGGCATTTGCAGTATCTCCGGCAACGGTTCTCAATCCCTGGCTCCAGATCCTAGCGGCCCTTGAAAAGAAGGTTATCCGCCAGTCGTTCGAGACCTGGCTCAAGCCCACGCGCTATAGCCACGCTGCTGGCCGCACGCTGTATGTGCGTGTGCCCTCGCCGGAGTTTCAGCACATCGGCGACAAGTACGGCGATCTGATTCAAGAGGCCATCGACCTGCAATCGCTGGAGTTCGACGACGTAAGTTTCGTTACTGCAGAAGAGGACCCCTCGATTCCGCCGCGACGGCCGGATGGGGGAGTTGGCCCGCTTTCGACGCACACGCCCTCGGCGCCACCGCCGTCGCGCACGCCGGTGCAGACAACCATTGACTGGTGGAGCGCGGCGCAACTGAATCCGCGGTACACCTTCGATGCATTCGTTATCGGCAACGGCAACCAGTTTGCCCGGGCCGCCGCCCTGGCGGTGGCTGAACGGCCTTCGCGAGCCTACAATCCGCTCTTTTTATATGGCGGCGTGGGCATGGGCAAAACGCACCTGATGCAGGCCATCGGCCATGAAGTAAAACGGCGTCAGCCCGTGGCCAGCATCTGCTACGTGACCGCGGAAAAATTTACCAACGAACTGATCACTTCAATCCGCACCGACCGGATGACCAGCTTCCGCGACCGTTTTCGCACAGTGGACGTGCTGCTGATCGACGATATCCAGTTCATCTCGCAAAAAGAGCGCACCCAGGAAGAGTTCTTCCACACCTTCAACGCGCTGCACGAGAGCATGAAGCAGATTGTGATTGCGTCAGACCGGCCGCCCAAGGAGTTGGCAGAGATCGAAGACCGGTTGCGTTCGCGCTTTGAGTGGGGCCTGATTGCCGACATTCAACCGCCGGACCTTGAAACCAAGGTTGCCATTCTGCAAAAGAAGGCCGAGAGCGAACAGGTGACGCTGCCCACTGACGTCGCGCTTTTTGTCGCCTCAAACGTGCGCACCAACGTGCGCGAGCTTGAGGGCGCAATGACCCGGCTGGTTGCCTGGTGCAACCTCAACAAGATGGAGATTACGCTGGCCTCAACCCAGCAGTGCCTCAAGCAGTTTATTGACATGCAGGTGCGGAAAATCACCATCGAGGCAATTCAGCGCGCTGTGGCCGAGAGCTTTGGCATGAGGGTCAGCGACCTGAAGCAGAAGAACAACTCGCGCAACGTGGTAGTGCCGCGGCAGATTGCCATGTACCTGGCCAAGCAAATGACCGAAGCCAGCCTGCCAGAGATCGGCCGCCAGTTCGGCAACAAGCATCACACCACGGTGATGCACTCAATCGGCAAAATCGACGAGTTGCGCCGCACCGACAAGGATCTGCACCGCACGCTCAACAAGCTCCAGGAGCAGCTGAACGGGTAGCGGATGAGCGGGTCAGCAAGACAGCGAGTCGGCAAGTCAGCTAACGAGAAGAAGCCTGCTTCGTGCGTTGCGGAGTGGGCTTTTTGATTTTTCGCTTAAAACTGCGTCAGGCTCAGCACATTCTTGTCAGGGTCGTGGAACCAGGTGATGCGCGCGCCGCTGGGCGAGGTCCAGATGGGAAGCGGGGTGCTGTCGTTGAGTCCGGGGTAGCGGAGGAATTGAACGTCGGCTGCCGTGAGTTGCTCGACAGTGCTTTCAATGGAGTGCACTTCCCAGCCCAGCACAGTGAAGGGCGCGGGAGTGTGCTCGGGGACCGTGGTTACACGCAGCATGGTTCCGTTGGCGTCGAAGACCAGTGCGAATGGCGGCTCGTCAGACACCAGCCGCAGGCCGAGCACCGATCCATAGAAGGCGCGAGCTTTGGCCGGGTCGGTGGTTGGGGCAAAGGCGACAAGCTTGCTGCCGCCGAGAATTGCGACATTCTTCATGAAGTTCCCTCGCAGCGTGCCCAGATTCTGCTTAACGGCGAGCACGACCGCGGTCCCGGTCGTGCCCTCTGTCGCGATCGCCAAAGCTGCGCGGCTTCACGGGCGGCGTCACGGGCAGGTTGGTCTTGCCCTCGGGATAGACGGCGAGAAAGCGGTCGGGACCTTCGCCGTTGCTGGCGGTCTCAACGCCCTCGATGTCCCGGAAGGCCATGTGCATCAGGCGGCGCTCGCGGCTGTTCATGGGCGGGAAAGCATAGGGGATGCCGGAGCGAATAACCTTATCCGCGGCGATCTCGGCCTGCATGTGGAGTTCCTGGGCGCGCAGGGCCTTGAAGTTGGCGGCATCAAAGCTGACCAGGTCGCCTTCGCGCTGATCCAGGCGAAGCATCTGGCCAGCAATAGTCTCCAGGGCCAGCAGCAGTTCGCCGTTGTGCTGCGTAACCAGCGGTACATCGGGCCCGCCTAGCTCGACGTAAATGAGGCGGCCCTCGATGCCCTGCGGGTCGCGCGCGCCGTCGCCGGCGGTGATGCGGTACTTGAGGCGCAAACCACCCAGCTTGTTCAGGGTGGCGAGGAATCCGGCAATTTTCTGGGCAGCCTGTTGCAGGTCGGCGATTGGCATAACTCAGTAGTATCGCAGAGCAGGGGCTCGGATGGGCGGGAAAACGCGGGGAGCCTACGATAGCCCCAGAATTGGGTAAGCGAATCCAGCGAGATACTCAGATATTCGGGCAAACGGTAGTGGTGGTCTTTCTTTAACTCTCACGTGAAATTAAGGTTGGAATCGTATGCTCCTTGGTGTGACTATGCGGCATATCACTCTGCGGAACCAGGGGCGGGGCTGGCTCAGGCTCCTCCCAATCGCAACTTGTCTGCTTTCGATGACGGCTGCAGGAGCGGTGAATGGGCAGGCAGCGGGCGACCCTGGAGGGCAGATGTCGCCGGCTGCAGCGGCGCCCGTCTCCATCACTCTGGATGAGGCGATTAAGCGGGCGGAGGGGAATGAACCTGCCTTCGCGGCCTCATTGGCAGATAGCAAGGTGGCGGCGCTGGACCGCGGCATTGCACGCGCGGGGCTGCTCCCGAACGCGGTTTATCACAACCAGGCGCTGTATACCGAGACCAACGCAGGACAAACGGTACCGCGGTTTATTGCCAACAACGCGTTGCGCGAGTACTCCAGCCAGGCGGTGGTCAATGAGACGCTGGGGCTGGGCCAGGTGGCGGGCGTGCGTCATGCCGATGCTGCCGCCGCCCATGCCGCGGCGGAGTTGGAAATTGCGCGACGCGGGCTCAGGGCGGCGGTCATCGGCCTGTTTTACGGTTCTATCGCAGCCGAGAACAAGCTGGCGGCGATTGAACGCGCCCACAATGAGGCAATCGAATTTGGCATTCTGACCGGCAAGCGGGAACAGGCGCGCGAGGCCGCGCACGCCGACGTGGTGAAGGCTCAACTCGAGGAGCAGCAGCGCCAACGCGATCTCTCCGATGCCAAGGTGGCTACGGAAAAGGCGAAGCTGGAGTTGGGCGTGCTGCTGTTTGCTGATCCGCGCACGCCCTACATATTGGTTGCTGCAGAGGGTGTACAGCAACTTCCGGCGCGCAGCGAAGTTGACCTGGCAGCGGTCAAAAACAATCCGGAACTGAGGAGTGCGCTGGCCGTGCTGAGCGAGGGCAATGCGGATGTGCTGGCGGCGCGCGCGGCGTACCTGCCCGACCTGGCGTTCAACTACACGTATGGTATTGACGCGCCGCAGTTCGCCACTTATGGCCCCGACCATCTGCGCAACCTGGGCTACTCGGCGAGCGTGACCGTAGATATTCCGGTGTGGGACTGGCTCTCAACGCAGCACAAGCTGAAGCAGAGCGAGATACGCCGCGAAGCTGCGCGGGTGGCGTTGACTGCGACGCAAAGGCGACTGATCGCCCGCCTGGATGAAGCGTACTCAGAAGCCGCGGCGGCACGCGACCAGCTTGCTTCTCTCGATGCCAGCGTGTCCACGGCTCGTGAAAGCCTGCGGCTTACCAAGCTGCGTTACGCTGAGGGCGAGGGGACCGTGCTGGAAGTTGTAGACGCTCAATCCGCATTTGTAGGCGCGGAGGTTGCGCGCGAAGAAGGAAGAGTGCGCTACCAGGAGGCGCGTGCCGACCTTGAGACCCTTACGGGAACGATGTGAGCCGATGAAGAGTGTGAACGCACGTCAAGCAATGTTGAATTTGAGCCGTGTCCTGTTGGCTTCGGCTTCGCTGCCTTTGATGATGTTGCCCGGCTGCAAGAAGGAGGCCGCTCCGGAGACGCTGGTGGCGGTGCAGGCCGAGCATCCGGAGCAGGGACCAATTGCCGAGCACATCGTTGCCGATGCGGTGCTGGCGCCGCTGGCGCAAGCGGCTATCGCGCCCAAGATTTCGGCGCCGGTGCGCAAGTTTTACGTGCAGCGCGGCTCGCGCGTGAAGGAAGGCCAGTTGCTGGCGACGCTTGAGAACAGTGACTTGGCGGCGGCAGCGCTGGACAACAAGGGGTCCTACATGGCGGCCGAAGCGGCATATGCCACGGCGACCAAGGCGCAGGTGCCTGAAGACACGCAAAAGGCCGAGTCGGATGTAGCCCAGACCAAGGCCAATCTCGATCTGAACTTGAGCATCGTGAAAGGCCGCAAACAGCTCTTTGCCGAAGGCGCGATTCCGGGCCGCGATCTGGACACGGCGCAAGCCGCGCTGGTCGCCGCGCAGGCCGCATACGACGCGGCTGCCAGGCATCTTGAATCGGTGCGCAGCGTGAGCCGCGAGGCGGCGCTCAAATCCGCGCAGGGGCAATTGACCTCAGCCGAGGGCAAATACCAAGGCGCCAATGCGCAGGTCAGTTACTCTGAGATTCGCAGCCCCATTGATGGCGTGGTCACCGACCGGCCGCTGTTCGCCGGCGAGACTGCGGCTGCTGGAGCACCGTTGCTGACGGTGATGGACACTTCGAGCCTGCTGGCGAAAACGCACATTGCGCAAAGCCTCGCGCAGCGCATGAAACTGGGCGACGAGGCGGCGGTGCAAGTGCCGGGAGTGGCCCAGCCTGTGACCGCCAAGGTCACGCTGATCAGTCCAGCGCTCGACCCCGGAAGCACCACTGTCGAGGTGTGGCTCAAGATCGAAAACAAATCCGGAGCGCTGAAGGTGGGCACGCCGGTAAAGGTCTCCATCACTGGGCGGACCGACGCGAAGGCCTGGAAGATTCCGCTTGCCTCAGTTTTGACCGCGCAAGACGGCAGCAAGTCCGTGATGGTGGTGGGCACAGACGGCACAGCGCGTCGCAAGCCCGTAACACTAGGGCTGCAAGATGCTGAAGACGTTCAAGTGACTGGTGGGCTTTCGCCAACGGATTTGGTGATTACCGGCGGAGCGTACGGCCTGGATGACGGCGCCAAGGTGAAGGTGGGCGCCGCCGCAGCCGACGACGACAAGCCCGCAGGCGGCAAGGGCGGGGAGAAAGAGTGATGCCTGAGGAGACTGACGGCAACACCAGCCGCAAGCCCTTCTGGCTGGCCCGCTCAACGCGCACCATCTTCTTTTTCGCGGCGATATTCACGCTGGCTGGCATCTACATGGCGTTCCAGGTGCCGATCTCCGTCTTTCCGGCCACCAACTTTCCGCGCGTGGTGATCGGCGTAGATAACGGCGTGATGCCTGTGGAACAGATGCAGGTGACCATCACCAAGCCGATTGAGGACGCGGTGAACGCGGTGCCGGGACTCAAAACCGTGCGCTCCACCACCAGTCGCGGCTCGGCAGAGATAAGCCTCTTCTTCGACTGGAACCAGGACATGTTCCACTCGCTCCAGTTGGTGGATGCGGCGCTTGGCAAAGTGGAGCAGACACTGCCTGCGACCGCGCGGGTCACAACCAATCGCCTGACCTTTGCCACCTTCCCGATTCTCGGCTACAGTCTCACCTCCGACACCGTGCCGCAGACCCGGCTTTGGGAGATTGCCACTTACGATCTGAAGCCGCCCCTCAATCGCGTGGCCGGGGTGAGCACAGTTACCGTGCAGGGCGGCCAGGTGCCGGAGTTTCACGTGGTGCCGAACACCGCGCTGCTTCAGGCTTCGAGCGTCACCATCCCCGACCTTGTGAATGCCATCCAGGCGTCGAATATCGTAGACTCGCCCGGCCTGTACGAAGCCAACCACCAGTTGATTCTTGGCCTGGTGGGCGCGCAGGTGCACGACGCCGAGCAGTTGCGGCATTTAGTGGTGAAGACCACCGCGGCCGGCGCGCCGGTGCACGTGTCGGATGTGGCAACGGTGGAGCAGGGCACCATGCCGGTCTACACCGCGGTCACCGCCAACGGCAAGCGGGCGGTGCTGCTGAATATCACTCGCCAACCATCCAGCAACACCGTGGCTGTGGCCGATTCGGTGGCCGCGCAAATTGTAGAACTGAAGCACAAGCTGCCGCCGGGCGTGACCCTTGAGCCCTTTTACGATCAATCGCAGATTGTGCGCGACAGCATTGCCAGCGTGCGCGACGCCATCGCCATCGGCCTCATTCTGGCCTGCATCATTCTCTTCCTTTTTCTGCGCGACTGGACCTCGTCGCTGATTGCGGGCATGGTGATTCCGGTGACCATGGCGATTACCGTGCTGGTGCTTTGGTGGATAGGCGAGAGCTTCAACCTGATGACATTGGGCGGACTGGCCGCGGCTATCGGCCTGGTCATCGACGATGCCATTGTGGTGGTCGAGAACATCGTTCTGCATCGCGATGGCGGCGAACGTCGCGTCGATGCGGTGCGCAAGGCTCTCAAAGAGATCACCACGCCGCTGATCGGTTCAACGATTACGCCGGTGGTGGTTTTTCTGCCGCTGGTTGCGGTCAGCGGCGTTACCGGCAGCTTCTTTCGTGCGCTGGCCATTACCATGACTGCCGCGCTGCTAACTTCGCTGCTGCTGGCGCTTACCTGGACACCGGGGCTAAGTCTTGCGCTTCTGGGCGAACGGAGCAACACGGAGGAGCGCCGCGAACACCATGCTGGCCGCCTGATGACGGGCATTATTGCGGTTCATCGCCGCGTGCTTGACTGGGCGCTGGCCAAGCCGCTGTGGCTGGCCGGAGCCTGCATGTTGCTGGTGGTTGGCACATGGGCCGGCTATCAGGCGCTGGGCTCCGATCTGTTGCCGGAGATGGATGAAGGCGGTTTCATCCTCGACTACATCATGCCCGCGGGCAGCTCGCTGACTGAAACCAACCGGGTGCTTGAGCATGTGGAGCGCATCCTGCACGAAACGCCTGAGGTAGAGAGCACTTCGCGCCGCACCGGCCTGCAGTTGGGCCTGGCCGCGGTCACCGAAGCCAACTACGGCGACTTCACGGTGAAGCTGAAGGCCAGGCGCAGCCGCGGCATCGACGCGGTGATGGACGAGGTGCGAGCCCGCATCAAATCCACCGAGCCGGTGCTGGACGTCGAGTTTACGCAGGTGCTGCAGGACATGATCGGCGACCTGTCCAATGCGCCGGAGCCCATCCAGATCAAGATCTTCTCGAACGACCCGGCCATGCTGGAGCAACTGGGTCCGCGCGTCGGAGAGGCCATTGGCAAAATTGAAGGCGTGGTCGATGTGCAGAATGGCATTGAGAACACCATCAGCGGACCGGCTACCAACTTTCAAATCAACCCCGTGGTCGCCGCGCGTCTCGGCTTTACGCCTACCGAGGTGTCAGAAGACGCGACCGCGATTCTGGATGGCGTAACGACTGCGGATCCGCTGATCCAGAACGGCCGGCCGTACACGATTCGCGTGCGCCTGGGCGACGAGAACCGCGCCTCACTGGATGCAATCCAGAACACTGTCTTCTTGAGCGCTACAGGCCACAGCGCCAACCTGGGGTCACTTGCCGAGATTGAGCAGTTGCCGCCGCAGAACGAAATCCGCCGCGAGAACCTGCAACGGCTGGTGGTGGTGACCGGGCGGCTTGAAGGCTCCGACCTGGGCAGCGGCATGGCGAAAGTGCGCCAGGCGGTGGCAGGGCTGCATCTGCCTGCTTCGGTGCGCGTCGAGTACGGCGGCACCTACGAGGAACAGCAAAAGTCGTTCCACGACCTGCTGCGGGTGCTGCTGCTGGCGCTGGCGCTGGTGTTTGGCGTGCTGCTGGCGGAGTTCCGCAACTTCCCCGCGCCCATCGCCATTCTAACTTCTTCGGTGCTCTCCATCTCCGGCGTCATCCTGGCGCTGCTGGTTACACACACCACGTTCAACGTGGCCTCGTTCATGGGCCTCATCATGGTCATCGGCATCGTGGCCAAAAACGGCATCCTGCTGATGGACGCGGACGAGAGGTTCCGCGCCGAGGGCGCATCGCCGGCCGAGGCCATGATCCACGCCGCGCAACGGCGCCTGCGGCCCATCGTCATGACCGCCATTGCTGCTGTCTGCGGAATGCTGCCGCTGGCCTTTGCGCTGGGCGCGGGATCGCAAATGCTGCAACCGCTGGCTATTGCTGTGATCGGCGGCCTGGCTGTTTCCATGGTGCTTAGTTTGGTGGTCACCCCAGTCGTCTATTTCCATCTGACCCGCACCCGCGCGGCTGGGGCGGAGGAAGAGACGTATTGAGGGCTACGCAGCTTTCGATATTGCTTTTGGGACCAGGCCGCAGCGTCACGCCGGTATTCTGACCACAACAATTCAGGTGCACCCGAGATCCACCTCTCCCCTTGACAACTAGGGTAAGCGTCTCTATGCTGTTTTTACCCTCGCTGTCTAGGGAAAGAGAGCTTATGGCAAAGAACGATCTGCAAGGCGCACTCGATCTGCTCATCCTCAAAAGCCTGGCCCAACTCGGTTCGATGCATGGCTACGGCATCGCTGTGCACATTGAACGTGTCTCCGACGAGCTTCTTAAGGTCGAGGAGGGCTCGCTCTACCCAGCCATGCACCGCATGGAGCAGAACGGCTGGGTGCGCGCAGAGTGGCGCATGACGGAGAGCAGCAGGAAGGCGAAGTACTACGCGCTTACTGCCGCGGGAAGAAAGCAGCTCGCCGCCAGAGAACAGAATTGGGAGCAAGTGGTCAAGGGCGTCGAAGCAATCCTGCGTTTCGCGTGAGGTGATGTATGGGTGTGTTCCGTCGCATCTGGGCATTGGGCAATCTTTCGCGAGTAGACCGTGAAAACGAGCGCGAACTCCGCGAGCATTTGCAAATGCGCATCGAGGCAAACATGGCCGTCGGCATGAGCGCCGAAGAGGCCGCGCGCGAGGCCAGGCTTCGCTTTGGCAATCCCGTGGTGGTGAGCGAGCGTGTCAACGCCGAGGATGCGGCTCTGGGCCTGGGCATTTTTTTCCGCGACGTCCGCTATGCCCTGCGCGGATTCGCCAGCTCTCCGGGATTCACCATCATTGCTCTGCTGACGTTGGCGCTGGGCATCGGCGCAAACACCGCGGTCTTCCAACTCGTCGATGCAGTTCGCCTGCGCAGTCTGCCCGTTCAGTCTCCGCAGGAATTGGCCGAGGTGCGCATTGCTGGAGGCAACCAGGGATTCGGTATCACGGATGGTCCTTATTCACGGTTCACCATTCCCATGTGGCAGGAAGTCCGCCGCCATCACGAACCGTTTTCCGGTGTCGCCGCCTGGCGCGCAACCGGCGTGCTGGCAGGCAAGCAGAGCGACGCGAAACAAATCCATGGTTTGGAAGTGAGCGGCGAATTTTTCAACGTTCTCGGTGTCGCTCCCCTATATGGGCGCCTCATCGAGCCGCAGGACGAAGCGGGCTGCACGATGTCGAAGGTAGTCGTCAGTTATCCCTATTGGAAAAGCCAGATGGCCGGCGAACCCATCACGTCCAGCACCTCGACGGTAATCGATGGCCACGCGGTGCAGGTGCTTGGCGTCACGCCTCCGTCCTTCTTCGGCCTGATTGTGGGAGACAGATTCGACGTCGCGTTTCCCACTTGCACGCCGGCCAATATTCGCAGCGAAGTGTTTACGTTTGCGGTGATTGGTCGGCTCAAGCCGGGATGGACCATCGGGCGCGCCTCAGCTTACTTCGATTCACTAAGTCATGGAATCTTCGAAACCACCGCCCCCGTCGGCTACAGTCCGGAAGCGCTGAAGATCTACAAGTCGTTTCGGCTGGCAGCCTACGCCGCAGGGTCGGGAGTGAGCATGCTCCGCGAAGCCTATGACAAATCACTGCAATTGTTGCTCGCCATCACGGGATTGGTACTGCTGATTGCATGCGCCAACCTCGCCAACCTGATGTTGGCCCGCTCAACAGCGCGTCAGCGCGAAATGGCCATTCGTATCGCTCTTGGCGCATCGCGGGGCCGCCTGCTGCGCCAGTTGCTCATTGAAAGTGGCCTGCTGGCGTTCGCTGGAGCGGCCTTGGGCGTGGCCCTGGCCCAGCCGCTCAGCCGGCTCCTGGTGGCCTCGCTCAGCACCAGTCAGGACCACATCCAGCTCTCCGTCCAGACGGATTGGCGCGTGCTGCTCTTCGCCGCCGCGGTGGCCGCGACCACCGCCATCGTCTTCGGGACCATTCCGGCGCTGCGCGGCGCCGGCGCAGACCCCATCACGTCGCTCAAGGCCGGCGCGCGTGGAGTTGCCGGCAGCCGCGAGCGTTTCTCGATGCAGCGACTCATGGTCGTGACGCAGATCGCCGTTTCGATGGTCCTGCTTGTCGGTGCGCTGCTCTTCGTTCGCAGCTATCGCAACCTGATGACGGTCGATCCCGGCATGCGCGAGACCGGCCTCACCATTGGCTACTTCAACTTTCCCGAGTCCAACATCAAGCCGGAGAATGAAGCGGAATTCAAGCGCCAGCTTCTGGTTGACGTGCGCAATGTGCCGGGAGTTCAAAACGCGGCCACCACCACCAACACTCCGCTTGGCGGAAGCAGTTGGTCACACGGAGTGCGCGTTGGCGGAATCGAGGGCTCAAGCAAATTCACCTACGCCAGCCCCAGCTACTTTGCCACCATGGACATCTCGCTGCTTACCGGGCGGAACTTCAGCGATGCAGATACCAACGATGCGCCGTTCGTACTCATCGTCAACCAGGCGTTCATCCGGAAGTACCTTGCCGGCTTACCGCCCATCGGCCAGCCGGTACACGTGCGGCCTGAGCCGCAATATCCCGAGCGGACTTACCAGATTGTCGGCACCATCCCGGACACCAAATACGGGAGCCTCCGCGAAGATACGCCGCCCATGGCCTTTGCGCCTGCCGCCCAATTCCCGGTGACCGCGCAAGGCCCCGGCGTGGCGATGATGATTGCCTCCAACACCGGGCCGGCCGCAATCGACGCCGTGCGCCACGCCATCGGAGCGAAATATCCGAATATGATTCTGCAGTTCTCCGATTTCCAGCAGGACATACAAGACAACCTGGTGGGCGATCGCATGATGGCCATGCTCTCCGGCTTCTTTGGCGTGCTTGCGGCCATGCTGGTCGTCGTCGGCCTATACGGAGTGCTGTCGTTTTTCATTACGCGGCGCCGCAACGAGATTGGCATTCGCATCGCGCTGGGCGCGGGGCGCTCTCGGGTCATTGCACTCATCATGCGCGATGCCGCCACCATGCTCGTGGCCGGCGTGGCCCTGGGGACCGTTCTCGCGCTATTGGCGGGTAGAGCCGCAAGCGCCATGCTCTTCGGCCTGAAAGCCTACGATCTGCCGACGCTCGCTTTTGCTTTTTTGTTGCTGGCGGCTATCGCGGCTCTGGCCAGCTGGCTGCCCGCCCTGAAAGCG
>Ga0181517_10001869_pt1 | contig 22574 bp, 19 predicted proteins | sample PEATcosm2014_Bin_31_FD_119748 | JGI IMG/M metagenome (GOLD analysis project Ga0181517, IMG submission 119748) | Peatland microbial communities from MTU Mesocosm Facility, Houghton, MI, USA - PEATcosm2014_Bin01_30_metaG | ecosystem: Environmental > Terrestrial > Soil > Wetlands > Peat | place... | reverse complement strand
GGCCACCCCAACCGGGCCTCGATTTCAGGGGCCTAAAGGCCCCTGCTCCCTCCGCAAAGGCAGAACATCGTAGGCGTGTTTCATCCATCGCGGGTCGGAAACACCGGTGCCGGACTGTTACAAGGCGCGTTGAAATCTGCCTCTCAGCGACTTGTACGCTCTATTCCCGACAGATCCAAACGTGATTGCCCTGACCCACACCCCGCACCTGCAGACAGAACCCGCCGCTGCCCGTCAAAATAGCGTATGGCCCCTCGGCGCCCCCTACCTTGCGCGAACGCGGAATCCGGTTGCAGGCAGATCGCGCGCCGCCGCTTGACGCAATTCTTCCTCTGCGCCGCTGCGGCATCTCTGCTGCTTTTGCATGCCCCCGTTGCGGCCCAGCAGCCAGACCAGCCTGCAGAAAACGAACTGGAGGCCCCCAGCTCTACCGATCCGGCACAGCCGCCTGCGCCGCCTCTTGCCGCAAACACTTCTTTGGCAACCCTCCACGGCATCGTGCGCAGTACCCTCTCCGGCGAGCCTATTCCCAGGGTTCTGGTGCGCATCGAGGGCGATGGAGAAGCCGGCGCGCTCACCGACTCGCAGGGCCGCTTCGAGATTCCCGATCTTCCCACTGGCCCTCAGTCGGTGCAGGTGCTCAAGCCCGGCTTCCGCGATCCCATGGCGCTTGTCCAGCAGAATCTCGATGCCGGCAACAGCATTGCCCACAACGTTCTGGTCGCTGCTCCCATGCCGGATGTGGTCTTCGACCTGACTCCGGCCGCTTCCATCCACGGCCAGGTGCAGCTCTCCACCGGTGACCCCGCGTCCGGCATCACGGTCTGCCTTCTGCACCAGATGATTCAGCACGGACGCCCCCTATGGATGGAAGCCAAATCGATCCGCGCGGACACCGGGGGCAATTATCGCTTCGGCAATCTGCCCGACGGCGTCTACGTGGTCTTCACGCGCCCGGAGTTGGAAAGCACGCCATTCACCACCCTGGTGGAGCCCGGCAAGAGCCGCTCCGTCGTTCGCAACGGCTACCCTGTTGTTTTCGCGCCCGACGCGCGCAGTTTTTCGGCGGCCTCGCGCATCCGGCTCAATCCGGGAGACGCGGCGCTGGCCAACATAGCCCTCACCCTGGAGCCGTTCTACACCGTCACCGCCGCGCTGCTCTCCTCGGATGGCAAGCCGATGCAGAGCCAAAACACCCCCGGTGGACCGCAAAACCTCCCGGCAGCCCAGATTCTTGACGCCGACAACCGCGTTCTTCCCTACGCCGCTACTTACGACGGCGCTACCCACACCTTGCAGGCCGATCTTCCCAACGGCAACTACAACCTGACCGCCGTCCTGCGCGGCAATGGCTCGCCCGTTCACGGCCCTGACGCCGCAGAACCCCATCCTGCCTTCCTGGTGGGAGCGGCCCAGCTCACGGTTGCGGATCATCCGGTCAACGATCTGCTCATCCCCCTCTTTATGCCCCACAGCTTTCCGCTTGCCTTGCGCGCCCTGCCCAGCGCCGTCACCGCCGTGCGCTCTCTTCCCGGGCAGAGCCTTTCTTCGGCAGTGCATGTCGCGCTCGAGCCCTACCAGCAATACCTGGACTCCTCGTATGACAAGAGCGCCCTGCCCTATGGCCCCGACAGCCTCGACTTGATGATTGCCCCGCCCTACGACTTCTGGGTTCACACCCTCGTGATGGGAAAAGGCCTTTGTGCGGGCGCGTTGCTGGCCAACGGTCCCAACCTCGCCCGCGAGCCGCTCGCCCTTTCGTTTTCCGGCTCCAATTCGACCGCCGAGTTCACCCTGCGCGGCGACTGCTCCACCTTGAACCTGGAGCTGCCCGTTGCCCTCTCTGCCTTCGTGCCCGGCGTCGAGCCTTTCTACACCGTTTACATCGTTCCCGACTTCGACACCACCGAGGACGTTGCGCCGCAGACGCTACGTCCATCCTCCGGCGGCAGCTTGATCATTGACGGGCTCAGCCCCGGCAGCTACCACGTCTACACCTTCACCACCCCGGTCGAGCTCGAATACAGGAATCCCGAAGCGATGGCTCAGCTCGGCCTGCAGGGCCAGGCGGTGACACTAACGCCGGGAGCCACCGTCAATCTCGTGCTGGAGGTCCCGGAAAGCAAGTGACCCAGCCTACCCCATGGATAGCGCGCCACGCCTTGCAAATGCTACTCTGCCTCGGTGTCTTTGCCGCCGTTTCTGCCTCTGCGCAGGCCCCGCCCGCTCCCGGTCTGTATACCATTGCCGGAACCGTGGTGAATCTCGTTACAGGCGACCCCGTTCCTTACGCCTCGGTGGCCGTGCTGTCGTCCGCCAACAGCCACGCCATCGAGTCGGTCAAGACCGGCGCGGACGGCCGCTTCGCCCTGCCCGGTCTGCCCGCGGCCAAGTACCAGCTCACCGCCTCCAAGCGCGGCTATCGAACCGCCTTCTACGAGCAGCACGAGAACTACCTCTCTGCGGTCGTGACCGGCGAAGATCAGCAGACAGAAAACATCGTCTTTCGTCTCTCTCCGGGAGCTTCGCTGCACGTTGAAGTAACCGACGATGCGGGCGAGCCGGTCGAAAAGGCTGAAATCGCGCTCTTCCAGCGCACCCGCGAAGCCGGCCTTGGCGAGCATGTCGTAGAAACTCTCCGCGACGTCACTGACGATGCCGGCGCAACGGAATTCTTCGGTCTCCAGCCCGGCAAATACTTTGTTGCCGTCTCGGCCAAGCCCTGGTATGCGCTGCACGGCGCGTCGGCCGCCCACGCTGCGGGCTTCGCGCCCAAAACCAACCCAGCGCTCGACGTTGTCTACCCGCTCACCTTCTTCGATGGCGCAACCGACGAGTCCTCCGCCACGCCCATCGTTCTGGCTGCGGGCGGCAGCGAGCGCATCTCCGTGCGACTCACCCCGCTGCCAGCCTTGCACCTTTACGTTCCGATACCGAAGGACGGCCAGGAAGCCAACCCCCACGTGGAGCTTCAGCAGAGCGTCTTCGGCACGAAATCCGCGAGCGGTTCGGCCTACCCCGACCAGGTGCGCGACGGTATTGCCGAGTTCACCGGCGTCTCCCCTGGGCATTACCAGCTTCTGCAGGGCGATCCTCCCCACATCGTGGAGATCGACGCCGCCAACAGCCAGCAGGTCTCCGCCAATGCCGGCATCGCCACCGTGCCTGTGCATCTTGTTTTGCATGGAGATTCCCGCGCCGCGTTGCCCGCGCCGCTGCACGTATCCCTTGAATGGGCCGATACAGACCACCCGCGGGAACGGATCAATGCCACCGAAGTCGAAGATGGATTCATCTGCGACGCGGTGCCGCCCGGCGCATGGAAGCTGCGGGTCGAGTACGACACCGAAACGGAAAACCGCGTTCTGGCGGTCAGTTCCGTCTCGTCCATCTCTGCCAGCGGACGGGCGCGCGGCGGAAACCTGGTTGCGGTGAAAGACAGTGCGCTCTCGCTGGCCGCTGAACTCAGCCTCGCCACTACGAACATCGAGGGCTTTGCACGCAAAGACGGCCAGGGTGTAGCCGGCGCGATGATTGTCCTCGTACCCCGCGATCCCGCGACCAACGACGACCTCTTTCGCCGCGATCAATCAGATTCGGACGGCAGCTTCTCTCTCACCAACGCAGCCCCCGGCAACTACACCGTCGTCGCCATCCAGGACGGCTGGGACCTGGACTGGGCAAAGCCCGAGGTCATCGGCCGCTTCCTTTTGCAGGGAATTCCCGTCACAATCACTGGCAGTTCGGGAAAGCTCATCCGCCTCTCCCAGCCGGTTCCAGTGCAAGGGCTCGCGCCCGGGCGCTGACCGCGCTAGGGAAAGATCGCCGGGACTTCTGCGAACCGGGGTCGAGAGGATAGTCTATGAAGGTACCGATTCATACATACGGCTACGGCCTCCAGCTCATGCCTGGGTCCGAAAGATCTGCCAAAGCACGGTATTGAGGAGAGTCTCCAGTTGAGGAAGAAGTTACTGCTTTCGATTTTGGCCATGGTTCCGGCCGCACTCATGCCCATGGCGGCAACAGCTCAGGCTACATCAGCCACGGACCGGCCTGAACCCTCCTATAAGTACGAGGCTTATGCCGGCTACGCCTACACCAGCCTCAACCAGGTCAACCAGTCCCGCTATGGCCTGCAGGGCTTCAACCTGTCTCTCACCCGCAACTGGGGCAAGTACTTCGGCGTCAAGGGCGAAGGCTCGTATTTCCAATGGGCGACCACCACCGGCACTCCCGCCACCCCCGCCTCCGGCAACACGCCCTTCAATCCCGGCACCCTCGGCAACCCCGGCAATCCCAATGTTTCCGCGGTTCTGTTTGGACCCGTCGTGCACGCCGATCTCTTCGGCCGTGTTTCCGGTTTCGTGGATGTCCTGCTGGGAGGCGAACACACGGGGGGCGAGACCATCACTCCCAAGGTCTCGTTTGCCGGCGGATTCGGCTGCGGCCTCGACTACAAGCTCAAATCCCGCATCTCGTTGCGCGCCGCCGGAGAACGAATCGGCGATTCGTTCTCGCTCACCGGCAACACCCCTGGCCTGTCCTATTCTCCGCACCTGCACTGGAATGCACGCGCCACCGTCGGCGTCGTCTACCGCTTCTAGAGCAGTTTTGCTGAAGGTGTAGAGTGAGCGGCGTGGACCGGGAGGTCCACGCTACAGCCGGCCAGGAGGCCGGCGCTACTGGTCCATACCGGAAGCGGTTTGCTATCGCGCTACGTCAATAGACAAAGGCTCCCGTCCTCGACGGGAGCTTTTCTGCTTTGCCCTGATCCTACTGTTGTTGCGGTGCGGCTGGCGCGGTCGGCTGGGCCGGGCTCGACCCGAATCCACTGCCGCCGCTGATTCCACCCACGCCGTTCCCGCCAAAGCTGCCCGCCCCGGATCCGGAAGAAGTGCCGAAGCCGCCTGACGTTGAGGTCCCGGCGCCGCCAATTGGCACCGCACCTGAACCTGCCCCGCTCATCCCGCCCATCATCATCCGTTCGATCGCCGGATCGTAGACAAATTCCCACTCGTTGTAATGGTTCTTCTTCTTGTAGACCAGAATCGATTGCTTGGGGCTGTTGGGCGAGAACCCGATGATCCCCAGACCTCCAAACGTCTGCCCCCCGGTCCCGAAGGCCGACGTCGTCCCCGAGTTCCCGCCCGCATCCGTTCCAGTTGCACCTGCCGTGCCCGCTGCGCCGGACTGCCCGGCAGCTCCGGTCGCTGCTAAGTTGTCCGTACCGCCAATCGCCCCAGCGCCCACACCGCCGAAACCGCTTTGGCCACCCAAACCGCCTGCACTACCCGCTCCCATGAAAGCGCTGGCCGCAGGCGTGGCTCCGTTCACTCCGTTCCCACCCGCCGGGCCAATGCCGGCCAGCGTTGACCCCGCCAGCGGCTGGCCGAAGAATCCCATCGCCGTCGGAGCCTTGTTCTGCCCGAAGTGAATCGCCTTCCACTCCTCTTTGCCGGTTGTGGGGTCTACGTATTTCTTTCGCAGAAAACGAATATTGTTGGCCTTCACCAGCGCGTCAAGGTTGGGCGGATAGGCATTGAACTTCCGGTAATACATCTGAATGCCGCGGATGTACTGCTTGCCCCGGTGCATCGTTTCGACTTCGCGATCCCGCTGGATATCCTTGGACACCTTGGGCGCGGCCACCGCGAGAGAGAGGATCAGAATCGCCAGCATGAAGATGACCGCAACCAGGATGTAGCCCTCTTCCGAGGGGCTCACCGGACGGCGAATTGGAGTTGACTTCATCAATTCAATGCGCATCTTTCAGAAGCATCCGCCAAACTCAAAAAAGCTAGCCGCCAAAGCATTCCTGGAAATGGTGTAGACCGGAATTGTGATTGGCTTCAAACCTTTCCGCAGAAAATCGCGGAAAGGATGGGGCGCGGCGATCTATAGCAAAAGCCAAAATGCTCCAGGAGCAAATGTGGCCAGTCGAAGTTCATCGAAGAACAACCGCAGATTCTTCGACTCACCACCCCCGAACTGAAAAACGTTCGGGGCCCCGTTCGCTCAGAATGACAGCCCGTTGTGTGTGGCGAATTTCAGACTCACGACACCAGGAGCTGTTTCTTCAATTCGCCGTCAGGGCCAGCGACTCCGTGTTGTTGTAGCTCAAGTCGGTCACCTGCACACTGCCGGGCATGATCGCTCCCACCTTGTAACGGTGATCGATAATCTCGCCGGTCCTGGCCACGAAAATATCCTCTCCGTGCACAAAAAAGGCCTTCAGGGATTTGTCTTTGGCCTGCGCGTAGCCGAAATACTTCAGATCGATCGACGGCGGACGCGGCGCAACGGGACGAGACGGCAAAACAGCCTGCGCGTCGACAATGCGTGGACTCTTGATCGGAGCTTCGATACGCACCGGGGCCGATTCCGCCGAGAAGATATTGCGCCCCGTGCCGCCATACTCCACGTTCTCGGTCAGCGCCAGCTTGTCGAAGTGCAGCGTCGGATCCAGGCCCATATTCGACAGCTTCTCCGCCTCTGGCCCGGCTGTCGTGGGCGTCGTCGCCGTCCCGTGAGCCGCGGCTGCCTTTACTACTGGCACCGGCACGGGCGCTACCGGGCGCACCGTTACCGGCGTTGGGGCAAAGAAGTAGGTCTTCACTTCCCAGCCCGCCCCGGCCACAACGACAACTGCGAGCACCGCAAGCAACATGACCTGGCGTTTATTTTCGGTTCCGGCTCGAAGGGCCATGGCTATTCGCCCTCCTTATCCGATTTCGCTGGTTCCCCGGCGTGCTCTTCGCCGGTTTGGGGCAATCCGCTGGCCGCCGCGTCGGCCGGTCTCAGCCACGTCGAAATCCGGATGCGCAGATTCACCAGTCCCCCCTGCTGTCCCGTCAGCGCCATGGCGCGAATCACAAAGAAAGTCTGGTCGCGTTCCAAAGCGTTTACAAAGCGCATGATCTCCGGATAGCCGCCGCTGATGCCCGCGTCCATCGAGATCTCCGTCAGGTCCTGCCCAGGAAGGCCCTGGGTATATTGCACCCGCGTCAACCTCACCCCGGATTGCACCTGCAACTCACCGATGCGCGTCGCAATCAGCGAGTAACTGGCTGGTATCCGTTTATCCATGAAGCTCTGCAACTTGATTCCAGCGTCGGCAACCCGCCGGTCCAGCCCTTGCAGGGGCCTGGTCTCCAGTTCCAGTGCCTTCAACTCCATCTGCTTGCTGGCCAGGGCGTCGGAGTGGCCGCTGTTGGTCGCGGCCCAGTCCAGGCCCACTCGAACCCCCAGCACGGCTACCAGCACCGCCAGCACCGCTGTCCCGGCTCCATGCCACAATACCGGAGAAGCCAGCCGTTCACGCCACTCTGTCTTGGCTGCAGTGCTCATGGCTGCCTCCCCATCCCCGGCTTGCCGGAAGTCGTTCCAGGTGGTCCCAGGTACGGCTGACGAACCGTCTGCCCGCCGCCCGATGGCGTTGCCCGCAGCGTCGGCATCGGCTTCGCCGACTCTCGTTCCCCAGCCGCCGTCTTGGCCGGTTTGTGGATCTCACGCGCTTCGGTCGCCGGATTGTAATCGGCCAGCAGATCCATGTTCACGCGGCTCGAAGCGCTGATTGGCTCCATCCGTTCTCCCGGCCCGCCACTGGCCTCCGCGTTCTCGCCCACCATCCGCGGGCGCAGAAAATGCCTGGAGCGCTCCAGGTTGCGCATCAGCTCGATGGCGCGGTCGCGCGGCCCCACTACCCGCAGATGCAGGGTGATGCTGCCGTCCTTGTCGCGCACCGGCTCAAGGTTGTTCACCTGCACGCCCGCCGGCAATACCGTTTCCAGGTCTTCCATGGCCAGCGTCCACGAGAAAGTCTTCTGGTCGAAAAGCTGGTTCAGGTTGCCGATCCGCGCCAACAGCGCAGCGTTCACCGGTTGCTGCATGAGTTGCTGGTAGCCCAGCCGTTCCTGCTTGACGCGCTCGATCGCCCCGTCCAGCGAGTGATCGCGAGCGCGCGCCTCCTCCGCCTTGACATGCAGGGCGCGCAGGCCCAGGCCGAGGGCCACGGCCGCCACGGCCAATACAGCCATGGCCATGCGCAGTTGCTTGAGCGCCGGTCCCAGATCCGCATAGGGGCGGCTTGCCAGATTCAGTGAGATGCGCATCGCTCTACCTCGCCCCCGCCAATGCGCCGCAGATGCCGGCCACGCTTGGATTCCCCATTGTTGTCGCGATCCCCGTCTCCGGCCGCTCCACCAGGCGCACCACCTTCATCTGGTCGTCTCCCAGCAGGGCTTGAAACGCCGCGCTTTCGTAGCTTCCGGCAAAATGCAAGGTGCGCGGCGGCGCGCCCAGACTGTCCTCGTAAAACGCCGCGGCCACCGCAATCCCGCGCCGCACTTCGGCAATCCGCAGTTCCGGGTCCTCGGGAAGATCGAGGGTGCGATAGAGCAGCAGGTCGCTGCCGTTGGCGATGGCTGTCGTCATCGAGTGCCCATTCAAATTCGCCAGAAGAACCGCGCCCATTGAATCCACCGCCGCCAGCGCTGCCAGGCTCGCGGAAAGCACCGCGCCCGGCTCGTAGCCCGCCGCGCGCACCACGCCCTCATACTCGGCAAGGATCGCGGCAGGCAGAACCGCCACCAGCACCTTTACCTCATTCTTGCTTTGGGTGAGCACCTGATAGCTCAGTCCGGCGTGCTCCACTTCGAAGGGCAGCATCTTGCGCAGCCGGAAGCGCAGCACCGTGTACGCCTCGGCCGCGTTGGCAGGCAGCGTATCGAAGTCGAGCATGAACACGCGCACAGAAGAGTCCGGCACCACCACTGTAACCGCGCGGCCGCGTGGATTCACCTGCCCTAATGCCTCACGAATCGCCTGCGTCACGCTCTCCGGGGCGTGGACATTCGGCTCGCCGATGCCGGGAACGATTGCGCCCGCCGCCAGCGGCTGGAATGCGTAGACCGGGGGCTGTCCCTTGCCTGGTAAAGAGGCCGCCAGCACGCCTTCCGGGGTCAGCTCCAGCGCCGTCGCCGGACGCACGCTGGGCGGGGAGCCGTGCTTTGCTTTATTCAGTATCGAACTCACCGTTCTCCATTCCTCAGCTTTCAGTCCCTTGGCCCATTATTGATCCGGCAATTAATCAGGGTGATTACTTTCCCCCCCTTTCCCGCAAAATTCGCGGAAAAGGATGGGGCACCCACACAGTATCTTGCTGCCGGATCAATAGTCCCTTAGTCCCTAGTCCCTTAGTCCCTGTTCCCTGTTCCCTTCGTCCCTATCTCGACGCCTCGATGAAGGTAACCTTGTTGATCTCTTTGAGGGTGGTCAGGCCGCGCCGCACGCGGTCCAGCGCCGACTCGCGCAGGAAGCTCATACCTTCCTTCTGCGCCAGCTTTCGCACCTCGGAGGTGGGCTTCTTTTCCAGAATCAGTTCGCGGATCGGGTCGGTCAGGTCGAGCAACTCGTGGATCGCAGTTCGCCCGCGGTACCCGGTGCCGCCGCACTCGATGCAACCCGCCCCTTCGCGGAACTCGAATCCGTGCCACTCCGCCAGATCCATTCCGCTCACCAACAGCACATCGTCCGGATAAGTCACCGTCCGCGCGCAGTGTTCGCAGATGGTGCGCACCAACCGCTGCGCCAGGATGCAGTTCAGCGCCGAGACAAAGTTATACGCCTCTACGCCCATGTTGATGAAGCGCCCCAGCACGTCTACCACGTTGTTGGCGTGGACAGTGGTGAACACCAAATGCCCGGTCAGCGCCGAGTTGATGGCGATCTGCGCCGTCTCCGTGTCGCGGATTTCACCCACCAGGATCTTGTCAGGATCGTGGCGCAGAATCGACCGCAAACCGCGCGCAAAAGTAAGACCCTTTTTCTCGTTCACGGGGATCTGGGTAATGCCGCGAATCTGGTATTCGACAGGATCTTCAATCGTGATGATCTTGTCTTCGTCGCTCTTGATCTCGTTCAGCGCCGCGTACAACGTGGTGGTCTTGCCCGATCCGGTGGGACCGGTCACCAGCACCATGCCGTAGGGCTCCCGGATATAGCGGCGGAAGCGGCGCAGATCCTCATCGGCAAAGCCCACAACGTCCAGCGTCAGGTTGTGGAACTTCTCGCTCATCGACTCCTTGTCGAGCACGCGCAGCACGGCATTCTCGCCGTGCACAGTAGGCATGATCGATACGCGGAAGTCGATGAGGCGCGACTTGTAGCGCACCCGGAAGCGGCCGTCCTGCGGAACCCTGCGCTCGGCGATGTCGAGCTCGCTCATGATCTTGATGCGGCTCAGAATGGTCGCGTGGTGTTCGCGCGCAATCGGCGCCATGGCCATTTGCAGCACGCCGTCGATGCGGTACTTGACCACCACGCTGTCGTCATTCGTCTCGATGTGAATATCCGAGGCTCGCCGCTCCAGCGCCGTGAAGATCGTCGTGTCCACCAGCCGGATGATCGGGCTGATGTCTTCTTCGCTGGTCAGCTTCTCGATCGAGATGTTCTCGTCCGAATTGTCGTCGCCGGTGAGCACGTCGAAGGTCAGCCCTTCGCTGGCTTCGTCGAGCACGCGCTGCGACTGCTCGGTCTTCTTCAGCAGGTCGGTGATCTGCGAGAGCGTGGCCACGCGGGCCACGATGCGATGCCCGAGCAGACCCGCGATCTCGTCCAGCACCATCAGCCGCGAGGGATCGCTGACCGCGATCACCAGCGCGTCTTGCGATTGCTCAATGGGCACGAAGTTGTAGCGGAACATCAGTTCCACCGGGACCGTGCGCAGCAGTTCGTGCTGGATCCGGAAGTTCTTCAGATCCACAAACTCGGCGCAATAGCGCGCCGCCAGCGACTCGGCGACCGAACGCTCATCGGGCCCGTTCAGCAGCGCCGTTGCCGGCAGCGGCGCAGGAAGCGAAATGTGATTTCCGTCAGCCATGTCTTATCCCTGCCCCCCGGCAGTCGCTCCCAGCGAGAAAATGGGCAGATACAGCGAAATCAGGATGAACACCACCACCACGCCCATCACAACCAGGATGGCAGGCTCAATCAGCGCCAGCGCAGCAGTCAGCGCCGTGGAAACGTCCTCTTCAAAGAATTCGGACACCGAGTTCAGCATCTGCGGCAGAGCGCCCGTCTGCTCGCCCACCGCGATCATCTCCGTAGCCAGATCCGGAAACACCTTCGCCTGCGTCAGCGCATCGGCCAGGCTTCTGCCTTCCTGAACGGTCGTGATGGACGCGATCACCGCCTTCGACACGCGGCGCGAAGAGATCGACCGCGCGGCGGTTTCCAGAGACGGCACCAGCGGCAGTCCGCCCGTCAACAGTGTAGCCAGCGTACGCGCAAACAGCGCCACCTGGTACTTCAACCAGATTTTGCCCAGCACCGGCAGCTTGATCCGCAGGCCGTCGGTCATATCCCGTCCATTTTCGGTCACTGCATACCGGTAGATAATCAGACCCGCCGCACCACTGACCAGCGCGATCCACCAGAAGTTCTTGTGCAGCCCGGTACCGAAGCCCAGAAGCAATAGCGTGATCGGCGGCAGCTTCGATCCGATCTGCTCGTACAGCTCCGCAAACTCCGGAATCACCACCGCGAACATGAAAACCATCAGCGCCGTCACCAGCGCCATCAGCACGCAGGGATAAATCAGCGAGCCCACCAGCTTCTTGCGGAAGGTCAGCGAGGTTCGCTGGAAGGTCACATAGCGCTCCAGCACCTCTTGCAGGTTGCCCGAGCGCTCCCCCGCCAGCAGCGTGGTGGTATACATCACCGGGATTCCGCTCTGCGCCTCAAAGGCCGCGGAAAGCGCCTCGCCGGTCTTCACGCGCCCCGCCACGTCGTTCAACTGAGCGGCAAAGTGGGTGTTTTTCTGGCCGCGCGCCAGCATCTCGATCGAACCCAGGATCGGCAGTCCCGCCTTCACCAGCGTCAAAAACTGCTGATTGAAGATCAGAAACGGCTCCAGCTTCACCTTGCGCTTGCCGCCCTGGCCCAGCCCCGTCCGCGCCCGCACAGAGAAGACGTGATAGCCGGCGTGCGTAAACCGCGCGCGCAACTCGTCTGCGGTCGCCGCCGTCTGCACCTGCTCCTGCACCCGGCCGCGCTCGTCGGCCAATTTGATTACAAACTCTGCCATCGCTTCGTCTCGGGCACGCTCAGCGCTCCCCGGCCCTTCCCCGCATCGCCTTACTGCTCAAGGTTAACAGCCCCAACACTACGCCCACACCAAGCAGCGCGCCAAGCACTCGCACCAAGCGAACCTGAATTCCGCGCGAGCCCGAAGCGAGCGCAAGCCGGAAGCAGTTGCCGGAGCCCTCTTCCTGCGTAATAGACGGCAGAGGACTTGGAAGCGTTCAGCCAGCCGTCCCACTCGCCCTGTATCCTGTCTGCATTCCGGTTTTGCCGCCTGGCCGGCGCTGCGCCAGCCGGCAAAATCACGAATCCGCGCACAGGAGCAGCAATTGAGACCGCAGATAGAAAGTATGCAAGGCCATCTGGCCATCGGGTTCACCACGGAGTTCGGCTCCCGCTTCAAGACCGCCCTCCGCCTGCACAAGGGACTCGCCGCCTGCGGCTCGCTCGCCTTTGCCGTCGCCCTGGCGGCCCTGCTGCTGCCCGGATTCCATTCCACTCGTCTTGCCGCCGCCCCCGCGCCCTATCCCCATGCGCTAGCGGAAGTTTCCTTCGCGGTGGCCGGCGACGTCATTCCCCACGACCCGGTCCGCGCCGCAGCGGCCGCGGGCGGCGAAGGCGTGCAGGGCTGGACGGCTCTCTTCAGCGATGTCGCCGACGTCTTCCATCACGCCGACTTCGGCTTCGTCAACATGGAGACGCCGGTTGCACCCGCACATTCGCGCGGCTCCAAGCCCTTCATGTTCGACGCCCCGGTGGCCCTGATCGACGCGCTCAAGGCCAGTGGCGTCAAGATCGTCTCTTTTGCCAACAACCACGTCATGGACCAGGGATGGCCCGGCTTTGCCGAGACCCGCGAGCACCTCAAGGCCGAGGGAATGCTCTTTGCCGGCTCGGGCGACACCGCCGCCGACACCTGGAAGCCCATCATCGTCGAGGCCAAGGGCATCAAGGTCGGCTGGCTGGGTATGACCCGGTGGCTCAACGGAAACCGCAATCCCGACAAGGACGACCTGCCCCACGTAAACTTCTTTCCCTACCCGGGCGAGTCCGGCGGAGCCACGGGGGCCGATGAAGCCACGGTCCTCAGCGCCATCAAGGCCGCCCGCGCCCAGTGCGACTTTCTGGTCGTCTCCATCCATTGGGGAGTCGAATACGCCCCTGCGCCCCGTCCCGACGACGTTGAAACCGCTCACAAGATGTTGGAGGCGGGAGCTTCGGTGATCGTCGGCCACCACCCCCACGTGCTGCAGCCGGTGGAAACCTACCGCACCGCCGACGGGCGCAACACGGTCATCTTTTATTCGCTGGGAAACTTCCTCAGCAACCAGTCGCGCAATTACGTAGACGGCCTCATGCCCGACAAGGATGGCGATCCCCGCGACTCGATGATCGGACTCTTCTCCGCCATTCGTCAGGACTACGGCCCCGCCGGCAGCCGCGTCGAACTGGGACACGTCGGCATGCTGCCCGTCTGGGGTGAAAACAACCGCAACGACCTGGCCAGCGGCAAGGCGAAGGCCACCGTCATCCGCCCGCTGTTGATGGATCGCGAGATTCCCCGCCTGCAGGCCCGCCTCGACGAACTCACAAAGCTGAGCACTGCGCCCGGCCTTACCGACGCCCAGAAGAGAGAATTTGTCGAGACGACGAACAGGTTAAAACTCTTCACCGACCGCCGCGCACTTTTGCTCACACGCACTGGTGACGAATATTTGGTGGACCCGCCCAAACTCATCGCCAAGCCCTGAAGCTTTGAGTGGCCAATGCATCAGTCGTACCGATTCAACCGCGAAACTGAAAGAGGTTGAGCGGCAGCAGGAAACATTTTCTGCTGCCCTTCAACCCCTGGTCCCTACTCCCTATTCCCTATTCCCTGTCTTTCAGTACCCGTTCGCCACCAGCCAGGCTTCGGTCAGGTTTTCCATCGACTGACGCTGCTTTTCGGCCAACATCTGCGCGTGCGCTAGCTTCACCAGCACATCCGCCTCCACGTTGACCGGCGCACCCGGCTTCAGCGTGTGCAGATTGGTCCGCCAGTAGGTCAGCGGCAGAATCGCAATCCAGATGGTATCGCCTTCGATCCCCGCAATGGTCAGGCTGATGCCCTCGATCGCCACCGACCCTTTTGGAACCATCCACTGCCGCACGTTCTCGGGAACTTTCACCCTGAGCGTCCAGTCGGTCGTCTGTTTGTCGAATTCAGGGCTGGACTCGGGAATGACGGAATCAAGGGAAAGGAGTTCCCCGCAGCCGTCCACGTGGCCCTGGACCACGTGCCCGCCCAACGGACTTCCGGCTGCGGTCGGCAGCTCCAGGTTCACCTTTGCACCGGGAGCGAGCGCCCCCAGCGAGGTCTTGTCCAGCGTCTCCTGCGCCAGGTCGGCGTAAAACAGCGTCGGATTCACGTCCAGCGCGGTCAGGCATACACCCGATACGCCCAGCGAGTCGCCCTCGCGCAGCCGCCCCGCCAGTCCCGGAGCCTCCACCGTAATCCGCCGCACTCCGCCCGTGCTCTTCAGTCCAACCAGCGTGCCCGTCTGCTCGATAATCCCTGTAAACATGACTTCATTCTATGCGACCGCCTCACAGGCCGGATTGCCTTCCATTCCTTGTCCTGGGTTTTATAAAAACCTTTACTAACCTTCGTAACTTATTCAAGAATTGCGTGTCTTTGCCATCAATAGATTTTGGCTTCCATTGAACGGAGCAAGCCCATGCACGCCTTCAGCTTCTCGCCTTTCTTTTCCGATTTCCGGCCTCAGTCTCTCCGTCTGCGCCAAGCCGCCATCGCCTGCGTTGCGTTCGCCGCGCTTCCGGCGCTCACCGGCTGCGCCGCGCTCCAGGTCAAGATGGGCATGAAGGTCTATCTCGCCAAAACCCCGATCGCCACCATGGAAGTCGTGCAGCAGGGCGCCCCCGGCATCGCTCCCGGCAAGAAGTCTTCTCTGGTTGTTCTCTTTACCCAGCCCGGCGGCATGGCGCTGCAATCCGAGGGGGCGGGGGGCGGCAAGGTCATGTGGCGCGACCTCGTGGTAACGTCCACCGTTGTCTCCGTCACACCCAAGGGCGTCATTTCCCTGCCCCGCGATCCACGCAAGACAGACCGCCAGATGCCTCATGTCACCGTTACCGCGCCCAGCCATCCCGAACTGCGCGCCGATCTCGACATCCCGCTCCGGTACGACATTGCCTACAACAGCAACTTCTCTGGCAGCGACGGAACCAAAGGCGTGGACGGCACCAGCGGGCTCGACGGCGGCAACGGCTCGGACGGTGGCAATGGGGGCGACGGCCAGAACGGCTGGCCCGGCGGCGACGCTCCCCCGGTGCAGATTGATGTCGCCTTTCGCGCCGGAGACCATCCGCTTCTCCAAGTGGGCGTGTTCGCCCCCGGACACAAGCGCTACTACCTTATTGATCCCCAGGGCGGTTCGCTCTCAGTCCGCGCCGACGGCGGATCGGGCGGCAAGGGCGGCAGCGGAGGACGCGCCGGTCGTGGCGGCTCCGGAGGCATTGGCTCGCCCAACGGCAATAGCGGGCTCGACGGCCACGCTGGCATGGACGGCCACGACGGCTCCGACGGACGCGGCGGACTCATCACCGTCACCTGCGATCCCGAGGCCATGCCCTACCTTGACAGGATTCTCCACCTCTCCAGCCGCAACGGCCCCCGCCCTGTTTACCAGCAGGCCCCTGTCGCGCCTCTGTGGTGAGTCAGAGGAACCCCGTCGCGCTGAGCAACGGCAGCTTCAAGGTCTTGAAAGGATCTGCTATTCAACCCAAGGAGGTCTGCGGCCAGGGATCCTTCAGCAGCGAGCAAAGCCCCACGTCGTTCCCGTAGCGCTCCACTTCCACCTCCGCCATGCGGATCGCGTGGCTCATGCCGCGAAACGCCGGAACCGCGTCCGAGCCCATGATCTGCGGCGAAACGAAGAGATGCACGCGATCCACCAGCTCTGCCGCCAGCAACGCCGTATTCAGCCGTGTGCCGGTTTCGGTGAGCATGCTCAGCACGCCTTCGTCGCCCAGCTGGTCCAGGACCTTGCCCAGCGGAACCCGTCCCGCTTCAGCGGGCAGCACCTCGACGCGCACCCCGCGCTCGCGCAGCTGGTTGGCCCGGGCCTCGTCCGTGCTCACGGTAAACACCACCACGTCGCCCTGGGCCGACGCCACCATCTTCGAATCCAGCGGCATGCGCAGCGCCGAGTCCAGCACCACGCGCAGCAGCGGACGCCGCCGCCGCAATCCGCTCCGGTCGGTCAGCATCGGATCATCCGCCAACACCGTATCCACGCCGGTCAGCGCCGCGTCCGCCTGCCAGCGCAGCGGCTGAACCGCCGCCCGCGCCGCTTCGCTCGTGATCCAATAAGGTTCCCGCACCTGATGCTGTCCGGCCGGAGGAGCAATGCGTCCGTCCAGTGTCATCGCCACCTTCAACAGCACCAGCGGACGACGATGTTGGATCCAGCGCGCAAACCCCTCGTTGAGCCGCCGCGCCTCGCGTTCGCAAACGCCCGCGACGGCATCGATGCCGGCAGCGCGCAGCTTTTCCATGCCATGCCCCGCAACCAGCGGATTGGGATCGATGGTTGCCGCTACCACCCGGCCCAGCCCAGCCTCAACCAGCGCTTCGCTGCAGGGCCCGGTGCGGCCGGTATGGTTGCAGGGTTCCAATGTTACGTAAGCCGTGCCGCCCTTGAGCCGCTCCCCGGCGTGCTGCCGCGCCACCCGCAGCGCCACTACCTCGGCGTGGTCCAGCAGGTCATACTCGTGCCAGCCCTCGCCGGCCACCTGCCCGGCCCGGTCCAGAATCACGCAACCCACCGCCGGATTCGGCGAAGTCACGGCAATCCCACGCCGCGCCAGTTCCAGCGCCCGCTGCATCCAATAACGATCCAGTTCCAAGGCTTCCATACTTACCCCAGCAGCGAATCCACAAAGTCGGCCGACGAAAACTCCAGCAGGTCGCCCATCTGCTCGCCCACACCTACAAACCGCACGGGAAGGTTCAGCTCCCGGGCAATGGCCACGGCGATGCCGCCCTTGGCCGTGCCGTCGAGCTTGGTCAGAATGATTCCTGTCACCCCGGCCGACTGCGTGAACTGCCGCGCCTGGCTCAGGCCGTTCTGCCCGGTGGTTGCGTCCATCACCAGCAGCACCTCGTGCGGAGCGCCGGGGATCAGCTTCGCCGCTGTGCGCCGCATCTTTTCCAGTTCGTCCATGAGGCCGCTCTTGGTGTGCAGGCGTCCCGCCGTGTCAACGATCAACTCGTCGATTCCGCGCGCTTTGGAGGCCGACGCCGCGTCGTACAGCACCGCTGCCGGATCGCCGCCCTGCCGCGTCTTGATCATCTCCACACCCGACCGCGCGGCCCACACTTCCAGTTGCTCGATGGCCGCGGCGCGGAAGGTATCGGCCGCGCACAGCAAGACACTGCGATTCTGGGCGCGATGCCACGCCGCCAGCTTGCCCGCCGAAGTGGTCTTGCCGGTTCCGTTCACCCCCACCAGGAAGGTGACAAAGGGCGTTTCTGCGGCAAGCACAGGGCGCGGAGGAGCATCCAGAATCGCCCGCAGTTCGGCCTTGAGAAGTTGGCGCAACGCCTCGCCGCCATCGATGGCCTCGTGACGCGCGCGATCCCGAATCGCATCCAGAATGGTGGTTGTGGTCTGCACGCCCAGGTCGCTGGTCAGCAGCACCGCCTCCAGGTCGCCCAGGGTCTTCTCGTCCACGGTGCGGGTCAGCGCAACCAGGTCGTCAATCTTCGCTGCCAGCGTCTCGCGGGTGCGCGAAACAGCCTGCTTCATGCGGCTGAAGATGCCGCCTCGCTGCGTTTCGACGCCCGCTTCCGCCGCCGCCTGATTCCGGGCGGACTCCGCCGTCTCCGCCGCCTCGGGAGCGGGCGTTGCCGCATCTTTTTTGCCGCCAAAGAACTTGAACATAGTCAGATCCACCTCTGAGTCTAGAGCATTGGGATAGCCCCAGGTTCCCGGATCGCGGCCCTCCGACCTGGCAAGCAACAAAATATAGAAAATACTGGCGTCGTTCGCTTTTTATTCGCTATAATGCGCCCATGGCTGTTACACGCAGGCAAAAAGAGATTCTCGATTTCCTCGAGTCCTTTGTGAACCGCAACGGATACTCTCCCTCCTTTGAAGAGATCGCGCGCGGGCTGGGGCTCAAGAGCCTTGCCACGGTCCACAAACACATTACCAACCTCGAAAAAAAGGGACTGCTGGACCGCGTGCATAACCGCAGCCGGTCCATCGACGTGCTGCCCCCCGGAACACGCACCCGGACCAGCGATCGCCTGCCCCTGGTGGGGCAAATTGCCGCCGGCCTGCCGGTAGAGACTTCCGAAATTCCCGACAGCATTTCGCTGCACGATGTGGTCGGCAATCGCGACGTATTTGCGCTGGAAGTGAGGGGCGAGTCGATGCGCGACGAGCACATCATCAACGGCGATTACGTCCTGGTGGAACGCACCCGCACCGCAAGGCAAGGCGAGATCGTTGTCGCCCTGGTTCATGGCGCGGAGACCACTTTGAAGCGTTTCTACAGCGAGGGGAACGTCGTCCGGCTGCAGCCCGCGAACTTCGAGATGGAGCCGATCTATGTTCCTGCCAGCCAGGTGGCCATTCAGGGCCGCGTTCTGGGCGTACTGCGCAAGTACCGGTAAGCGAACCGAAAAACATCTCCGGATTGGAACCGATTTGGGCCTATTGATCCGGCAAGAAATGAGTGTCACTGTTTTCCACCTCTTCCCGCAAAATACGCGGAAAAGGATGGGGCACCCCCCAGTATTCTTTTGCCGGATCAATAAGTGACCTGAATCGGGGGTTCAATTCGACCCTTATCTTGTCCGTCCTCCCCCACGTTACGCCTCACTGGGGTGTGATGATGCCGCCCAGCGCATGACGGCGTGGCAATTGAATGCCGCGCCGGTCGACTTCGGCATTCATCCCCGTTGAACCGGAGTCGAAAAGCGCTGTGGGCCGCACAACAAGTTCGCCGCCGCACGCGGGGCAAACCTCTGCGATTGCATTTGAATCGAGCACGGCATGGCACTGACTGCAAATGCGTTCCATTCCTGAAAGCATAATGGATTCTGCCGCGAACGGGCGTCTTCCTGACGAAAGACCTTTTTTGCCCCATATGCGACCGGGGAAGGACAGCAACACCGGCTCCCCGTTAAACTGAACTCATGCATCCTCCCGTTCGCCTGGTGGCCATCGATGTGGACGGCACTTTGCTGTCACCTTCCGCGCGTGAGTTGAGCCGCCGAACTGCACGAGCACTGAAGACGGCGCAGGAGGAAGGCATCACGGTCGCCATTGCCACCGGGCGTCGCACGGCTTATACCCTCCCCTTACTCGAAGGTCATGGTTTCAGGGCGGATATGCCGCTGATTACGTCGAATGGCGCCGTCACGCGCACCCTGGGCGGCGAACCGCTGGACGCCATGCACATGGATGCCTGCGTGGCGCGCGGCTTGTGCAAGCTGCTGCGGCCGTTCGGGGCGCTGGTGTTTACTTTTGACCGGCCAGGGCGAGGCGAGTTGGTTCTGGAAGATCTGCAGCAAGCGAATGGGCGCATCGCGTTGTGGATGGAAGCCAATCGCAACGCGATTCAGATATTCAACCCACTGGAGACGGCGCTCGGCGATGGAGAAGACCCCATTCAGGGCATGGTGGCAGGCGGTGTGGGCGAAATGCGCACGGCGGAGCAGGCGTTCAGAAACAGCGAGTGGGCGGCGTGCTGCGAATGTGTCAAGACGGAGTATCCGGCCCGCGATCTCTCCATTCTGGATCTGCTGCCTTTGGGAGTCTCGAAGGGTTGGGCCTTGAACCGGCTGGCGGCGCGAATGGGGATCGATCGCAAGGAGACCATGGCCATTGGCGACAACTGGAACGACGTTGAAATGCTGGAATGGGCCGGTCAGGCGATCCTGATGGGCAATGCGGCCAGGGAATTGCGTACCATGGCCCGCATGCGCGGTTGGAAGCAGGCGCCCGCGAACGATCAAGAGGGAGTTGCAGTGGTGCTTGAGGCAACCATTGCCAAGCGGGCGTCTTTTCATGTTTAGTCGGTATGCATGGAGGGTCATGCGGCACATCTGCCCCATCGCGACCGCTTGCCGAAGCATGCGCTGCATACTTGCGCTAACGCTTGCTTTTCTACCGCTCTCCGTGCGCGCAAGTGAGCTTGTCGCGCTGCGCAATGGTATGGAAATGCGCTGCACCCACCACGCTGACGTGGATGGCCGGACGCGGATTTTCTTGAGCGCAGGCGAAGACAACTACATCGAATTTGCTCCCGGCGAAATCTCTGGAATCACGCGGACTGCCGACCCGGTTGCGCCAGCCCCTGTCGTAACGGCAACGGTTGAAAAGCCCGGTCAGGATGCAAAACTCACGGCGGTGGATCTGCGCGAGATGCTCGGGAAAGCGGGAGTCGAGCACAACCTCGATGTCGATTTGCTGGCCAGCCTTGTGAAGGCGGAGAGCAGTGGCAATCCTCGCGCGGTCAGCCGCGCCGGAGCACGCGGACTGATGCAACTGATGCCCTCGACGGCCTCGCAACTGGGAGTTTCAGACAGCTTCAAACCCGTCCAGAATGTGAATGGCGGTTCCACTTACCTCGATGCGCTGCTCTCCCGCTATCATGACAATCTTGCGCTCGCCCTGGCCGCTTATAACGCGGGGCCGGCGGCGGTGGATCGCTATCACGGCATTCCTCCCTTCCATGAAACAAGAGCCTATGTCGCCCGCGTCATTCATGAGTTCAACCGGCGGGTCGTGGCGCGGGAAGCCTTGGACGCACCCCCTTCACAACTGCGCAAACTCAAACAGTGAATTGAATAGTTGACGCCGGCCGCGGGTGAGGAACGGCGCGAGATCTTCACGATGCATTCATGCGACTGCCCTCGGAATGGAGCTCAATCGGCAGCATCACTTCCCGCCCGCAATTTAAACTGAGTCAATCACATTGGCAGCGGAAACGGAGACGCGTTGAAGAAGAAACAGTTGGTCATGGGGCTGGTAGTGGTGGCATTGTTGGCGGCTTTGGCGGTTTGGGGCCGCGACCGGATTCATTTCGACTTCCGGGTTTTTCAGTCCCAGCTTGCGTTGGCCAACTGGAACAAGATCGCCCTCGCCCTGGCCTGCATTTACATGGGCTATATTTTGCGGGCCATGCGCTGGGCACGGTTGTTGCGGCATAACAAGAAAGTGCCGCTCCTTTCCCTCACCAGCACCCAGGTAATTGGATTCACCGGCGTGGCGCTGATCGGCCGGGTAGCGGATCTGGCGCGGCCCTATCTGGTCGCCAAAAAGACCGGCCTGCCGCTGACCACCCAGATCGCGGTCTACATCGTGGAGCGCCTCTTCGATGCCGGATCGATGGCGCTGATCTTCTCCCTGGCTATTCTCTTTGCCGCGCCGGGTTCCCTGCCACATGCGGAAAAGGTGCGCCACGCAGGGTCCATCGGACTGCTGCTGACCGTGCTCGGAGCCGGCTTTCTGGTTGCGATCCGCATGACGGGCGGATTTGTAGCTTCATTCTCCGGCAAAGTTTTCGGGCTGATTTCTAAGAATCTCGGCCATGCCGTCGCGCACAAGATCCACACCTTTCAAGGCGGGCTCGACACCATACGCTCTTTCGGCGACTTTGCCGTCACGGCATCGCTTTCGGTCTTCATGTGGATGCTGATTGCGCTGGCCTATCTGGAAACCATGCAGGCGTTTGTCGCCAGCCCGGAATTGGCGGCCATCACCCCGGCTAAATGCGTGCTGATGATGGCGGTGAGCGGCGTAACCAGCATTGTCCAGTTACCGGTGATTGGCTGGTTTACCCAGATCGGCCTGGTGGCTACCGCCATCGCCAACTTCTTTGGCGCCAGCGCCGAAGCCTCCACGGCCTGCGCGGCTACGATTCTGCTGGTGACCTTTCTGGGGATTGTGCCCATCGGCCTGATCTGGGCTCGCGTCGAGCACGTAAGCCTGCGCAAGATCACGGAGGAAAGCGAACACGTCAGCGTGGACTTGCCGGAAGACGCGGAATAAGCCTTGGCAGGGGCTAAAGACCCGTTCATATTATTGGCGTGATCGGCACGACTGAAGTCGTGCTCTAAAAAGAAACAGCGTGGACCGGGAGGTCCACGCTACAGCCGGCCGGGAGGCCGGCGCTACAATTTCATCCTTCGTGGGTCGGCAACGCGGGTGCCGGACAGTTATATAGCCAGGCTGAACCGGGTTTTCCGCAGCATATAAAGCCTGTTTCATTCCGGGCCATCTGTGGCGCCACTATGGATCCGGCAAGAAGTGAGGGGCATTGTTATCCCACCCTTTCCCGCAAAATACGCGGGAAAGGATGGGGCACCCAAATCTGATCCTGCGTTGCGCGCGCCAGACAGCTTCCCTACCTGGCTGCCTCTTCAATCGACACATTTGGAACCGCGGGCGTAAAGCGGATGGAGTCCGGACAGACCG
>Ga0181517_10001868_pt1 | contig 22587 bp, 18 predicted proteins | sample PEATcosm2014_Bin_31_FD_119748 | JGI IMG/M metagenome (GOLD analysis project Ga0181517, IMG submission 119748) | Peatland microbial communities from MTU Mesocosm Facility, Houghton, MI, USA - PEATcosm2014_Bin01_30_metaG | ecosystem: Environmental > Terrestrial > Soil > Wetlands > Peat | place... | reverse complement strand
GGGGCGTCGATGAGTAAGATTTTCGGAGAAATCCGCCAGCTCGGCTTCGTGGTCGAGGATATCGAGGCCGCGATGCACCATTGGGCGACGGTGATCGGCGTCGGACCCTGGTTCTATGCGCCGAGCGTGCCGGTGCAGAATTTCCAGTACCGGGGCAAGCCCTCGGGCATGGTGCTGTCGGTGGCGCTGGCCAATTCGGGGCCGCTTCAGATCGAGCTCGTCCAGCAGCGCAACGACGAGCCCTCGATCTACCGCGACTTCGTGCGCGCCGGAAAGCTGGGGCTGCAGCACGTGGCGTACTGGACGGAAGACTACGACGGCGTCATGGCCCGTGCCGCCGCGGCCGGGCTGTTTCCCGTGATGTCGGGCGACGTCGGCGCGCACGGCCGTTATTGCTACTTCGACACCGAACTGCACCCTGGCAGCGTGGTGGAACTTTCCGAAACGGTGGGACCGAAAGGCAAGATGTTCCGCCTCATCCGCGACGCAGCGCGGGAGTGGGACGGGCGCGATCCCGTGCGGCCGTTCCCCGATCTGACCGCCTGCGCCGACTGATGGCACCGCTGATCGGCTTCTATGGCGATGACCTGACCGGCTCGACCGACACCCTGTCCGTGCTCGCGCGGGCCGGATTGCGGGTGCTGATGTTCCTCGATGTGCCCGACCCCGCCGAGTTGGCCGACGCCGACGCGGTGGGCATCGCCGGCATCTCGCGCACCATGACGCCGGCGGAGATGCAGGCGGCGCTGCCCCCCGGTTTCGCCGCGCTGGCGGCCGCCGGGGTGCGCCTGTTGCACTACAAGGTATGCACGACCTTCGACAGCGCGCCCGGCATCGGCAGCATCGGCGAGGCGCTCAGCATCGGCCGGCGAATGTTCCGGCCGGATTTCGTGCCGGTGGTGGCGGGACAGCCCGATATCGGCCGCTGGTGCGCCTTCGGCACGTTGTTTGCCGCCTTCGGGGCGGACGGTGCGGTGTACCGCCTGGACCGCCATCCCGTGATGTCGCGCCACCCGGTGACCCCGATGCACGAGGCCGATCTGCGCCGCGTGCTGCAGGCGCAGGGCGCCGGACCGGTGGCGCTGGTGGATGTGGCGGCGCTGGAGCGCGGCGCCGGGGCGGCCGCGCTGAAGGCGGCCCTGCGCGAGGCGCCGGAGGCGGTGCTGTTCGACGTCGTGGCGCCGGCGCACCTGGCCGCCATCGGGGCGCTGATCGGTGCTCAGGTGGAGGCGGACGCGCGGCCGGTGTTCGCCATCGGCTCCAGCGGGTTGCAGCAGGCGCTGCTGGCCGGCTGGCCGGCCGCCGCCGCGCGCATCCGCCCCCAGGCGAGCGTGCCACCCACTCCGGCCGGGCCGGTGCTGGTGGTGGCGGGCAGCCGGGCGAACGTGACGGCGCGCCAGATCGCCACCGCCGAGGCCGGCGGCTTTGCCCTGCTGGCACTGGACCCCGCCGCCATGATATCTGGCGATACGTCTGAATCAGCGGTCGCCGAGGCGGAGCGCCATCTGCGCCAAGGACGCAGCGTGATCGCGCACACCAGCCTCGGACCGGACGACAACCGGGCACTGCCCGGCGCCGGCCGCGCCGATCTCGATGCGCTGGCCGCCGCCACCGGGCGGTTCGCGCGCGACGTCATGGCGCGGATAAGGTTGGCACGCATCGGCATCGCCGGCGGCGACACCTCCAGCGGGGTGGCGCGGGCACTCGGCGTCCGCGCGTTGTCCTACGCCTGGCGCTGCACCCCCGGCGTGACGGTGTGCCGGGTCGCCGGCGGCGCCCTGGACGGGGTGGAAATCATGCTGAAAGGCGGCCAGATGGGCCCGCCTGACGTGTTCCCGCGGCTGGCGGGGGCGGAGCAGGGATGACGGAACGCCAGGGTTCCGCCCTGGCCTTACTTTTCCAGCACCGCCGCCGCCGCCGGGGCGAAGTACGTCAGCACCCCAGCACAGCCCGCGCGCTTGAAGCCGATCAGGCTTTCCATCATGGCGCGGTCGTGGTCCAGCCAGCCGCTGCGCACCGCCGCCATGATCATCGCGTATTCGCCCGACACCTGGTAGGCGAAGGTCGGCACGCCGAAGCGTTCGCGCACGCGGCGCACGATGTCGAGGTAGGGCATGCCGGGCTTCACCATCACCATGTCGGCCCCCTCGTCGAGGTCGAGCGCCACTTCGCGCAGGGCCTCGTCGCTGTTGGCCGGGTCCATCTGGTAGGTTTTCTTGTCGCCCTTCAGTGCCGTGCCGGAGCCGACCGCGTCGCGGAACGGGCCGTAGAAGGCCGAGGCGTATTTGGCCGCGTAGCTCATCAGCCGGGTATGGATCAGTCCGGCGGCGTCGAGCGCCGTGCGGATGGCGCCGATGCGTCCGTCCATCATGTCGGACGGCGCGATCACGTCGATGCCGGCTTGCGCCTGGTTCACCGCCTGGCGGGCCAGCACGGCGAGGGTCTCGTCGTTGGCGACATAGCCCTCGCGGATCACGCCGTCGTGGCCGTGGTCGGTGTAGGGGTCGAGCGCCACGTCGCCGACCAAGCCGATGGCGGGGAACTCGCGCTTCAGCAGGAGGGCGGCCCGGCACATCAGATTGTCCGGGTTGCCGGATTCGGTGCCCTCGGCGTCTTTCTTTTCCGCCGGCGTGGCGGGGAACAGGGCGAGCGCCGGGATGCCCAGCCGCGCCGCTGGCGCGACATGGGCTGCCAGGCGGTCGATCGTGACGCGCTGCACGCCAGGCATCGAGGCGACCTCGGTGACGCCGCCGTGGCCCTCGATGACGAAAATCGGCCAGATCAGGTCGTCTACGGACAGGCGGTTCTCGGCGACCAGCCGGCGCGTCCAATCGTCATGACGGTTGCGGCGCATACGGGTGGTCGGAAAACGGCCCAGCGGAGTGGCATCGGTCATTGGGTTCTCCTGTCATCCGGCGCCGGAAGGGGTAGCGGGGCTCCCCCCGCCGCCTCACTTCACTACTGAAAATACCGTAGGAACAAGTAGTTGATTGGTGATTCCCGAGAGGAGAGGGCCGTCCTTCTCGCTCTCGGCCCGCACCTGCTTCCATTCCGCATCAGCCATGAATGCGGCCCATTTCTGTTGGCATTCCCCCGCGCTTTCCCACGCCAGCATGTAGGTGAGGTCGGCCGAGGATTGCCCCACCAGCGTGGTCCAGAACCCGGCCTGGCGGAAGCCGAAGCGTTCCCAGATGCGCAGCGTGTGGTTCTGGAACCGGGCGAGAAGGGCCGGCATCCGGCCCGGCATGGCGTGGTAGACCCGCATTTCGTAGATCATCGATATTCCGTTCCTGGTCTGGATGGGCTGTGCAAGCCCGAGGCGCCCGCTATCGTGAGCGCTGCGCGCGTCCGCGAAAAGGGGCTGACATGAGTTCGACGGCTGGTCTGCACGTGGTCGTGATCGGCGCCGGCATCATCGGTGCGGCGAGCGCGCTGGAACTGCTGCGCGACGGCCAGCGCGTCACCCTCGTCGAGCCCGGCGATCCGGGCGGCGAGCAGGCCGCGAGCTACGGCAACGGCTGCTGGTTGAGCCCAGCCTCGGTGGTGCCGGTCTCTATGCCCGGACTGTGGAAGCAAGTGCCGGGCTACCTGCTCGACCCGCTCGGCCCGCTGACCCTGCGCTGGCGTTACTTCCTCCGTGCCATGCCGTGGCTGCTGCGGTTCATGCGCGCGGGGGCGACGGTGGCGCGGGCGGAGCGGCTGTCGCGGGCGATGGGGCCGCTGGTGGCGGACTGCCCGGAGCGCCATGCCGCGCTGGCCGGGGAAGCGGGCGTCGGCGCCCTGATCCGCCGCGACGGGCTGCTCTACGTCTTCCCCTCGCGCGCCGATTTCGCGGCCTCGGCACTGTCGTGGCGGTTGCGGCGCGAGCAGGGGGTGGCCTGGGTGGAACTCGACGCCGGTGAACTGCGCCAGCGTGAGCCGGCGCTCGACCGGCGCTACCAGTTCGCGGTCTTCGTCGAACACGGCGCGCATTGCATCGACCCGGGCGCCTATGTGGCGGCGCTGGTCACCCATGCCCAGGCGCTCGGGGCGAAGCTGGTGCGCGCGAGGGCGACCGGATTCGCGATCGAACGCGGCCGCCTGCGCGCCGTGCGCACCGAATCGGGTGCGATCGCCTGCGACCGGGCGGTGATTGCGGCCGGCGCCTGGTCGAAGGCCCTGGCGCGCGCCGTCGGCGACACCGTGCCGCTGGAGAGCGAGCGCGGCTACCACGCGGTGATCCGCGCCCCTGGCTTCGAGTTGCGCCACACCATCATGCCGAGCGACGGCAAGATGGCGAACACGATGACGCCGCAGGGGCTGCGCATCGCCGGCCAGGTCGAAATCGCCGGCCTGGACGCGGCGCCGAACTGGAATCGGGCCAGGATTCTGCGCGACTTTGCCCTGAAGACCTACCCGGCGCTGCCGCGCGACCTGCCGCCGGACCGGGTGAGCCTGTGGATGGGCCACCGTCCCAGCATGCCGGACAGCCTGCCCTGCATCGGGCTCGCGAGCGGCTCGGCCGACGTGGTGCATTGTTTCGGCCACGGCCACACCGGGCTCGCCGCCGGCCCGCTGTCCGGGCGGCTGGCGGCCGACCTGGTCAGCGGCCGGCAGCCGGCGATCGAGCTCGCGCCCTACGCGCCGTCGCGGTTCGGCTGATCAGAACATCACCGGGGCAACACCGAACAGGCTGCGGTGGAAGAACAGCATGCCCGCCCACAGCGCCGCCCCCACCGCCGGCGCCAGCCAGCCGATCTCGGCGGGGACGAAACGGTTGCGGCCAGCCAGGATGGCGGCGAACGGCAGGATGGACGTGCTCCGCGCCAGCCTCTCCCAGGCGGCCGGGTCGCGCGCGGCGGTCTTGCGGTCGATCGAGGGCATGCCGGCCGCCGCGGTGATGAAGAAGGTGCCGAAGAACACCAGACCCGCGAGATCGCCGTTGCCGATCATGTGCACCGCCGCCCAGATGGCGAAGGACGTCATCATCGGGTGGCGGGTGACGCGCTGGATGCCGTGCGCCTCCTGGCCCAGGAACCGCTCGCCACCGGCCGCCGTGGGGTTGGCGCGGAAGGAGGCGACGAACAGCACGAAGGCGGGCAGCATCGCCAGCGCCAGCAGTCCGCGCAGCCAGCCCGGCGCGATCCACAGCAGCACCATGCCGGCGCTGGCATAGGAGCGGCACAGCATCACCATCACCGCCAGCGCGACGGCGGCGAACAGGGTGCGGAACAGCCTGACGCCGATCCGCCCGATGACGACCCCGCGCAGTTCGGTGCCGGACAGGCCCAGATGCAGCCCCAGCCAGATCAGGGCGTCGATGGTCAGCATGGTCATGGCACCGCCCCCCAGCAGGCAACGCGGGCGAGCGATGCGCGAAGTTGGGTCATGCGGCAACTCCGGTGATTGCGGTGCGTGGCTGGCGGCGCGAGACTGGCACGAAGCGATTCATGAAGGAAACGCACATGGCCGATCGGTTATTCACCCGGGCTGACCTCGAAGCCCTCACGAAGTACGATACTCCAACCATCTGCAACGGGTTGGAAGTCGTGGCGCCGGCCCGGCGCGCGATTGGTTTCACCGTCGAGCAGATGGTGGCCGTGGATCGCAAGTTCCCGCCCATCGTCGGCCTGGCGCGCACCGGGCTGATCCGCGCCAGCGAACCGCCGCGCGGTCCGATCCCTTCGCGCGAGTCCTGGTACGAGTATGTCGAGGCGACCGACCTGCCGACCATCGCGGTGCTCCAGGACATCGACACACCGTGCGGCTATGGCGCCTTCTGGGGCGAGGTGCAGAGCACCGTGCACAAGGGGCTCGGCGTGCTGGGCTGCGTCACCAACGGCTCGTACCGCGACCTCGACATGCTGGCGCCGGGCTTCCAGATCCTCGGCGGCCGCATCGGCCCGAGCCACGCGTACGTTCACATGGTGCAGTTCAACTGCCAGGTGAACATCTTCGGCATGCTGGTCGGCCATGACGACGTGGTGCACGCCGACTACCACGGCGCGGTGGTCATTCCGGCCGAGGTGGTGAAGGCGCTGCCGGCGGCGATCGACCTGGTTTCGCGCCGCGAGAAGGTCATTCTCGACATGGCGCGCAGCCCCGGCTTCAACGCCGCGCAGATGCGCGAGACGCTGAAGCGGTCCGGCGAGATCCACTAACCCGTACGGCCCGACCCGTGCCCCGGCGCGGGTCGGGCTGCCGCGGTTGCGGGCCTGCCCCGGGGTGTGGCTTGCTGCGCGCCCTTTCTGGCCTGAGGCCCTGATGTCTGCCCTGTCGCCCCATCCCTTCGGCCTCGCCGGCGAGGCCAGAGTCATGCTGTACCTGGCGCTGCCGCTGGTGGCGGGGCAGTTGGCGCAGATGGCGGGCGGCGTGGTCGAGGTGATGCTGGCTGGCCACCTCAACGCCGACGTGCTGGGCGCGGTCGCCGTCGGCAATTCCGTCTGGATGCTGGCCCTCATGGCGCTGGTCGGGGTGATGATGGCGGTGTCGCCCTCGGTCGCTCAACTCGATGGCGCGCGGCGGCACGATCAAACGGCGGCGCTGTTCGTGCAGGCCGTCTGGATCGCCGTGGTGCTGGGGACGGCGCTGGGGGCGGCGGTGTTCTGGGCCGGACCGGGGCTCGCCGGCCTGGCCGGGATCGACCCGGCGCTGGACGCGGGCGTGCGCGGTTTCCTGCGCGCGGTCGCTCCGGGTGCCCCCGGTGTCGGACTGTACCTGGCCTGCCGCGGCCTCGGCGACGGGCTGTCGCGCACGCATGTCAGCATGGGATTCGCGCTGCTCGGGCTGGCGGTGCTGGCCCCGCTGGGCTGGGTCCTGATGTATGGAAGGCTTGGATTGCCGGCGCTGGGCGCCGAGGGGGCAGGGGCAGCGACGACGGCGATGTGCTGGGTCCAGAGCCTGGTCTTCCTGGCCTGGTTGCGCCTGTCGCCGGCCACCGCCGGGCTGGGCTGGAGTGGGCTACGCCTCCGCCCCAACCCGGCGGCCATCGCCGCGTTGCTGCGCCTGGGCGTGCCGATGGCGGTCAGCGTGCTGCTAGAGGTCGGCATGTTCAGCACGGCGGCGCTGCTGATCGCCCGCTTCGGCCCGGCGGCGGTGGCGGGCCACCAGATCGCGATGAACGTGGCGGCGCTGTGTTTCATGGTGCCGCTTGGCCTTGGCATGGCGATCACCGTGCGGGTCGGCAACGCCGTCGGACGGGCCGATCCGGCCGGGGTGCGCCGCGCCGTCACGGCGGGGCTGGCGTTGGTGCTGATCACCCAGGCGGTGTCGTGCAGCCTGCTGCTGAGCCTGCCGCGCGCCATCGCCGGGCTCTACACCACCGACCCGGCGGTATTGGGCGCCGCCGCCGGGCTGCTGCTGCTGGCCGCCATCTTCCAGTTCTCCGACGGCATCCAGGTGGCCGCCGCCGGCGCGCTGCGCGGGCTGAAGGACACGCGGGTACCGATGCTGATCACCGCCGTCAGCTATTGGGGCGTGGGCATGCCGGCCGGACTGTATTTCGCCTTTGGCGCCGGGTTGCGGACGCCGGGTCTGTGGATTGGCCTGATCGCCGGCCTGACGGTCGCGGCGGCGCTGTTGTCCGCCCGGCTGCACCGGCGCACCGTCCTTCGCGGTTGACCTGCCGCTATAGTGCGCCGGGTCGGGCGAAGGCCCGTGCGTCGTCCTCGGTCAGCACCGGCGGGCGTTCCACCGGGCTGCCGACCGCGACCGTGCCGCCGGTCTCCGCGGCCTCCAGAATGGCGTGCATCGTTTCCAGCACATGCAGCGCCAGCCGGCCGCTGCTGCGGTGCGGGGTGCCCTGCATGACCGCGGAGGCCAGTTCGGCCAGCCCGATGCCGCGGTAGTTGGCCTGGGGCGGCCGCGAGGCGGGCCACGCCCGCGAGTGCCAGTTCGGCCGGCCGAACGGCGCCGGACTGGAATCGACCACCTGCCAGTCGCCGTCGCGCTCCGTGTAATCGACGGTAGCGCCGAACACGTTCGGGTCCGGCACCCGCATGGAGCCTTCGGTGCCGTAAAGCTCGATCACCGGATGGCTGTGTTTCCACACTTCCCAGCTCGCCGTCAGGCTTACCCGCGCGCCGGCGGCGAACTCCAGCAGGGCCATCACGGTGGTCGGCGTCGCCACCCGGATGCGCTGGCCCTGGCGCGGACCCTCGGCGGTAAGGATGCGTTCGGGCAGGCCGATGCTGCCATGCGCCTGCACCCGCGCCACTGGACCCAGCAGGTTCACCAGCGCGGTAAGGTAGTAGGGTCCGAGGTCGAGGATGGGTCCGCCGCCGGGCTGGTAATAGAATTCGGGATCCGGGTGCCAGTGCTCCATGCCGTGCGACATGATGCAGGCGGTACCCGCGAGGATGCGCCCGACCCGTCCGTCGTCGACGATCCGCCGCGCCAGCCGCCCGCCCGCGCCGAGGAAGCTGTCGGGCGCGCAGCCCAGCGCGAGGCCGCGCGCTTCGGCTTCGGCCACCAGGCGGCGGCCATCCTGCAGCGCGACGGCCAGCGGCTTCTCGGAATAGACGTGCTTGCCCGCGGTCAGCGCCGCGTGGCTGACGACGAAATGGGCGTTCGGCACGGTGAGGTTGACGACGATATCGATGTCGTCGCGGCGCAACAGGGCATCGGAGTCGAGCGCCTCGATTTCGAAGCGCGCCGCCTGCTCCGCCGCCACCTCGGGGTGCTGGTCGCTGCACGCCCGCAGCCGCAGGCCCTCGAACAGCGGGATGTTGCGCAGGTAGGTGTCGGAAATGCTGCCACAGCCGACGACGCCGACGCCCAGTTCACGCATGTGAATCCCTCCCTGGGGCTCCTGTTGCGGCAAAAAGTGATGCTCGGCAAGCTGGTTTGCGCGGGTATGGTTCGCACCCATTCCGTCGCGCCAGGACCACCGGCACCGCGGCATATTTCTGAGGGGCGACGATGACCGCTGCACGCCCGCCGACCATTGCGCTGCTGGCCAGCCGATCCTTGCGGACGGGGCCACTGAGCCCGATGCTGCGCGTGGTGCGCGCCATCGAGCCCTGGCTGCGGCACGTTCTGCAACCCAACATCCTGGCCGCCGGCGGCACCTGGCGGGCGTTGCGCCAATACGGCGTGCTGGACGGCTACGACCGGCTCGAGGAGCTGCCGTCGGCCCGCGACGGCGGCCTGGTCGCGCTGGCGGCGCGGCTGGTGGACCCCGCGCCCGAGCGTGCCGTCGACTGGGTGATCTATCTGATGGACCCCGCCGATCCCACCACGCTGTATCCCGAAAGCCAGGCGGTGAAGCGCGAATGCGTGGTCAACACCAAGCCGTTCCTCGCCACCGAGGCGGCGGCGCTGGAATGGTGCCTGATCAACTGGCTGGCGGCCGACCGGGATGCCCCGCACCCGATCACCCGGCGCTTCCTGCGTCCGCGCGGCCGGGCCGACGCCGGCTTCGCGGCCGGCCTCGCGCTGATCGCGCACGACGCGCACAAGAACGACATGGTGCACTTCGCGGCGGATTTCGCCGGTTTGCTGACCCGGTTCCCGGGCCGGCTGGCCACCGGCACGACGGGGGGGTTGCTGAACGGCGCCATTCCGCTCCGCCTGCAGCAGGCCGCCGACGCCCTGCGGCGCGAGGCCGACGCCTATGGCCGGCTCGGCTTCCTGCCCGACGACGTGGCGCGCCGGCTCGACGAGCACCAGCGTCTGCAAACCCTCACCGAGGCCTTGCGGTCGTCGCTGGAGGCGGTGGGCGCGCCGCAACCCTGGGTGGCCGCGATGCGCAGCGGGCCGCAGGGCGGCGACGTCCAGATCGCCCAGGCCGTGCTCGCGGGCGCCTGTCACCACGTGATCTTCTTCGAGGACCCGCTGGTCTCGCGCGAGCACGAAGCCGACATCCTGCTGCTGGAGCGGGCGGCCCGCATCCGCACCGCCGACACGGTGTGCCTGCACGATTCCGCCACCGCGCGCGCCTGGGCCAGCGCCTGGACGGCCTGCCTCGATCATCCCGATCTGGTGCCGGTGACCCTGGAGACCGAATTCCAGCGCCGGTTCGGATGCAGCCTGATCGTCGCCCACGACGGCCCGCGCGAGACCCTGCGGCGCTACGCCTCGGGGCTCATCGCGCCGGACGGCACGGCGCCGGTGATCGTTTTCGCCCACGAAGCCATTCCGCGCGGCGGCGTCGCGGTGCTGACGCCCGAGGAAGCCGCCGCCGCGCTTGACGGACCCGTCGGTCCGGAAGAGGAAAGTCCCGGATGAAGGAGACCATGATGGAATCGTTGCAACGCAGCCGTCTTGCCGCTGGTTCGTACGGGGTCGCGCATACGCCGGGCGCGCCGGTCTACCCCGTCAACATCCTGCAGATCGGCGACGGCAACTTCCTGCGCGCCTTCGTCGATTGGATGGTGGACGTGTGCAACGGGCAGGGTCTGTTCCGGGGCGGGGTGGCCATCGCGCAGCCGCTGCCGCAGGGCATCGCCGCGCAGTTGGCGGCGCAGGACCATCTGTTCACCGTGCTGCTGCGCGGCATCGAGGGCGGTCAGAACGTCACCAACCGCCGGGTGGTGAGCTGCGTCACCACGGCCATCAATCCGTACGATCAGTGGGACGCGATGCGCGCCCTGGCCGGCGATCCCGCCCTGCGCTTCGTCGTCTCGAACACCACCGAGGCCGGCATCGCCGATGTCGAGGAGCTGTTCGTGCCGCGGATCTGCCCGCGCAGCTTCCCCGCCAAGGTCACCTCGCTGCTGCGCGCCCGCTATCTCGCCCTCGGCGGACCCGCCGCCCCGGGCTTGGTGTTCCTGCCCTGTGAGCTGATCGAGGCCAACGGGACCAACCTCAAGCGCATCGTGCTGCTGCACGCGCAACGCTGGAGCCTGGGCCCCGATTTCACCAACTGGATCGAGCGGAGCAACTACTTCCTCGACACCCTGGTCGACCGCATCGTGCCCGGCTATCCGGCGGGCGAAGCCGAGGCGCTGTGCGCGGAGTGGGGCTACGAGGACAAGCTGATCGCCGCCGCCGAGCCGTTCCTGATCTGGGTGATTCAGGGGCCGAAGGCGCTGGCCGAGGAATTCCCGCTCCACAAGGCCGGGCTGAACGTGGTCTGGACCGAGGACATGCAGCCCTACCGGACGCGCAAAGTGCGCATCCTCAACGGCGCGCACACATCCAGCGCGCTCGCCGCCTACTGCGCCGGCCTGGATACCGTGCAGCAGATGATGGAGGACCCGGCGGTGGCGGCCTATCTGCGCCACGTCATGTTCCACGAGATCGTTCCCTTCGTGCCGCTGCCGGAGGCCGAACGGCAGGCCTATGCCAAGACGATCGTGGAGCGCTTCGGCAATCCCTTCATCCGCCACGAGTTGATCTCGATCGCGCTCAATTCGGTGTCGAAGTGGAAGGTGCGGGTGCTGCCGACGCTGAAGGATTACGTCGCCAGGAACGGTGCGGTTCCCCCGGGGCTGGCTTTTTCGCTGGCCGCGCTGCTGTGGTTCTACCGCGGCCGGATGGTGGACGGCGCCTATACCGGCACGCGCGAGGCCGGCCCCTATCCGATCCGCGACGATGCCGCGGTGATCGCGAAAATGGCGGCGGCCTGGGCGGACGGCGACCCCGCGCAGGCGGCCGCGGCGCTGCTGGGCGATGCGGCACTGTGGGGCGAGGACCTCACCGCGCTGCCCGGCATGCTCGGCCTGGTGACGGCGGACCTGTCGGCGATCGCGGCGGACGGCATGAAGGCCGCGCTGGCCGGCATCGCGACCCGCCTGGCCGGGACGGTCTAGGTGCGCGCGCTCAGCGGGCGCGACCCGGCGACGGGGCGCCCGCTGACGGTCACGATCGCGGATGGACGCGTGGCCGCCATCGCCCCGGGGGCGGCCGGCGAGCCGTGCTGGCTCACTCCGGGTTTCGTCGATCTGCAAGTGAACGGCTATGCCGGCCACGACGTGAACGCGCCGGCCCTGGCGCCGGAGACGTTGGGCCGGCTGGCCCGGTCGCTGCGGGCGACCGGCACGACCAGCTTCGTCCCGACCATCATCACCGCCAGCGAGGCGCGCATCGTCGCCGCCCTGCGGGCCGTCGCCGAGGCCCGTGCCGCCGACCCGATGCTCGCTCGCGCCATCCCGTTCGTGCATGTCGAGGGTCCGTACCTCTCGCCGCAGGACGGTCCGCGCGGCGCCCATCCGGCCGATCAGGTGCGTCCGCCGGATCTGGCGGAGTTTGCCCGCTGGCAGGCGGCCTGTGGCGGGCTGGTCGGCATGGTGACCCTGTCGCCGCACTTTCCCGGCGTTGACGGCACCATCGCGGCGCTGGCCGGCGGTGGCGTCCATGTCGCCATCGGCCATACCCATGCCTCGCCGGAGCAGATCGCCGCGGCGGTGGACGCGGGGGCGGTGCTGTCCACGCATCTCGGCAATGGCGCGGCGGCGGTGCTGGCGCGGCACCCGAACCTGATCTGGGCGCAACTGGCCGAGGACCGGTTGTGCGCGAGCTTCATCGCCGACGGTCACCACCTGCCCGCGGAGACGCTGAAGTCCATGCTGCGGGCGAAGGGCATCGAGCGCAGCATCCTGATCTCCGACGCCGCGGCGCTGGCAGGGCTGGCGCCGGGGATCTACGAGGCCGAGATCGGCGGCAGGGTGGAGCTGACGGCAGACGGACGGCTGGGCATGGCGGGAACGCCGTTCCTGGCCGGCGCCGCGCGGCCGCTCGCCAGTGGGGTCGCGTTTGTCGCCAGTTTCTGCGGCTTCACGCTTGGGGACGCGGTGCGGATGGCGACCGAAAATCCCGGCCGTTTCGCCGGCGGGCGTGGCCGCCTGCGGGTCGGCGCGCCGGCTGATCTCGTGCGCTTCCGCTGGCAGCCCGGCGAGCGCGACTTGCACATCGAGACGGTGCTGGTGGCGGGCGAGGAAGAGTAACCCCTCCCGCAAGGGGAGGGGTCGCGGCAAGAATCTCCCGTCCTACTTGGTCGCGCCGATCTCGCGGTCCCACTTGTCGAACATGGCGAGCAGCGGCTTGGGGTCGAGCGGCGGCTCGTTCGGGTTGTCCGCGATCAGCGCCGCGTATTCCGGCCGGCCGAAACGCTTGATGATGTCCTGGCTTTGCTGCGGCGCCATTTCGATCGGTACGTTTCGGATCGCCGGACCCGGATACAGATAGCCGCTGTCGTAAATGAGCGCCTGCTGCTCGGGCTGCAGGACAAAGGCGATCAGGTCGATGAGAACCCCCAGCTTTTCCTCGGACACGCCCTTGGGGATGGCCATATAGTTGCTCTGGCCGACCCAGTGGAAGCCCTTCAGGGCGGTGACCTTGCACTCCTCCGGCACGATGCCGAGATAGCGCGGGTTGATGTCCCAGCCCGTCGTCGTGGCGATGATGTCGCGGGAGCCCTCGCCGAGTTCCTTCATCGTGGCGGACGTGCCCGACGGATAGTACTCGATGTACTTGTTGAGTTCCTTGAGATAGGCCCAGGTCTTGTCCCACCCGTTGATCGGGTCCATCGGGTCCTTGTCGCCGAGCAGGTAGGGCATTCCCATGGCGAAGGTGCGGCCCGGCCCTGAATTCGCCGGCCGCGCATACATGAATTTGCCGGGATGGGCCTTTGCCCAGGCCAGCAGCTTTTCGACCGTATCCGGCACATCCTTGACGCGATCGGGGGCGTATTCCAGCAGCGGACCCGAGGGGTACCAGTCGTCGACGATGGCCTGTCCGAGCGCCAGCTTCTGCAGCACGTAGGCGCCGGGCAGATAAAGCTTTTCGAGGTCGGGAAACTTCGCCGCATATTTGGGCAGGATCTCGGTCCACAGCCCCTGGTCCATGCCAGCGGCCAGGCCATCGCTGCCGGTCAGCACCATGTCGATGTCCACCCGGCCCGCGGCCTGCTGGGCCTTCAGCTTGCCGGCGAGTTCCGGCGCCGGCGCCTGGATGAACTGGAACTTCGCGACCAGGTCCTTGTGCGTATCGGCGAACCGCTGCATGGCGGGCTGGCTGAGTTGCAGGTCCCCGGCGACATCGATCACGCTGATGACCAGCGGTTCTTTTGGCTTCGGCAGCGCCTGGGCGGCGGAAAACTTCGGCGCCATCGTCGCGGCAACGCCCATCGCCACCGCGCCCATGATCGCGCCGCGGCGCGTCGTGGCGGTGTCAACCCCGTCTTTCTTCATGATTTTCCTTGGACTTTCCATGTTTTGCCGGCGCCGGTCAGTCGCCGGCGGCCTTCGGCATCTGCTGTAGCAATGCGCTGGATTCGGGCTCGAGGAACAGGTGGCAGGCCGGATGCCGGCGCAGGATGCTGGCAGGCACCATCGGCGTGACCGGACCCACGAGCGTGCCGCGCACCGCCTCGGCCTTGCGGCCGTCGGGCACCGCCAGCACGATCAGCTTGCTCTTCATGATCTGCGGAATGGTCATCGAAATGGCCTGGCGCGGTACATCCTCGAACGTCGGGAACCAGCCTTCCCCAAGTTGCTGGCGGCGGCAGCGTTCGTCCAGTGTAACCACGCGGAAGGCTTCGGCGGCATCGAAGTCGGCCGGCGGATCGTTGAAGGCCAGATGGCCATTCTCGCCGATGCCGGCGAAGGTGACATCGATCGGGTGCCGCGCGATCAGCGCGCCGAGGCGCACCACTTCGGCGGCGAGATCCGGCGCGTCGCCCCCGATGGGATGAAAACCGCCAAGCGCCGGCAGGAGCGATACAAAACGCTCGTTGAGGTAGCGGCGGAAGCTTGCCTTGTGGCTGATCGGCAGCCCGACGTATTCGTCGAGATGAAAGGCGGTAACCCGGGACCAGTCGATGTCGCCGCGCCGCACCAGCACCGCCAGCACCTCGAACTGACTCACTCCCGTCGCCAGCACGATATTCGCCCGGCCCTGGGCCGCGATCGCGGCGCGTATGGCATCGCCGCCCAGTGCCGCCGCGGCATTGCCGAGCGCGGTCTTGTCGGGCTCGTTATGAATGTGGATCATCGTCTTCCTGTCATCATCGCGTCGGGGCGTTGCCCTCGACCCAGCAAGGGCGTCAGGCCCTCGGAACCCCACACGGGACGACCCGGGGCCTCGCGGCCCCGGGTCTTGCATCAGAACGCGAAATACGTCTTGGCGTTCTGGTAAGACACGCCGCGCACCAGCGTCGCCAGCGCGTCGAGATCGGCCGGGTATTCGCCGTCCTCGACCCAACGGCCCAGCAGCCGGCAGAGCAGGCGCCGGAAGTAATCGTGCCGCGGGAACGAGGCGAAGCTGCGGCTGTCGGTGACCATGCCGACAAAGGTGCCGAGCACGCCGTGATTGGCGAGCGTGCGCATCTGGTCGAGGTTGCCGTCCTTGTGGTCGTTGAACCACCACGCCGGCCCGAACTGCAGCTTGCCCGCAACGGAGGCGTCCTGGAAGCAGCCGGTCATCGCCGACAGCACCGGGTTCATGATCGGGCTCATGCAGAACAGCATCGTCTTGGGCAGCAGTTTGTCGCGGTCGAGCGCGTCGAGCAGCCGTGCCAGCGGCACCGCGATCGTCGCCTCGCTGATGGCGTCGAAACCGGTGTCGGCCCCGAGGGACGCGAATCCCCGGCTGTTGACGCTGCGCAGGGCGCCGATGTGCAGGCACATCGTCCAACCCTTGCGGGCGTACGCGCGGCCGAGGTGCAGCAACAGCGCCGCGACGTAGGCGCCGCGCTCCGCCGGGTTCAGCGTCTCGCCGGCGAGGCGGCGGGCGAACAGGGCTTCGACCGTCGCGTCGTCGGGCATGGTATCCGGCAGCACCACGTCGATCGCATGATCGCTGGCCCGCCCGCCGTGCGCGTGGAAGAACTCCACCCGCGCCTCGAGCGCGCGCGCCAGGGCGGCGAAGCTGCCGATCTGGACATTGGCGGCGGTGCCGAGGCGTTCCAGGTAGTCGAGGAACCCGGGCGCTTCGATGCGCATCGCCTTGTCCGGCCGGTATGCCGGCAGCACCCGCGTGGTCAGCGCCGAACCGGCGAGTGCCACGTGCGAGGCGAGGTCGTCGGCCGGATCGTCGGTAGTGCAGGACACCTCGACGCGCGCCTGGGTCAGGAACGACCAGGCATCCATGCCCGCCAGCCGCTCGTTCGCCTCGTCCCACAGCCGCGGGGCGGTCTCCTCGTTGATGACGGCGTCGATGCCGAAGATGCGCTTCAGCTCGAAATGGCTCCAGTGCAGCACCGGGTTGCCGGCGCACAGCGGCAGGATGCGGCAGAACGCGAGGAACCGGTCGCGGTCGCTGCCGTCCCCGGTGATCAGGCGCTCCGGCACGCCGCAGGCCCGCATCAGGCGCCACTTGTAGTGGTCGCCATAGTTGCCGCTGCCGAGCCACAGTTCGGCGATGTTGCGGAACTTCTTGCGCGCCGCGAGGTCGGCGGGCGGCAGGTGGGCGTGATAGTCGATGATCGGCAGATCGGCGGCGAAGTCGTGGTACAGCTTTTTCGACCAGCCAGTGTCGAGCAGGAAGTCTTCGGTGATGAACATTCCGGTATCTCCTTGATGTGGGCGCGCCGGCGCGACTACTCCGCCACCTTCAGCGGCTGCACCGCAGCCGCCGCGGCCTGGCTGGCCTGGATGGCCGTCAACGCGATGGTGTAGACGATATCATCCACCAGCGCCCCGCGCGAAAGGTCGTTCACCGGCTTGCGCAGCCCTTGCAGCATCGGGCCGATGCTGATCACGTGGGCCGAGCGCTGCACCGCCTTGTATGTGGTGTTGCCCGTGTTGAGGTCGGGGAAGATGAAGACATTGGCGCGACCGGCGACGCTGCTGTCGGGCGCCTTCTGGCGGCCGACGCTTTCGACGCTGGCCGCGTCGTACTGCAGCGGCCCGTCGATCAGCAGGCCCGGACGCTTGGCGCGGGCGAGTTCCAGCGCCCGGCGCACCTTGTCCACGTCGGCGCCGGTGCCGGAACTGCCGGTGGAGTAGGAGATCATGGCGACGCGCGGATCGATGCCGAAGGCCAGCGCCGAGTCCGCCGATGCCAGGGCGATGTCGGCCAGTTGCTCGGCGGTCGGGTCCGGGTTGACGGCGCAGTCGCCGTAAACCAGCACCTCGTTCGGCATCAGCATGAAGAACACGCTCGACACCAGCGATACGCCGGGCGCGGTGTGGATCAGTTGCAGCGCCGGGCGGATGGTGTTGGCGGTGGTGTGCACCGCCCCGGAAACCAGCCCGTCCACCTCGTTCAGCGCCAGCATCATGGTGCCGAGCACCACGTTGTCTTCCAGTTGCTGCTCGGCCTGCGCCTCGGTGAGCCCCTTGGAGCGCCGCATCTCGGCCATCGGCGCGACGTAACGGGTGCGCACCGCGGCCGGCTCGATGATCTCCAGGCTGTTCGGCAGCGCGATGCCCTGGACCTCGGCGGCATGGCGGATGCGGTTCGCCTCGCCCAGCAGCACACAGTGCGCGATGCCCTTCTGCTCGCACAGCACGGCGGCCTGCACGGTGCGCGGCTCGTCGCCCTCGGGCAGCACGATGCGCTTGTTTGCCGCGTGCGCCGCCTGCACCAGGCGATGGCGGAACGCCGGCGGCGGCATGCGCAGCCGCCCGGGGTGGCCGATGATGCCGCGCAGCGCGGTGGTGTCGATGTGCTCGGCGGCATGCGCGATCGCCTGGCCCATGCGCTCGGTATCGTCGGCGCGCACGTGGCGCGACAGCCCGGCCAGCGCCACGCTGGTGACGAAGGTGTCGAGCGGGGTGGTCAGGATCGGCAGTTTCGCCATGTCCGGGGTCCGCAGCAGGGCGGCGACCTGGGACGACAGGTGGGTGTCGCAGGTCAGCAGCAGCCCGGCGAGCGGCATGCCCTGGAGATAGCCCACCGCGATGGCCAGCACGATGTCGCTGCGCTCGCCGGCGGTGACCACCAGCGTGCCGGGACGCAGCCGGTCGATCAGTCCCTCGACGCCACGCCCCGCGATCAGGAATTGCTGCACCCGGGTGCGGGCCAGCGCGCCCTCCTGCTCGATGCCGAGATCGAGCGCCTCGCGCACGTCGGTGAGCCGCAGCGCGCCGAGGCTGGGTTCGTAGGGCACGTCGCCCAGAACCGGCATCTCATGGCCCAGGCCGTGCAGCGTCGCGGCAAGCGGCACGGTCGCGCCGGGATGCACGCGGTTGACCAGAACGCCGGCCAGTTGCGGCGCGTCCTCGTCCTCGGCGAACTGGCGGAGCGCCAGGTCGACGGTGTCGGCCAGCTCGCTCTCGTCGTGCCCGTCACCGCCGAGCACCGGCACCAGTGCGGCGGCGAAGGAACGCGCCATGGCGGCATTGAGCTGGGAGGCGATCTGGAATCCGGTGTCCGGGATCAGCCCCTCGACCACCACCGCGTCGCACCCGGCGCCGGCCGTCTCGACGGCGGCGACGAGGTCCTCCAGCAGCGCATCGAGCTCGCCCGCGCGGACCCGCCTCTCGGCCACCTCGAAGGGCACCGGCGCGGGCACCTCGAGGCGCAGCAACAGGCGGGCGAAGTGGGCGGACAGGTCGTCGCTGCCGCGGTGGGCCGGCTGCGTGATCGGCTTGATGTAGCCGACCGCGACGTGGTCGCGCAGCAGGGCCTGCACCAGGCCGAGCGCCATCGAGGTCAACCCGGATTCGCGGGAGACAGGCGCCAGGAAGAAAACTTGCGCCGTGCGGTCCATGTCAGGAAGCCTCCACCATTGCGCCGGGGGCCCGGCGGGCCACCTCGGCGGTGTCGCAGGCGATCATCCATTCCTCATTGGTGGCCACCACGGCGGCGCACGGGGTCGCCCCGGCGACGGTGATCACCCCCCCCGCGCCGCGGATCATGCGCTCGTTGGCGGCACTATCCAACGCCATACCGAAGGGACGCAACCGCGCCAGCGTCATCGCCCGCACCCGCGACGAGTTCTCGCCGATGCCGCCGGTGAACACCACCGCATCGAGCCGGCGCAGGCCCATCGCCAGGCCGCCGATGGTGCGCGCCAGCCGATGCGCGAACACCTCCAGCGCCAGCTTCGCCCCGGCGTGGCCCTTGGTGGCCGCCGCTTCCAGCTCGCGGCAGTCGTTCGACAGCTCCGACAGGCCGAGCAGGCCACTTTGCTTGTTCAGCATGGTGTCCATCTCGTCCACGCCGAGGCCCTCGGCGCGCATCATGTGGATGATCGCCCCGGCGTCGATGTCGCCGGGCCGGGTGCCCATCACCAGCCCTTCCAGCGGGGTCATGCCCATGCTGGTGTCCACGCAGCGCCCGTCCTGCACCGCGGTCGCCGAACTGCCGTTGCCAAGATGCGCGGTCACCAGGCCGTGGTCCGCGGGGTCGAGGCCGAGTTGCCCGACCGCCTCGCGCGCGACGAAACGGTGGCTGGTGCCGTGGAAGCCGTAGCGCCGCACGCCCCAGTCGCGGTACTGCGCCATCGGCAGCGCGTAGAGATAGGCTTCGGGCAGCATGGTCTGGTGAAACGCGGTGTCGAGCACCGCGGCGTGGGGAATGCCGGGCAGCCGCGCGAGGGCCACCCGTATGCCCAGCAGCGCCGGCGGGTTGTGCAGCGGCGCCAGCGGGTTGCACGCCTCGATGCCGGCAATCACGTCGGGGGTGATCAGGACCGCACCGGTGAACCGCTCGCCGCCGTGGACCACGCGATGGCCGACCGCAGCCAGCCCATCGATCCAGCCGCGGGCGGCCAGTTCGGCCAGCACGGCGTCCAGCGCCGCTCCGTGATCGGCCGCGGCGAGCGGCTGGGTCCGCTTGCCCTGGGCGTCCTTGAACGTGACCACCGGCTGCGTGCCGCCGAGTCGCTCGGCCAGGCCGGACAGCAGGGGCTCGCGCTGGGCGACATCCTGGACAGCGAATTTCAGCGACGACGAGCCGCTGTTGAGCACCAGGATCAGGCTTTTATCGGGGGACATGGAATTCTCCTCGCCGCTCGCGCCGGCGGTCTTCGCGGATGACATGGGTTTCCCAGGGAGGGTCGCGCCGGGCAGGAGCCTTGGTTTTCGTCGCCACGATGCCAGGCATGCGGGGGTCAGTTCGCCTAGAAATCTTGCCGGGAAACTGGTGGTTTTGGTCGGCGGGTTCGTTGATTTAGATCAAGCGGCGGCGCGATTGGCAACAATGCAGGGATGCCGTGGGCGGAACGGCTGGCCCGGGCGTTCCACTTTCCGGTCCGTTGCCCGCGCCGATCAGGCATGCGCCCGCAAACAGCCAAGTGCCAAACGTGTGCGACGTCTGGTATGGAAGTAAATGGAGGCTTTGGACATCAGGGTCGCCCGCGCTGCCGGCCGCACGGTAGTACTCGGGGGGACGCGCTGCATGACGGAGGCGTGGCTGGTTTGCAGGATCGCGGGGTGTTCCCGGGCCTGTTGGTTGGGAATCTTCATGCGCCGGCGACATGGTTTCATGGGCTGGCGCCCGAGTTCCTGACCGTCATTTGTGTCGTCGCGCGCGGCCGATCCACGCCCACGGCGGTGACTGAACCCGGTCCCGGAGCTGTCCGGGACCAGCAAGAAGAAGAAGGATAGAGTTGTGGCAACCGAAAAATCGCAGAACGTTCAGGACGTATTCCTGAACCATGTGCGCAAGAACAAGACCCCTGTCACCGTCTTCCTGGTGAACGGCGTCAAACTGCAGGGCATCATCACCTGGTTCGACAACTTTTCCGTGCTGCTGCGCCGCGACGGGCACACCCAGCTCGTCTACAAGCACGCCATCAGCACGGTCATGCCGGGCGCCCCGATCCAGTTGTTCGACGGTCCCAGGGAGGCTTCGACGACAACCCTGACCATCCCGCCGCGGGAGACCGTCGCTGCCCGTGACGAGTGAGCCTCGGCAAACCGGAACGGTGACGCCGACTCGCGCCGCCGTCATCCTGCCCTGGGAGAAGCCGCCCGCCAGCGCCGACGCCTCGCGTGCCGCCGAGGCGCGCCTGGCCGAGGCGGTCGGGCTGGCGGCCTCGATCGGTCTGGTGGTGGTGCACAGCGCCATCGTGCCGCTGCGTGCCCGCCGTCCCGCCAGCCTGCTGGGCGAGGGGCAAATCGAGACGCAGCGGCAGGCGCTGGCCGCCGAGCGGGTCGTCGTCGTCGTCGTCGACAGCCAGCTCTCGCCGGTGCAGCAGCGCAACCTGGAAAAGGCCTGGGACTGCAAGGTCATCGACCGCACCGGGCTGATTCTCGACATCTTCGGCGAACGCGCGGTGACCAAGGAAGGCGCGTTGCAGGTTGAGCTGGCGCATCTGGAATACCAGCGCTCCCGGCTGGTGCGTTCCTGGACCCATCTGGAGCGCCAGCGTGGCGGCTTCGGCTTCATGGGCGGCCCCGGCGAGACCCAGATCGAGGCGGACCGCCGGCTGATCGGCGACCGCATCGTCCGCCTCAAGCACGAACTGGAGCAGGTGCGCCGCACCCGCGGCCTGCACCGCACCGCGCGGCGGCGCGTGCCGTTCCCCGTGGTCGCGCTGGTCGGCTACACGAACGCCGGAAAATCGACCCTGTTCAACGCCATGACCGGCGCCGAGGTGATCGTGCGCGACCAGCTTTTCGCCACCCTCGACCCGACCATGCGTGCGCTGCGCCTGACCTCCGGCCGGCGCGCCATCCTGTCCGACACGGTCGGCTTCATCAGCGAGTTGCCCACCGAGCTGGTCGCCGCCTTCCGCGCGACGTTGGAGGAAGTGTCCGAGGCCGACGTCATCCTGCACGTGCGCGATGCGTCGCACCCGGATCAGGCCGCCCAGCGCGCCGACGTGGTGGCGGTGCTGGACGGCATGGTGGCCGACGGCGTGATGGCGGAATCCTGGCCCGCGCGCACCCTGGAGGTGCTGAACAAGTCCGACCTGCTGGGCGGGGTCGCCAACGTGCCGGTCCGCGCCGGCGTGGTCGCGGCCTCCGCCCTCACCGGCGAGGGGCTGGCCGCGCTGCGCGAGGCGATCGACGAGCGCATTGCCGCCGGCATGGAGGTTGCCGATTACACGCTGGCGTCCACCGACGGCGCGCGGCTCGCCTGGCTCTATCAGCACGGCGAGGTGATCGACCGCGCCGACGACGACGCGGAGATTCACGTGAAGGTGCGTCTGCTCTCCGCCGACCGGGCCCGTTTCGAGCGTGCGGACCGGCCGCGATGACTCTGTTCGCCCTCAGCGATCTCGCCGTCGTGGACGCGGCGTTGCGCGACGCCGCCCGGGCCGAGATCCTGCCGCGCTTCCGCCACCTGGCGCCCGCCGACGTGCGCGTGAAATCCGGCCCGCTCGACCTCGTGACCGCGGCCGACGAGGCCGCCGAGCGCGCCATTTCGGCGGCCCTGCGCCGTGCCTTCCCGGGCGCGCTGATCGTCGGCGAGGAGGCCGCCACCGCCGATCCCTCGCTGCTCGACGGGTTGGGCGGGGCGGAGCTGGCCTTCGTCGTCGATCCGGTCGACGGCACCTGGAATTTCGCGGCGGGGCTGCCGCTGTTCGCCAACATGGCGGCGGCAATCGTGCGCGGCGAGGTGGTGGGCGCGGTCATTCACGACCCGGTCGTGGGCGACAGCGCGCTGGCGCTGCGCGGGGAGGGGGCCTGGACCGAAACCCCGGACGGGCGCCGCCAGGACCTGCGCGTCGCCGCTCCGGCGGCGGCGACGGAGATGGCGGGCACGGTCTCCTGGCGCTACCTGCCGGCGGGTCCGCGGGCCATGGTTTGCCGTAATCTGCCGCGGGTG